>Ga0180300_10001197_pt1 | contig 11969 bp, 12 predicted proteins | sample GuaBasSediGuay15_FD_121798 | JGI IMG/M metagenome (GOLD analysis project Ga0180300, IMG submission 121798) | Subseafloor sediment microbial communities from Guaymas Basin, Gulf of California, Mexico - Guay15, Core 4569-2, 21-24 cm | ecosystem: Environmental > Aquatic > Marine > Hydrothermal... | reverse complement strand
GCTCATTGAGCTTATCTCTGAACAGCCAAGATACTTGTTCGAGCTTCAGAAGGAGTTAAGGGATATGGTTTCTCAGACCGCCATTCTCAAGCATCTGAAAAAACTAGAAGATGAGGGATTCGTTGAAAGTTATGAAATTATAAGTGATATAAATGCTCTTCCCAGGAGGTACTATCGCTTGAAGAAGAACATATTTCTCTCCCTTTGTTTTGGTGATAGCATTCATAGGATTTCTGCATCCAATCTTACCTCACAAGTCAAGCCTTCCTTTGATAGAGATGTAATTCAAATTCTAACGGAGGGAAGAACAGAACTAACAAGAATAAAGCGATGTAATTCATTTGAGGAAAAAGTAAGAAGATCTGCTGACCTCTTGGCCAAGATAGATAGGGGCATAAAGTTGCTCGAAGAGTCCCAGTCCTATCTGTTATGGCTAAAAAGAGAAGTTTTGAGGACTATAAAAGAAACGACGGGTGGTATTACCTAGCTTTGAACGTAAGAAAACTAACAAGATTTCAAGAAAATCATCTTAGCGTGTTATCTTAAAATTTAGGGAAAAATTTTATATATGTAATGTTTGGTTAATTATTCGAGTAGAAAGTAGAAGGGGGTGATTGGGATGTACTGGGACAGATGGATCAGGAAGATATTTGATGAAATAGAAGAGGAATTTAGAAGAATGGAGAGAATGTTAGACAAAGAATTTGCTTCAATAAAGACTGGAAAGACCTTTGGACCATACGTATATGGATTTTCAATAACCATGGGACCAGAGGGAAAGCCGGTAGTCAGGACTTTCGGCAATGTGCCTCCAGTGCAGGAAATCGAGGGCTTTAGAACTCCCTTCGTTGACGTGATGGTGGACGACAAAACCAACGAGGTTAGAGTAATTACTGAAATGCCCGGCGTAGAAAAGAAGGACATAGACCTCAGAGCAACGGAGAAAAGAGTAGAAATAAGGGCAGAGAGGGGCGACAGGAAGTATAGGGCTAGCGTCGACCTTCCAATTGAAGTAGATGTGAAAAGCGCTAAGGCCAAGTACAATAACGGCGTGTTAGAGGTCACATTCAAGGCAAAAAGGGAAGTCAGGCCCTCTGGGACTAAGATCAACGTAGAGTAAGACCTCCCTTCTTTTTTTGAATCGTATTTATTTTGGAAGGAATCTAAATTAGGTGATCGGAAATGAATGAGGAAAGGAGGTATGTAACCCTAAAGGTCGCTGAGGCTCATCCAAGAGACGTAGGAAGAGCCATCGCCAGAGTAGATAGGAAAGCCATGGAAGAACTTGGGCTGAGTTCTGGCGATGTAATTGAGATTATTGGGAAGAACAGGGCTGTAGCAATAGTCTGGCCAGCATATCCTGAGGACTACGGTAGAGGAGTTATCAGGATAGATGGGTATACCCGAAGGAACGCCGGCGTTGGAATAGATGATTTCGTTAAGATAAGGAAAGTTGAGGCTAAACCTGCTAAGAAAATAGTTTTTGCACCTACCGAGGCCCTCAGAATAGTTGGAATTGAGAGTTATCTGTCAAGAATGTTGGAGGGCATGGCTCTCGCAAGAGGAAACAGCATTCCGATTAGCATAATGGGAACTAGGGTTGATTTCGTTGTTACATCCATTCAACCCGCTGCAGATGCTGTTATCATTACTCCTCAGACAGAAATTGTGGTTAGCAAGACCCCAGCTCCAGAAGTTGTCAGGAAGATCCCAAGAGTAACCTATGAGGATATTGGAGGCCTAGATGAGGCCATTCAAAAGATAAGGGAGATGGTTGAGCTTCCTCTTAGGCATCCAGAGCTTTTCCATAGGCTTGGAATAGAGCCTCCAAAGGGCATTCTCCTATACGGACCTCCTGGATGTGGTAAGACTCTTTTGGCTAAGGCTGTGGCAAATGAGAGCAATGCACACTTCATCAGCATAAGCGGTCCAGAGATAATGAGCAAGTGGTATGGGCAGAGCGAGGAGAACTTAAGGAAGATCTTCAAAGAAGCCGAGGACAACGCTCCTAGCATCATATTCATAGATGAAATTGATGCAATTGCACCAAAGAGGGAGGAGGTAACTGGAGAAGTAGAGAGAAGGATAGTATCCCAGCTTCTTACACTAATGGACGGTCTTGAGGCCAGAGGTAAGGTAATAGTCATAGGAGCGACTAACAGACCTAACGCACTGGATCCAGCTCTAAGGAGACCAGGAAGGTTTGACAGGGAGATTGAGATAGGGGTTCCCGACAGAAATGCAAGGCTAGAAATACTGCAGATCCACACAAGAGGAATGCCCCTCGCAGATGACGTTGATCTTGAGAAGCTTGCTGACCTAACTCATGGATTTGTAGGCGCTGATCTCGCTGCTCTCGCAAAAGAGGCCGCGATGAGAGCCCTCAGGAGAGTTTTCGCTGAAGTAAAGATAGACATAGAGCAGGAAGAAATTCCCGCAGAAGTCTTAGACAAACTTGTTGTTACGATGGACGACTTTCTGACGGCTCTGAAGGACATAACGCCGAGCGCCCTCAGAGAAGTAGTAATACAGGTTCCAAACGTGAGATGGACTGACATAGGCGGTCTTGAGAAGGTTAAGGAAGAATTAAGGATGGCCATAGAATGGCCTCTAAAATACCCAGAGCTCTTCGAGAAGAGCGGAGCAAAAGCTCCAAAAGGGATACTTTTGTATGGACCTCCTGGATGTGGTAAGACTCTTTTGGCTAAGGCTGTGGCAAATGAAAGCGAGTCGAACTTCATAAGCGTTAAGGGCCCAGAGATCTTAAGCAAATGGGTTGGTGAGAGCGAGAGAGCTATCAGGGAGATCTTCAGGAAGGCTAGGCAGGCAGCTCCATGCATAATATTCTTTGACGAGATAGACGCCATTGCCCCCATGAGAGGATCAGGAATAGGAGACTCTAGGGTAACAGAGAGGATAATAAGTCAGCTTTTGACTGAGATTGATGGCTTGGAGGAGCTCAGGAATGTGGTTGTGATAGCTGCAACAAATAGGCCAGATCTACTTGATCCAGCACTTTTAAGGCCAGGAAGATTTGATAGGCTGATATACGTATCTCCACCAGACTTACAGACGAGAAAGGAGATCTTAAAAGTTCATACCAGGAACAAACCTCTTGCAGATGATGTTAATCTTGACAAACTTGCAGAGCTTACTGAGGGATACACAGGAGCAGATCTAGAGGCTCTGTGCAATACAGCAGCGATATTAGCAATACAAGAACTAATTTCAAGATACCCAGATCCTGAAGAGGCTAAGAAACACGCAAAAGAGCTAAAGATAAGTATGAAGCACTTTGAAGAGGCCATGAAGAAAGTAGGTCCAAGCCTCGTTGGAGAGCTTGAGAGTTATAGGAAGATGGCCGAGGAGTTCGAGAGAAGAATAAAGGCTCCTGCGTCATATGGAAATCCTAGCAACAAAAAGAAGAGCAATGAAAGTCAGCCTATAAGATATATAGCGTGACATGGAACAACTCATTTATCCCATTCTTCTCCTTTTTTATTATGGAGATTATACATTTTGTTTGTCGTTATTAGCTAGTAATGTAACATTGTTACACACTACCGAATGTGATGTGCCATAAGATGCATTCACATAGATGCGGTCTTGAACCGATACCACTTACCTATGCAAACGATTTGTTAAGGCATGCGTCAGAGGGTAAAACTAGTTTTGGACTCGTTTTAGATGTAATTTCCTTACTTTTATTCACTATGTTTTTTCTCTCAGTTGGAACGAAACTTCACTTTAAGTTCAGGGATTGGGCTGGACTACGAAAGAAAAAGAGGTAAAACATGAATGTAGAAGAGACCATCCCTTATTGCAGCGAAGTACGGTTACACAGCCTTCTGCCATTGTTCATTGAGAGAACAATTGCTTCCTCGGAAGTTGGGATCCTTCAAAGATTACACCATCTCGCATTGTGGACATTATTGTTAAAAGGCAAAATCTTTTAACACCGATGAAAAAAAGATGGAGAAAAGGAAAAGACCCATTCTAGGTAGAAAGGCTCTATACTCTATTATAGAATTCTTTAGAGCCAGCTTAGGTTCAGAAAAAGTGTTTTTAAAGATTTCTAGGGCATCTAAGCTTGAGGTCTTCTTTCTACTTTGGCTAGTTCAATCTTTCTTGATAGTAATTGGAAACTATGAGGTTTCTGCCAAAATTAGGTACAATTACATGAACATCCCCTACTGGATTACTTCAGCTGATATCTGGCTCATAGAAGATAGGGCCCTAAACATGGTGGTGATGAAATCCCTTCTACTAGTTCCTGGGGTATTAATCGTCTTGATATTAGCTAGAATCTTGATTATGAAAATATTAGGTGAGGGATTAAAGGGAAAAGCCTACTTCTCTTCAGCAGTTACAGCTTTTTCAACCACTCTAGTTCCAGAATGTTTAAGGATCATAACAATATATGTCGTACATCTCTTAAGACTCCCACCGGAGGTCGTAATAGATTTTGATTTGGCTGAGGCAAAATCTACAAGGTATTTGGCTTATCTTGCTACAAAAGTAACTCAAGAGCTTCAGACAATTTACAAGTTCAACCAGTGGGATGTTATAGTAATTAGCCTCATCTTCCTAGTCTGGGAGACCTACCTATTCTACAAAACATTCAGGCTTGTATACGAACTGAGCGTAAAAAGGGCCATGGTAGCTTGTCTTATTCTCTCAGTAGCAACAGGATCAATAATCGTCTATTCTTCCCTCACTCCTTGGACTCCCAAATTCTACATCAATCCTTTTGAGTTCAGGTTTCTGCCTCCAATACCTGTAGGATGATAACAAATGAATGAAGATCTTGCTCGTTGTGTACTGTAAAACTTATACACCAAATCTGAATTAAAACAACACCATTCCGCTCTATTATGCGATCTTTGTCTGGTACGACCCACCCTTTTCCGGTAAGTATGGCAAGAACAGAGATCCCCCGATCTTCCAGTTCTTTTTTTTGCACTCTATGCCTGAGCTTTTTTCTACCTTCACAGGAGCTATAGGCGGGGCAGACAGGAACACGTCGTAAAGAACTCCAGCTAGGAAGAGCTGGGTGGTTGCTAAGGTTGTGCTAATGGCTACATCAACATCTGCGCTGGATTTTAGCATGTTGGCTGGTTCATCTCTGAAAACCCCGGCCACGACCCTTATCTTGGGATTTAACTCCTTGGCTTTCTCAGCTATTATTGAGTTAATTACGTCATCTATAGTAATTAAAAGAACTCTCGCCTTCTCGATATTTGCCTTTCTTAACGTTCTAGAGAGCGATGCATCTCCAAATATAACAGTGGACAAGAACATCATCCACTCTGCAAGGTTTTTTGGAGGTTCCTGAAGTTGAACTATCTGGAAAACCCTTTCAGCACCTATATTGCTTGTCCAGCAAGAAGTAAAGAAAAACTATTCCTAAAAATTGAACTATTACTAAGATCGACTTCATGGCTTTTAGATAGTAAGACAGAAGCATCTTGGGTGGAAGCAAAGGAAGGTGCCTCAGCAAAATAAAAGGAGAGATTAGCTTGAATAATTAGCCCAAGGCCTTCAGCAACATCCTCAACCCAGTGAATATTAGAACAACAGCGAAGGCTTTCCTGAGTTTTGATGCTTTTAATCTCTTGGCTGTCCTAGCACCTATCTGCGCTCCCAATATGACTCCTGCACCTAACAGAACCACGTATTCTGGGACCAAGTTTCCCATGAGGAAGTGGGTTGTCGCTCCAAAGGAGGCAGAGAAGACCATGATGAACATCGAAGTAGCAACGGCTAAGTGAATTGGCAACCCTACGACCAAGTTCAAAATAGGAACCATTAGAGCTCCTCCACCTATTCCTAGAAATCCAGAGGCAAAGCCCGCCGAGAAACCAAGCAGCAATCCCACCTTAAGTTTTGGCCTGTATGTGAAGACCTTTCCGTCTCTATCTATCAGAGTTCTTGTGGATTCTCCACCCTTATTGAGGTCTTCACTAAGTGCACTTCCCTCTTCATTTTCGCTTTTTCTTCTTTCCCGTGAAGTTAGCATTTTCAATGCTATTAATATTAGAAACGCTCCAAAGACCCCAACGATTCCCTTAGGAGAGATGAATTTCGTCGTATAGGCTCCAAGAACTGATCCTGGTATAGTTACTAGGGGCATTAATACCCCAACTTTGAAATCAATCCTTCTCTGAATGTAGTAAGCTATTGTTGACGACGTTGCAGTCAGAATGATTACATGAAGGCTTGTTCCTACGGCCTGATGTGGTTCCACGCCAAGAAGAAGGATCATTACAGGAACCATTAGAGCTCCTCCACCTATTCCCACCATGGCGGCGATGATGCCTATGAATATGGCAACTATAAACACTAGAAACTGCGCTGTTACCATTCAAGCACCTCGGGAAGCACTCATCAGGTATTATATTATCTTGACGGGTGGTCTCAAAGAAAACCAAGGGGTCTATGAATAGGTTAATCGTAACCAATGAGATAAGGTATAGGGGCTCTGCTCAGCGATTATCTGACATGCTGTTTAGTCCACATTTAAAGAATCTAAATATGGTCAACAAGTGATAGTTTTTAGTAAACTTGAGGAGTGCTGCCGTGTATGACTAACATATTAACCATACTGCTAGCTTCCTCGTTTGCAGGATTCTTAGGTGCAATTACAGGACTTGGTGGAGGCTCAATTATGGTGCCTTTTCTTGTAGCCACCGGAATTCCTGTAAAATATGCAATAGCAAACAGCATGATCACAATCATAGCGACTTCTAGTGGATCAGCTTCCGCCTACGTTAGAGAAAGGCTTACAAACATAAAAGCTGCAATGTATTTGGAAATTTTCACAATTACAGGCGCAATTATCGGAGCCTATATTGCGCTTCTAGCTCCCAGCAAGTACCTGTACTTTTTCTTTGCAGCTTTTCTATCATCCTCTTTCTATGGAATTAGGCGTGAGATAGGGAAGGAAATCCAAGAAAATGTCGCTCAGGACGGAATCTCTCAATGGCTTGAGCTGGAAGGATCCTATTTTGACGAGGCCATCGATAGAGAGGTGCGATACAAGATGACCAACGCTTTGTGGGGAGGTTTGGGGATGGTCATTGCTGGCTTAGCGGCAGGCATGCTTGGCATTGGAGCAGGGGCATTTAAGGTTGCAATACACGAGTTGATACTCAAAATGCCTTCCAAGGTCTCCAGTTCCACTAGCAATTTCATAATAGGCATGACGGCTTTGGCTGGATCAAGCGTATTCATAGCATCGGGTTTCATCAATCTGACCTTGGCCGCTCCCATGGCTATTGGAACTACAATTGGATCATTAATGGGAACGCGCGTTCTCAATAAATTGTCAAACAAGACTGTTCGCTTGCTTTTCACAATAGTACTAGCGTATCTCATTGTACAGATGATTTACAAAGGGGTGGTATCAATTGCGTAGCAACAATGTTGCTCTGGAGTCGATCATAGGATATTCTCTCTTAATATGTGTAATGCTTGCGCTTTTTTTAGAGATAGTTGGCCTCATGCTCTATATATCTGCTGGTAATAGCTTAAGCATAAGTCTGGATCAGAAATTAAGTGTACAAGAGGAGAATTTCTTCACGTACACCTTAAGAACGATAAGTTCTGCCATAAGGAGCCCAAGTTATGTCAACCTAATGTCCCTTGGCATTGCAATTCTTATGTTCACGCCCTATCTAAGGGCTGTTTTCTCTGTTGCCTACTTCATTCTTGCTAAGAACTACAAGTATACCCTAATAACATCCTTTGTGCTTGTCGTGATAACAATTAGCCTCATGGTTCAGTAAACTCCTAGGGAGAGTTCTCTTGCTATGCTATCGTTCCTCTTGTTTGATCTAAATAATTGGTTGTATTGCTACAGAGATTGAAGGATCTTACAGCTCCTTTCTAGCCGTCCTTAAAGCAAACTCTATCGCTTCTCTCGCTATTCTATAAGAGGATGTAAATGTTTCTCCGCTCATTCTAAGTTCGACTAGTTTCTCAGGATTCGGAATTAACCTATGATTCAGAACTGCTGACGCAACTGCATCTACGTCTTCTGGTAGAACTTCCTCGCTACCTCTTAGGGCGGCATGAACCTTAGCAGCTCTCATTAGATAGATCCCAGCCCTTGGACTTGCTCCTAAGAGCAATAGGTCCCTTAAGGGCTCAAACATCTCTGGCCTAGTATATCTGATTCCTCGCGTTATGTATTCTAGCGTGGATTCTGGAACCTTTACGTTTAAAGCTATGGATTCTTGTGCAGCTATGATCCAATCTGGATCTATGACTTTATCTAGCTCCTCTATTGGCTCCCTTAGCCTAGCCATATGGAGTCTGAGTATCTGTTTCTCTTCCTCTAAAGTTTCTGGGTATTCCATCACGATTCTCATCAGAAATCTGTCAAGCTGGGCCTCTGGAAGCGGATAAGTTCCTTCATACTCGACGGGATTTTGTGTAGCAAGTACAAAGAAGAACTTTCCCTTGTCCCTGTACTCCAACCTGTAAGTCCTATCTCCTATAGTTACCTCTCTCTCTTGCATTGCCTGTAGAAGAGCTGATTGGGTTCTAGGTATTGCCCTGTTTATCTCGTCTGCTAGCAGGATGTAGCTGAAAATAGGCCCGAACCTTGGCTCAAATTTTAGATCCTTTGGATTGTAGATAAGGCTTCCCGTTATGTCAGAGGGCATGAGGTCCGGAGTGCACTGGACTCTGCTCAAACCCCTATAAGGAATCCTGTCTATCTCAATCTCATTGACTGCGTCAAGACCTATGAGCCTTGCTAGTCCTTTCACTGCTGTCGTTTTAGCTATCCCAGGAACGCCTTCAAGAAGCACATGTCCATTCGATAGTAAAGCAACTAGAATGAGCTTAAGCTCTTTTTCGTACCCTATTATGGCCTTGTTCAGGGAAGAGATTATTTTTGAAGCAGTTTCTTCTATCTCCCTGACCTCCATTGGTCTCACATCTATAGTCCAAGCAATGGAAACTGCTATATAGTTTGCCATCCAAGTTGATGCGGTATGCAACTGAAAGGATCGTATGGTATGATAACAGGAGCTGGAAGAGGAATTGGTAAGGCAATAGCCCTAAAGTTGGCTAAAGAGGGAGCGAACCTTTCCCTGCTTGCAAGAACAGAAAGTGAACTCATCGAAACCTCAAACGAGGTGAAAAAGTTTGGTGTTAAAGCCTATTATACTGTAGGGGACATTTCCAAGCAAGAGGACGTTGACAGGTTCTACAAAGATACGATGACTCACTTTCCTAACATCGACTTTCTCGTAAATAACGCAGGAATGGCATACTACGGTGAACTCATGAGAATCTCCCTAGAAAAGGTTGTTGAAATGATGAACGTCAATTTCTTCGGTGCCTATTACTTAACGATGAAAGTTCTACCAAGAATGCTGGCTCGGGGAACTGGCCACATAATAAACATGGTTTCAATGCTGGGAATGGTAGTTGAACCTGGATGGGTGCCTTATTGTGCCTCAAAACACGCATTAAGAGTTCTTACAGAAGGATTAAGAGCAGAGTTGAGGGGTACGGGCGTTAAGGTAACTGGAATATATCCTGGTGCAGTTAGAACGAAGCTGTTGGAAAGCGTAGGACGCCTTAGACCAGGAATCCTTGAACCGGAGGATGTAGCGGAAGCCATTGTCTTTGTTCTAAAGCAACCTTATGGAGTAGAAGTTGGGGACGTTACGATATTGCCTAAGAGAACCTAATTTAAGCTAATACAAGCGATAGATAGAAACAAAAAGCATCAAACTAACTTCTGCACAAGTTCTCTTAAGATTACGGTTTCTCGCTAATGCTGCTTAGTTCCCTAGTAAAACCACATCCCCTATCTTCTTAATCTCATCCCAAGAGACATCAATATATGAGCGTCCTTCTGGTTCCTCCACGTAGTTTTCAATCAAACATGGATCAATTCCCTCACCTCTAAGGAGATTAACAATATCATCAGCCCTCTCTAGCGATATCTTTGGATTTTTATATGGGTCTAGCTTTGCTTCCAACCTAAGAGCGGCGTCTCTCTTTTCTCTCTTTAAATCTCTCAATAAACGCAACCAGTTAATGGTTTTCTTTGCCGACAGCCTCCTAACTCTTATTCCTGGCTTCCCTGTGCTGACAACGATACCAACTGCCTCCCCTAGAACCTCTCCAGAGAGGGATATAACGATCTTTCCCTTTATACCGGTCAAGTCGGCATACTCTGGCTTTCTCTCCTCTATTCCCCTGTACTTGGCCTCTCTTGGGGTTGAAAGGACGACTACCCTAACGTCGCCACCTTCAGCTATGCATGCTATCTGTTCGACTGGTACAACCCCTTTCTCATGTTGAAGCTCTCTCTTCACCAATTTCTTCGGAAGCTCTAGGCCAAACGACTTGGCTATAGATACTATTTCTTCGTCCTCAATCCCCTCTGGGACCTTGCCCTTTAACTGCTCCCTTAGCCTCTCAACATCTACCTCTTCCACCTCGGCAAGCACATCAACCCGTACGTGCAGCTTCACGCCATCCTCTTCAACCGAGATCTTCGAAACTTTTCCATATATGAGCCCCTCGCTGTCGACCACAAGGGCTCCTTCTAGCTCTCTTTCGTCGTAAAACCGAGGCATCTTGGAATAAGACAGGTGAAGATAAAAAGGCACACGCACCAATAACATGGAGTTGAACTCTGAGAACCTATGTTCAATCGCTGGAAAACTGATTGAGACTGCTAGAAGGAGGGCAATGCCCTACTTGGTTGGGCAGACAGCTGTGAAATCTAGGGGAATAGGCGTCGAACCTGAAGATTACAGGGAATACGCACCGGGAGATGATTTCAGGTTCATAGATTGGAGATTGTCAAGCAGAGCCATAGGTTCAGATGGCAAGCAGAAGTTCATCCTCAGGGAAAGAAGGGCTGAAAGATCCCTGGAATCTGTACTCATTCTCGATGCCTCAGCTTCTATGGATTATAAGGAGAAGCTGGCTGCTGGCATCTATGCCATCTCCTTCCTATCAACCCTTGCCTTAAACCTAGACGATAGGATTACCATAATCGTTGCTGGCAGTGGAGATCCCTTAGTTCTCCCTCACATAGATCCTGGACACGCAGCCTATGCCACAATAGCCTATATCTGCAAGGGACCTGGCCCTGGGGGAAAGGTAAGTCTGAATATGATGAAGAAGATAGTTCTCAGGCTTGCGAGGAGAAGGAGTCCTGTGATCCTAGTAACAGACATAGCTCACACACCTGAGGGACTATCAAGTTTCTTTGAGGCCATGAGAGCGGTTAAGAACGGGGTGGGAATAGCTTTCTCCTCCGACAAAAGCGAGGTGTCATTACCTGAGATCGGGTCTTCCTTGATACTGGATCCTGAGGAAGGGATTTCTTTCGTCGAAATCCATAAAAAGGAACTTTCTGAGGAGCTACAGCTTCATAGAGCCAGGATAGGTTCGGTTTTAAGGAGATGGGGTGTTCCTAACGTAGAGTTCGTGGGAATAAAGGGAGCTGGGCAGTCTGGATCTAGGTTGGCATGGTTGTACGTAAGTGCGAGGGAGATGGCGTATGCTTAAGCTCAAGTTGAAGCAAATCAACGCTAGGAAGATAGCAACTCTAGGAGTAATCGTCTTCCTTCTGCTCTTGTCAGTAGCCTTCTTCTACCCTTTGATATCGACGGGTAAGAGGAGGATAAACCCTGAGAGGGTCAAAGACCTTGCTCCTTTGGCTGAGCTGTCTGTGAGATCGATCAACGTATCTTCGAAGTTAGCTTATGACTCCATCTGGTCTGATGTAAACGATAACGAGATCTTAGACATTGGTGCTACTGCTGAATCAGCTCTTAAATCGCTTGAAGAAGTTGAAGAGGCAGTGAAAGCAACTGTAGGAGGTTCTCTCAGGGAAAGATTGTTGAATGCCACCTATTCCTATGAAAATGTATCATCAGCGTCAATCAATTCTAGTAAAACAGCATTATTGCTGGATGAGGCTAGACCGG
>Ga0180300_10001195_pt1 | contig 11980 bp, 24 predicted proteins | sample GuaBasSediGuay15_FD_121798 | JGI IMG/M metagenome (GOLD analysis project Ga0180300, IMG submission 121798) | Subseafloor sediment microbial communities from Guaymas Basin, Gulf of California, Mexico - Guay15, Core 4569-2, 21-24 cm | ecosystem: Environmental > Aquatic > Marine > Hydrothermal... | reverse complement strand
TCCGACACAGTGTAGAAAACAATATTGTTTCTAATCTGATCCAACCACAGGAGAGCAAGTGTGGATACAAGGCCGTGTAACCCTGTAACCACACTTGCTCTCCTGTGGTTGGATCAGATTAGAAACAATATTGTTTTCTACACTGTTTCGGATGAGCTTATTGCTGAGAAGAAGGTTAGGACTGAGAAGTTTCTTGAGGATAGGGGTGGTGTTGCTAGGAAGAAGGAGTGGTGGCTTAGTGTTCTTGGTGGTGTCCGTAAGAGGGTTGCTGATGAAATACTTCAGACTTTGGAGGCTCTCGGCGTGTTTAAGACTTGGAGGATGGGCCGGACTACTTACCTTGTTGCTCCATGGCATAAGTGCTGTCTTAACTGTAAACATTTAGTGTTCGACTATGAGGAGAAAACATACACTTGTCTTAAGGGCCACAACCTGGTGTCTGAAATGGAAATGAACCTGACCAAAGCATGCAAAGACTTCGAACCCAGGGGAGGTGAAGAATAGTGAGGCCTAGGGATTTTGTTGTCAAGTACAGGATTAAATATGCTTTCCCATGTTTCAGCGGCGGTAAGGATAGTTTGGTTGCTACGCATTATTTCATAGAGGATACTAGGGGACTAGACCTCGAGATTAAGGTTTTACACGTTGACACTACGGTTATGCTTCCCGGTGTTGAAGAATATGTTAGAAGGGTTGCTAAGAGTCTTGGATGGGATTTGGTGGTTTTAAGGCCAGAAACGAGTTTCGAAAACATGGTTTTGAAATACGGTTTCCCCAAGAAAACTAGGAGGTGGTGTTGCTACCATTTAAAACTCAAACCGGTAATACAGTATGTTAAGAGGTTTAAAGGATCTAAAGCAGAGGTTTTAGGGTTAAGGCGCAACGAGTCTCCTAGACGAGCCAATCTACCTCAAATAATATTTAAGAGGGACGCTCTTGCATGGGGTTATTGCCCCATTATTGACTGGTCTGATGAACAGGTAGAGAAATATATTGAGGAGCATGGTTTACCCTATCCTCCATGGTATAGGATCGGTGTTAAGGAAACATGTTGCTGCGGTGTTTTCATGAGTGAGAAGGAGCTTATGGTTTTAAGGGCCCGGTTCCCTGATTTCTTCCGCAGATTTGTTGAGCTTGAAAGCAAGATGAAGAGTAAAGGATCTGCCTTCTTCGTGGCTAATAGGAGAATCTACGCTAGGGATATTTTAAGGCAGAAAACCCTCGAGGAGGTGGTTAGGTGATGGGTGTTTTTGACAGGGTTGATGTTAGAAGGTTTCTTGGTGAGAAAAGGTTTACTGTGTTGTTTAGTGGTGGTAAGGATAGTTTAGCTGCTTTACTTTGGGTTTTAGACAATGTGGAACATGATGACTGGAATATTTTATATGTTGAAGTTACTGGTAACACTCATCCACTATGCAACCAGTATGTTCACCAGGTCTGTAGGCAGCTTGGAATCCAGGGTAAGCTGAAACATGTTAAACGTGAGGACCTGGATTTCTTCGAAGCACTCAGGAAATGGGGAACACCTATTATTGGAAAGTATAGGTGGTGTCTATACCAGTTTAAGCTGAAGCTTGTAGAGAAACATGCCTACGGTGTCCAGGTTTTAGGAATAAGGAAAGAGGATAGTCCGAGAAGAAGAAACATTGGCTTCATAAACGTTTCCAGGCTAACTAAAACAGTATGTGTTCAACCCGTATTCGACTGGACTAGGAACCAAGTAGTTAAGTACATTAGAGAACACGGTTTAGACATTAACCCATGCTACAGGATCTACGGTCACTCAGGCAACTGCATGTTCTGCCCCTACCATGATAAGAAGGCGATCATACTTACAATGCAGGATCCCTACTGGCGAAGCAAAATACTGGGCAACCTATACGCCCGAGGCAGAATAAGCAGAGAAACCATGGAAAAATGGGTTAAACTCTCAAAACAAACAGTTCTTGAGGTGGTTAAGTAGTGTCCAAGGATGATCTTGATTTGCTGTGGAGGATAGTTTACGATATTTTGAAGGACTTGAAGGAGGAGCTTCCTAGGGTTTTGGATGAGAAGCTTAGGTCTGTTTGGGTTTGGCGCTCCCTACCAAGGGAGGAGAGGCTTAAGTTTAAATGTTGTGGCTCATGTAGGAAGTTTTTAACACCGGAATGTCCATACTATAGGTTTAACTGTGTTTTGGAAACTGATCCTCCATGCATGGATTATGAAAGAAAAGAAGGCTAACGGCTTTTAGCCTATGTATTCTACTTCCCAAACCACCTTAACGTTGTCTGTTCCACTCGGCGGTGCACTAGCGAACTTGACCCTGATGCTCTCGTGGACGTCGTCACCGTCCTCGTCAGATAGGTTGTCTTATAGATGTGATACATCTAAGATGTCACCTACGGCTCAATAACTAGCCAATAAACTTTACTATCAGTTGTAGGTGGTGAACCGAAGTTTAGCGTGAAACCAGACGTGCTCTTGTTTGTTACATATACTGTCGTATCCCATTCTGGAAGAGCGAGTACTTTATACCTATCTGACCCGTAGTCTGCCAATCCTTTGTCAGCGAAGTTAACATTTATGCTACTGGTGTTAGCTGGTACGGTTTCTTCACCAGAGTATATGACGGATAAACGCGTTGTAATAACAGTTCTGCCCAAGAACCTTACATGCGGTGCACCGAATGAAGATACCCATACAGTTTCATCAGAAATATCAACATTTCCATAACCCTCAAGATCTGGCTCGTAAACCCCGTACCATTTAGCCCCCTCATCCCTCCAACGATAACCACCATCGTTCACCCTATTTATGCATTGGGGACGGAGAAACTGCATTAGGTTCAGTAGAGAACCTTTGTCAGGATTCGTCGTCTTGAGATGGTAGCAGTGTGCTGTTCCACCTTTTTCTCTAATCACGTATGGATGGATTACCACGAGATTTCCACAGTGCCACTTACCGTTAGACTCTATAAAGAGTCCACCACCACCATAACTGAAGATTTGAATTAATGTGCCAACACATGGATTCACTATATAGAAGCCATAATGATCACCATCATGCCCTATGACGTTAACGTTCTCGAAAAGAAAATAGCATATACCCGTCTCCCTGAGGGCAGGATCGCTGGCTAGTATGGGTGGAATACACGCAATACCATGACCAGTCTTACTTAGGTTGCTGGAAAACTTGATTACTAAATTTTTGAGAGTAATTGGCAAGCCAACATTTTCAATTCTGATTGCATCCTTTCCTTCCTCAATTACTTCTAGAATCACTCCACTAACATCCTTTACATATGACATATCATGCTCGTCCGCTGGGAATGTCTCAAATCCTGCAAACTCGCCCTCGATATGAATTGGTTTGCTGATCGTTATGGTATCTGATATACAGTATACTCCACTTTTAATGTATAACCTTCCCCCTCCCTTGTTTGCTACGTGGTCTATTGCTTTCTGTATTACTTGTGCGTGGTCTGTTGATGAAGCTATTTTTATTTTTGTTTTTGCACCTACTGCTACGGCTAGGTTTCCTTCCCTGTAAACTACTACGTCGGCTGTTGGTGCTGTGTGGGCCATTGGAGGTACTACGTTTGGATATGTCATTTCCCATCATAATATACTGTTTTAACGTAAGAATATAAACGTTATTCTGGAGGCTGGAGAAATGTTTCATATTTGGTTTTTGAGGTTGCGGGTTGTTCTTTTCATGGTTATAATTGAGAGTTGGTATTTGTCAGATTGTGAATTAATGTTGTGCCTTTAAATATGGTTAATCGATATTGTCGGTTAAAATTTATGCAATTTAACCTGTGAATGGTGGGTGTTAGTTGTTGGTTGGAATCTGCCGATTACAGTGTTTAGCGTGTGAAATGAAACCTTGCAACTGCAGGGTTGAAGCTGTGGTTTAAATGTTGCTAATTATGAATTAAGTATGACGAGTGCGATATGAAGTGTTATCATTTTATGATGGGAGATGCATGATAGGTGATGTTAAATACGTGTTGCAGACTGTATACTTTTAAATGAAGTTTTCTAAGTTGATATTGTGCGCTGGGGTTCATCCCCTCGGGAAGGGGATACATTCCCTACACGTATATGGGAAAAAAGGGGTTATTGGTTTTTAAGTGTTTCCACCTTGAAGGAAACTCTGAACTTTCCGAATCCCTTACCTGATCTCGCCATTAAACCTATTCTTCCAGCTGCGTTGAGGATTTCGCAGAACTCCTTGGGGTACCTGGTTTTAACCCTGAACTTTAACTCATAAGTGCTGTCAATGTATTCGAAATACTCCGTTGACTGCTTAGGCCCCAATATGACTCTACGGTATTTTAAAGGCTGGTCAGGTATTTCAACATACTCGACCGGGAACCCGTGATCGTCAATAATTGAGAAGCCAAGCACGCTCCTGGAATACCCTAGCTTATCACATGCACGCTTCATAGGAGCCAGTAGCCAAAGCTTGAAAATTATCGGCCTACCATCAGCTGATCTGGGAAAGGCCCTGCCTGGGGAGTGCGGGTGTGTTAACCACCCAGCACTCCTGTCCAGGTGGAGGTCTTCATCGTTAATCCATCCTTTCTCATACCATCTTCTAAGCTGCTGCTCTGTTACAAGTGGCGCTATAATCCATGTTTCCGGTATTAACGTTACCTCTATTATTGCCTCTTCTTGTCCTGGGTTTCTTCTTTTCACAATATCACCTCCCTAAGATTTAAATAGTAGTAAGGTAGTATTTAAAGATGGTGGTAAAATGGGTAAGGTAAGAAAGATCTCTATTTCTTTAGATGAGGAAGCGGACAGGATTGTTAGAGAAAAACTTAAAGAAATGGTGGCGTCAACTCCCGGAGCTAAGGGAGTAAACTATTCTGCGGCAATAAGGGAAATAATTAAGGAATGGTGGAAAACAAGAGGTGGCTAGGCTGTGGTAAAGTGGAGATGTAGGTTCTGCGGTAAATGGTTTAATGAATGGGGCGAATACGTTAAACACCTTCTATACGAGGAACTAGAAGGTGATAGGTGATGGCTGGTTGGAAGGAGCTTGTTGGTAAAAGGGTTTTAATAAGGGGCCCATATGATGGCATCGAGGAGGTTAAGGTTATTGAAGTATCTCCCAGCGGCAAGTATGTTAAGGTCAGCGACCCCTATGGTTGGTCGTCAAAGTGGATAGATGGTGAAAAATATTTGGTGCTTGAAGTTCTGGAGTAAGGTGGGTTAAGGAGGTAAGTGAAGGTGAGGTGTCCTAGGTGCTTCCGTGAAATGAGGAAGGAAGTGTTCCATTTCGAACATGAAACCGTGGTAGAGTACAGGTGTCCGAACTGCAAATATGTTGAAAAACACCACTACATACGTTACCGTCCTAAAAGAAAACCAAAACCTTACAAGGTGGTTAAGCGATGGTTAAGTGCTCCGTTATCGGATGCAATAGGGAGGCAGTCTGGGCTTACGGCAACATAGCTCTCTGCGAATACCATGTGAAAAAGTTTAGGGAGCAGTTGGAAAAGAGGGTGGAAGGTAAAATACCTCCTAGAGGAAGGATTGATACTGAGTTCTTCAACGACATAGTGGTTGTAACTGTTGAAAGAGAGGACGGTAGAAAGCTTTCCGTAAGCATGACCAGAAAGGAATTGAAGAACCTAGCAGAATACCTAATACTGGTGATTAAGTGATGGTTTTGATAAGCTTGTTTCCGAGAAAAGATGAAGGAAAACACGCCTACTCAGTATTGGAATTACTTGACAAGGCAGTATATGCGGCTATTGAAAGTTTTGAGAACGTAAACATAGATGGCGCTATGAAGTTGGCGATTATAGATGCTTATGAAAACGCTTTCACACTACCTGATAGCAAACTAATAATGCTTGAACATCAAATTGAAAAGGTCTTGGTGAAGTGGAGGTGATTGAATGTGGAGAGACGGGTTTTAAACGTTAGCTCTACTGCGCTAAGCGGGGACGCAGTAGTTACTACAGTTGTTTTCACGGTGGATAATGAAAAATATGTTAAAATAATAGTTAACTTCCTAGACGGGGAAACGAGAGAAGTAGAGCTTACCTTGGAAGAGTTTAAAACATTATTGGCACATCTACAGCAAATTCTTAAAAATACAGTAACAACAGAGGCGACTAAGTGATGGGTGTTGTACATAGGGTTCTAGGTCTATTGCTTGGTATAGGTGTTGTAGTTACGTGGGCAAACTACTACTATTTTTCAGGAGACATTAAAACCGGGTTGCTAGCTATCTGGCTAACAATACTGTTTGTATGTGCTGTAATACTTTCCGAACTAGAAGAACTAAAAGAAAAAGGTGAAAAGAGATGAAGCTTAGGTGTCCTGTTTGCGGAAGGTCAAATGTTGAGATTATTGAGGGTTCCCTACATTACTATGGTAAATGCAGGTTCTGCGGGCATATGTGGGATCTTGGGCTTAAAGGAAAGTCTATATTGGACCGTGGAGAAGTTAGAAGCGGAAATGGCGAAAACATATTATGTTTTAAAATGTAGTAGGTGCGGCCGTGAGTTCATAGTTACTTTATCCAACCTACCTTTCATAGCTGAGCATAGTGTTAAATGCTGTAACAGATTCGAACTAATAATTAAAGGTAAATAACTATGTGCGGTCAAGTATACATGATATTGTTAAGAAGGTATGTGGAAAAAAGAGAATCTACTTGTTTTCCTCCTTGTACTTGTCTGCGATGTATTTAGTTAGTTTTTCAAGGCATTTATAGCAGAAACCTGTATTGAACAATATTATTTCTACTTTTCCTCCGCAAATATAACATTTTTCAGGTAGTTTTTCCACTAGCTCAATTTCACCTACTTTGGGAAATTCTTCTGATTTACGGAATTCATATACTAGTATTGCTATTACGCCAATTATTATTGCTATTATTATTGCCACTATGGTGAGCATGTCTACTCACCTTGCTTCTTAAGTAGTTTCTTCAGGTTCTCCATGGTTTGCTTCTTGAATTCCTCTGCTTTTTTCTCTAGTTCCTCCTTTTTCTTCTTGGTAACATTATTGTAAATGTTCCAGTCGAAATGCTTCTCAATAGCCTTCCTAAGTATTTTCTTGAAGTCTTCAGGCCTTAAAGCTGCCAAGGCATCGAGCTCTACACGGACTAGTCCTCCATACTGTTCAACCAGTGGTCTAAGCTTAGGATCCCTCTTAAGTTTCTCAACGTACTTAGGATATCTTGGATCCCTCTTTAGCTTAGCAATTTCATCTGCCGACTCCGGCTTAGGTGGCAGGTTTAGCTCCAATATTTGATCTGCTGTTACAGCTACTTTCTCGAAAACAATGTTTTCCACATTGGCTAGCATTTTTACTCTTTCACGGAAGTCTCTGACAATGTCTTCTCCTGATGGATCATAGTCTCCTAGCTGAAGGACCACCGGTATTTTACCGTTTTCATGTATTTTTTCAACGTCTTCAGCAACCTTCTTAACATCGGTTGCACTATCGTAGCCCTTAATAACTCTAACCTGGTAGACACCAAAGCTGAAAACTTCTTTTACGAACGAAGCTACTAGGTCCCCTAAAGCCTCCTTTTCAACAACCACAATTACTCTCTTAGGTTGGTCCTCCCATGGGTTAACTGAAACATCGAAATGAGAGTTAATGTAGTTCTCAATTATCTCCATGATTTTCTCTTCACTTAAAGGCTCCGTCGGATAGTATTCGAACGGTTCAAGGTATTCTACTTTCCTAGTGACATCTTTTAAGTAGTACCATGGGAAATCCCCCTTATACCTTGCCTTGGCCAGTACGGCGCTTAGCCTTTTATAGGCTGACCTAGTGTTGGGGATAACGTTCTTGGAGACCAGGATGTAGAAGAGTCCTCTTAGGGTTAATGGTTCAAGGTATTGTTGATAATATTTTGCTGCCTCTTCTTGGGCTGTTTTTAGGACTTGGGACCAGTCCATTTAAACCACCTAATATAATATAATATGTTATGCTATATAAGCTTTATTTATGAAGAAGTCTACCAGAGAAAATACGGAATAATAAACTATTTTCTCCTCTCTATGGCCGATGCTGCTATTACTATTATTGCCGCTATTGCTCCGGTGATTGCTAGATTCTTCAGTTCCGGTGTTGGTGCTGGGTGGGTTGTGATCTCTACTGGTGGTGAGTAAGTATATGTTGCTGACCCTACTCTTCTAGCACCACCCCAGACAGTATATGTTCCTGGCTTACTGAACGTGTATGTTAAATACGCCGATTTAGCCTTATATCCCGGTGATATCGTTACTGTTTTCTTAGATACAATGTTGTCTTTACTGTTCACCGCTAAAACAATTTCAACATCCACTTTCTCCCAGTCGTAAACCTCTCTGTCCAAAACAGCTGTAACCTTAAACTCCAACGTTACAGGAGCTACACCCTCAGTTCTCTCAGGAGTTATGGTTACGGATGCTACTTCAGGAGGGGGCGGGGGCGAAATAGTAACTGACACCCCTGAGCTCCAAACATATGACATTCTTCCACCCAAAACATATTTTTACATTAAAACTATATAAGACTGAACCCCGCATATGTCGCACATTTCTGCTATTCTCCAATCTAAATATTCTAGTACGTCTTTGTCTTCTACATCCTCGTTAACATGTCCGCATATTGGGCATTTCCACTTAAACCTTACTTTCCCGTTGCTTTCAACAATTGTACCCTCAACTTCCCTGTATTTGCTTTCAAGCACCTTCTTGAAAACAAGTGTTATTGTTCCATCCCCGCTTATTCCGTTAAGAACAATACTTCCCTTATCTATTTTCTTATATCTTGCCGGTACATCAATCATCCATCTTTCAAGTTTAAACACTTTCACAAGACAGTCTGGTGGACAAGCATATACAAACTCTTTCCAAGCCCACTTGATTGGATTAACTGCGTCATACTCGAACTCCAACGGTATGATGTCGCCTGAAGGGTACTCAATACCTACGTCTTCTATTCTCAAGTATCCTGTTGTTTCAACTGTAACAGGTAGCTTAAGTTTTCTCCATTTCTCACCGTCATGTACACTTGCATATGCTGTGAAGCCTTCTTCCAATCCGGTGTACTTTATTGTTACCTTGTATTTTGGTTTTTCAGGCTTCTTAACTGTAACGGTTATTGTTTTCTCGTCTTCAACCTTGCCATCGGTTAGGTTGGTTACCCTTAGCCTCCACATGTATGTTCCTTCAACACCTATTGCTGGATGGTAAAATGATATTAGATCTGCTGTTCTGGGTGCTATTTTTCTCTCGTCTTTCCGCACCTTGCCTTCATGGTCTATTAGCTCTGTTCTAACAAGCTTGTAGTCAAGGTATTCGTTTCTCACCTTAACATCAAAATATACTGCTTCATCTGGTAGTAGCTCAATGGTTTCAGGATACTCAACAATAATCACCTTGCCTACGGGGGGTTTAACCGTGACAATTATTGTTTTCTCGTCTTCAACCTTCCACTCATCCATACATGCCTGTATTTTCCAGTAGTATGTTCCTTTCTCCGCTACTTCGTCTCCAGGTATGAATATGTCGAACTCTTTAGACTGACCTGGTAGTAGGGGTTGGCTCTTTTTAAATACTGTTCCCTTATGTGTTATTATTTTTCCCGTAACATATCTTCCATTCGGGTACTCGTTTTTAATAGTGAACTTTATGTGGAATGGTGTGTTCTGCGTTGCAGAAACTGTTTTAGGATAACTAACTATAACTATTCTACCCACAGGAGGTTTCTCCTTAACGTCTACGTAGATTACGTTGCTGTAGATTTCAGCCACATATACCACCAAATGTGTATATACAGTATATAGTATTTTAGATTGGCGCGTACTCTGCTCCAAGCTCAACGTCAGAAGTAACCGTGAACCTCCTATACTTGTCGGTTACACCGTCGCTCCACATTACGAACCTGTAGCCCCACCAATACTCTGGAACAGATACTTCAACAATGTACCCTCCCTTCAAAGAGGTTTCGAAAGGCGTTTTCGTTGAAAAACATCTGTAACCTATTTCCGGATGAACAATGCATATTTTTATTTCCACAGGTATTTCCCTCGGCATACCGAAGCGGTCGTAGAAGAATGCATATATTTTAACGTTGAACTTTTCCTTCGGCAAAACCTCTACTGTTAAAACATTACTGTAGGCCACTACTCACCCTCTCTGCTAAAATGTATTAAATATGCTGTTAGCAACACACCTAAGAGTGCTCCTAACCCACCGCCTAATGCGAGCAAATACGTCCTCTTCCATCCAAGCCTCTCCTTTTCCACAACCCCTCACCCCAGCACGATTTTTAGCAAAGCAACCACTATGCCTATGAAGGTGGAAACGCTTATTACAAGGTTTGCTGTAGCATACTTTTTAAGCCATGCAACGTCAGCTTCAAGCCTAGCAACTCTTTCAGCCAACACTACTGGGTCAACATTATCTTTTTCCATACTCAACAACTACCCCCTAAATAAACTATTGTACTGTTGGAATAAAACTATTTCCTCAACAGAAGCATGGAGACAACAATAAGGTACAATCCTATGTATTCATGCCCTAAAGGATCCTCCCAAATGGGGTCGAACCCGCCGTGAACCACGAAGTGCTCAACCACCAATGCAATTCCGAAACCCAAGCATAGGGCGGCTGCTCTCCTAACATACTCTGGCTCCAAGTGGGCTAGGGTAGGGGTTACCCTTCCAAACTCATATGAGACAATAGCTACAGTTACAAGCTTCAGCAGATCCCCTAGGAGCTCAGCGTAAGGGTTACCCTGAAAAGCCAGCGCAGTATATGCTGTTAGAAGGGAGAGGAAAACAATTATCTCTAAAACCCTGCGTGAAACCATTCTAGACCACCTTCAACTGCATGTATGATAGATTCGGATCAATAACCTCATTGTCGAAGTTGCCGCATTTGGGGCATCTAGGTGTAACAGCCATCATAGATTCAAACACATGGCCGCATTTCCTGCACCTCAACGTCCAAGATATTTTTATGCTCGAAACCTTAGATGAAACCATTTTAGACCACCTTTATCCAGACGCTGCTTCCAGAATCCCCTGGTTCCAGAAGCTTCTCAGTAAGAATCACATCTGTGAACAGGGCTACTCCCTCATCGTATCTAACCCTAACCTCTGCCGAGTCATCCACTATTTCTGCTTTACTGTAGCATGATGTTCTACCAGACTTCTCAACTACCTTGCCTACGTCCCCGCCTGTAACATCATATGTTTCAACATCTACTGGCCAGTACCCTTCCCCAACAATGTGCCTGGCTTTGCAAACACATGAAACCCTATCTGAACCTGCGAAACCCAGCCCCACAAACCTATGTTCTTCAACGCTGAAATCAGGGAACCTTAGCTCATAGTCTACTAGTGGCTCCGCTACTGCGAAATCGACCTTGTTTTTAACTGCTAAAACAGGTTTAAGCCTTGTCCTAGCACCTGTAAGCTCAGCTAGGAAGTTGTACAGGGAAGCTAATGCTTTAGCTAGGTAGCATCCGCTAGTCTCTCCCTCCAAGTATATTTTCCTATGCCAGAAATACTTGGCAACAACGTCTTCGGGAACCCTGCCGCCATCATATCTTCCAGGCTGAACAATATCCTTAACGGAAACTCTTCAGGCCTGTTAACGGGGCTATCTGCGAAAACATGGGCGTTACTTCCGAAGAAAACCCTACCCTTCCTATCTTTGAAAAGCCAGCCGTTAGTGCCAGCAGTGATAGCGTAGTTCCCTATGCTGATACCGAAAATCACTGGTCGAAATTTCCCTGTTTTATCAGCTTTCAATGCTTTAACTTCTCCGATTTCAACAACATCCGTTGGAATACCTTCGATCTCCCTAGGTATTACGTGGAATGGTTTAAGCTCCTTCTCGGGAACCTTCCTCGAAACATATATTCTAATGCAGTCTACATCCGTAACCCTGCCTTTAACGATCTTCTTCTTCAAACTCCTAGAATAACCTACCACGTTTGGAAGGGAGAGAACCTGCCTAACCTTATCC
>Ga0180300_10001194_pt1 | contig 11983 bp, 10 predicted proteins | sample GuaBasSediGuay15_FD_121798 | JGI IMG/M metagenome (GOLD analysis project Ga0180300, IMG submission 121798) | Subseafloor sediment microbial communities from Guaymas Basin, Gulf of California, Mexico - Guay15, Core 4569-2, 21-24 cm | ecosystem: Environmental > Aquatic > Marine > Hydrothermal... | reverse complement strand
TTTCTATTATATGCACAAGGTTGAGAAGCTGAAGAACACGTTATTCCCAAAAGATCAAACTGAAACGGATTCTAGGATTGTGCAATTGGAACTCATACTTGGAATGCCTAGAGAAGCCTTTTCGATAATAAGCGATCCAAGAGGATGGATTTATGGAGATATTGAGCTTGTAGATGCGTCTGGCTACACTATTAGAGCTGATAGGATAGGAGAGATGGGATACTCCGTTCCTCCAGATCCAGAAAACATAGAATTTAAGAGAATAGGCGTCAAGGCCGTTATAGCCATAGAGAAGGTTGGTCCTGCTAAAAACATGATAGAATTGAAGATTCCTGAGGAATATGGTCTAGGGATTGCAATCCTAAAGGGACAACCGTCAAGAAGCATGAGAAGATTCCTGAGGATGCTTTCTGAGCAGGGCGTGCCTATAGGGATCCTAACGGACCTCTCACCCTGGTCTATAAGGATAGCTGCGACCGTCATATACAACAGCATAAGCTCTGCCCACATTCCTGGACTTGCTGTGCCTAACGCAGCTTTTCTCGGAATTGAAACGAAGGACGTGGAGGAGGGCTTCTTCAAGGATTATCAGCTTGCATTGGAAGATCTCACTCCTCTGGACATAAAAGCTGCAAAGGACAACCTAAAACTTCCAAGCTTGCAGGGAGAGTTCTGGCAAAAGGAGAACGAATGGTTCCTTAAGAGGAAGAAGAAAGCAGAGATAGAGATCTTCAAGGCCATGTCCCCATCAGCCAAGCAGCTCAAGGAACTTTTCATCGAGTACTTGCGGGAGAAATTAGATGAGAGATTGGGCGTAAGCATATAAGGTTCTTTCCCCGCTTGAGCTTTCCTCAAAGTTCTTAAGAGATTCCTCAATCTTTTGGAAAGCTCTCTCTAAAAACTCACTTTACTTCTTAACGCACGAGAACGGAAGGACTTAGAAGCATGTTCTCAACAACAAGGCAACTTTAAGCATTGAGAAATAAAAAACCTCAAAAGAGTACAAAACACACTCCCTTGAAAATGCTTATATATTGCCTAAATCAAGCTAATGTTGCTCCGGTGGTGTAGTCCGGCCAAGCATAGGGGCCTTTCGAGCCCCAGACCCGGGTTCAAATCCCGGCCGGAGCACCAATTTATTATCAGGATAAAAAAGGGTCGTCTAAGGTTGTGCGGGGGTAGCCAAGCCAGGTCCAAATCTTCGGGGTTTCCCTCCTAGGATGACCAAAGGCGCTCGGTTCAGGGCCGAGTGGGCGTAGGCCCGCGCGGGTTCAAATCCCGCCCCCCGCACCACAAGCTTTGTTATGAGGCTTGTAAGTGTTTGGAGTTATCTCGTTTTGCTCTTAAGAAATTAGATAATGGTTTTTAACCTTAAAATCCCATTATAGAGGGAAATTAGGAGTCTCAGGAAACAATAATAAATCCAGCGATACCTACTGCATCTGATAATCAGTTAAATCCTGATCTATGAGACCAAAAGAGTTATGAATCAATCACAATTAATCATATTAGCCCCGTGGTGTAGCGGCCAAGCACGCCGGGCTTTGGACCCGGCGACCCCGGTTCGAATCCGGGCGGGGCTATCACCCTTATTCAACTTAATTCCTCTTCTTGAGCAAAAAGAGCTAAAACGGGCCCGGCGGGACTTGAACCCGCGACCCCCGGCTCCGCAGGCCGGTGCTCTAATCCTCCTGAGCTACGGGCCCTAATTATAAGAAGATAGCTGAATTTAATTGTTCCCTTAGGCCCTCTTTGCAGGCTTCCTTCTCTTTAGTCTGAGATTCTCGCTTCTGCATCTTCTGCATCTAGTTGCAGACAACGGATTTCTGGCGCCACATTCTCTGCAAATTTTATAGAATAGCAGCGCCTCAACAGCAATTCTCCTCTTTAAAGGATCCTCTATTGGCATTTTTGGCTGACCCTTGCATACCCTCTAAGGGGTTTCATAAACTTGACGCTTTTTACACATTCTCCAACTTGCCTTATAAATCGTATTTTATCGGCCATTCATATTTTTATTGAGTTCAATAGAGATTTACTTGAGAGAATATGGAACAACTACAACGAAGGGTCCTGAAAGTTATAGAAAAAGCAGGAACAATTCATTTGAGAAAGCTCTTTAAGGTTATTGGCGTTAGATTTGACGAAATCATTGAGATAACGAAGGCTCTAGAAGACAAAGGGTACATCAAATCATTCACTCATGGTGGCTACAAGTTCTTTTCCATAACAGAAGAGGGCAAGAAAGCCCTAAGTGAGGTTAAGACAACTGAGTCAGCCCAGAAAGTTATCGGCGGAGAGAACTCTTAATCAGAGAAGGTACATCCCATGGAAGCCTTGCAACAGGAACTCCTGACTCCTTGAAGGCTTTTTCTTTGGTCTCTATTCTTCCCACGTTTCCTGAAATTATTGCTCCCGCATGTCCCATCCTCTTTCCTGGAGGGGCTGTCCTACCTGCCACGAAGGCAACAACAGGTTTTGGATACTCCGTTTCCTGAATGTATTTCGCGGCCCTTTCCTCAGCATCTCCACCAATCTCACCTACTAATACTACTGCCTCTGTGTCTTTGTCTTCCCTCAACATCTCGAGGACATCTACGAAATCTAAGCCAGTGATTGGATCGCCGCCGACCCCTATGGTAACGGAAGTTCCTAAACCCTCTTTCTTCAAAGCAATCGATATCTCATACGTGAGAGTGCCACTTCTTGAGATAAGGGCTATTTTCCCTTCAGAGAAAGCATCAGCTGGCATTATCCCTAGTTTAACTCCCTCCTTAGGAGAAATGATGCCAGGAGTGTTGGGTCCTATAATGGTGCAGCCCCTCATTTTGGCATAGGATATGGCTTTCATCGCGTCATGAACTGGTATTCCCTCTGTAATGACTACCAGCAGCGGAATTTCATAGTTTACAGCCTCTATTATTGCGTCAAAAGCAAAAGGAGCCGGGACAAATAGAACAGAGGCATCTATCTCTCCAAATTTGTTGACCACATCCATAACGCTGTCAAACACAGGTACGCCATGAACTTTCTCTCCTCCCTTTCCTGGCGTCACGCCAGCAATTATGTTCGTGCCATAGTCCAGCATTAGCCTACTGTGCTCCCTTCCTTGGGTACCTGTGATCCCTTGGACGATTACCCTCATATCTCTCTTGACCAGTATCGTCATTTTGATCGTTCAGACCTACTGTTACTCAAAATTAAAATCTTTGAACTCCTTGGATCTCGCCCAAATTGAAAGAACACGTTAGAATCATGCTTATACACTTCTTATGTTCAAACAAGACCTCACTCAACTTTATAGCTAAATCTTCCGAAAAAGAGTGGAGAAACTTATGCGATTGCTGGAAGCCGAGTGCAAGAAGTTGTTATCCGAGTACGGGATAGCTGTTCCTAAAGGATCAATTATCCAAAAACCCGAAGAAGCACGCGAAGTCCTCCCTAAAATTGGAGGAAAGGCAGTATTAAAGATCCAGATTCCAAGAGGACAAAGAGGAAAGGCTGGAGGGATAAGACCCGTCTATTCTCCAGAAGAGGCCTATAATCAAGCTCAAGAACTATTAAACTCCACTTTTTACGGATATAAGCCCGCATATCTTCTTGCAGAGGAATTTGTAGAGGCAGAGAGAGAAATATACATAGGAGCCATAGTTAACAGGTCAGAGCGCACGGTGACCTTTCTTTCCTCCAGATATGGGGGAATGGAAGTGGAGGAAATGGCAGCTGAGCATCCAGAATCCCTACTTAAGATCTCAGTTGACCCTATTTTAGGTCTAATGCCTTATCAAGCAAGGATGATAGCAAAGAACGCCCTACCAGACAGACCGGATTTGCGCAAAGGGCTGATGAAGATGATATTCAACCTTTGGAAGCTTTTCCATGCGATGGATGCTATAATGTTGGAGATCAACCCCTTTGCAGTAACCAAGGACGGACGGCTGCTTGCCCTAGATGTGAGGATGGAGGTAGATGACAACTCCTTATATCGGCACCCTGACCTCACTAAGAGGGTTTATGCTCTAAAAGAGTCGGAGAGGAAGGCAAGGGAGTACGGAATAGCGTACGTGGAGTTGGATGGTAACATAGGAACAATGGCTAATGGGGCTGGTTTAGCGATGGCAACTATGGATTTGGTGCATATTATGGGAGGAAAGCCAGCTAACTTCTGTGATGTAGGAGGAGGAGCTTCAGCGGACCGAATTAAAAGGGCACTTGAGATCATAATGTCCAATCCAAGAGTGAAAGTAATTCTGGTGAACGCGCTGTGCGGCATAACCAGCGGTGTGGAGGTCGCAAAAGGAATAGCTGAAGCGATTAAAGGCATGAAAGAGAAGCCTAATCTTGTAATAAGGCTCTCCGGAAACCGTGCCAAAGAGGGAAGGCAGATCTTACAACAAGAAGGAATAGAGGCTTTGGAAGACGCCAGAGAAGCAGTAAGTAAGGCCATAGAGTTAGCAGGCAGATGAGATGAGAAGATTCATTCTAAAGAAGGTCATGAGCAGATTTTAGATCATCTGTAAGGGCACTCAATGGTTGGGTCCCAAGGCAAAGGTAGAATTTATTAATCGATCTAACGAATGACCTCTTGGGCCCGTAGCTCAGCATGGTAGAGCGACCGGCTCTTAACTTCTATGGGGAGCCACCGGTAGGTCAGGGGTTCGAAGCCCCTCGGGCCCGCTAATCATCTATTTTCACTAATTTTATTAGCTGGAAGTACATGTAACATTTGTGCGGCCGTAGTCCAGTCTGGATAGGATGGGGGCCTCCCGAGCCCCAGACCCGGGTTCAAATCCCGGCGGCCGCACTTCTCTTTTACACATGCTTCCCCATGAGAGTCTCGGAAAAACAACCCATTCACAAAAAGCTATTTCTCAAAATTGCTTACTTTTCGCTCAAGCGCCACCTATAGAATAGGAAAATAGAAACAGAAATTATCAAAAGAAAAAGGAGAATAAAAGCTGTAACAGGCAGAGGTACCTTATATTCACTGCTTTCTTCGGTTTTTTCCGTTGCAACCCAACCCCAATCCTTTCCGGGGATTACATCATCGGGATCCACAATTATTTGCACTGGTTCGCATGGAAGCTGAAGTTGAAGTACGCAAGTAGTGTCATTAACCCATGTGTACAACGAGATATTTGAACCATCCTTACAAACAAACTCAAGAGGTACTGGAAGGGAAAAGGTAGAGCCATTCAATACTTTCTGTCTAAGGACAATTTCCACAACGTAGTTCTCACCAAATTTGTGTGATGTAACATTCGATATCTCGTAAGATGGCGTTCCGCTTCCGAAGATCCATCTATCAAAGAACCAATCAAGTCTTTGTCCGTAGCTCATCTCAAAAGCTCTCATGAGATCTTCTGGCTTGGCAACCCCAAACTTCTTCTGGTTAAAGTACAGCCTAAGTCCTTCGAAGAAAGCCTCATCTCCCATTAAAGAATTAAGAAGGCGAAGGACCATAGCACCCTTAGAGTAAACTATGGCATTGTAGGCTTCTATGGATGGAAAATCATCCATAGAAGTTGCTATAGGGAGATCCTCTCCTTCTGTTATGTACATGTAATAATTATTCGTTACGTATTCATTGAACACATTGCGAAACTCCCTATCGCCATAGACGAGCTTGTAGTAGAGCATCCCCGAGTATTCTGCTAGTGCTTCATCAAGCCATGGATCCTCATATTGGTCGTTTCCTACAACTCCATACCACCATTGATGGGCTACTTCATGTGCTATAACCCTTTGGAGAATATCCCAAGCGGAAGAGCCCGATATTTCCTTAGAGTACAGCCTTGACGAGATGAACACTATCGTTGGGTATTCCATCCCGCCAAACCAGCCGTGAACCTCAGCAACTCTAAATTCAGGGTAGGGATACCTTCCAAAAATCCTACTAAAGATTTTTATGGCCCTTGTTGCGATCTCTGCCGCAAGAACTCCCATTTCTTCATGTTCTGGGAGATAATAGGAGTACACCGTGACGTTCTCCCAAGTTACGTTGTATACCTCATAATCCGGACCCAGAGCTAAGGCAAAATCCCTCACGTTTCTGGCAATCCACGTCTGAACGGTCATATTTCCTTCTTTTTGCTCTTCAACTAGGCTTCCTGTAGCTGCTATAACTTGATTTCCCTTTGCTTTGATCCTGACGACGAAGTCAGCACATTCACTGTAAAACGACTCACCTATAGAAACGTAAGGATGAGAAATCCAGCTTGCATCTTCTACGACAGCAAGTATGGGAAACCAATTTCCCAGAGCCATTATGTTTTCATAATACCCAAATCTGTCTTCTGCTTTTGGAACCTTTACTACGTAGCTCAGGTTCACTCTAACCTTTTTTCCATAAGAGATGCCTGGAGGAAGCGGGATGACCAACGTGGTGTTGTCTTTCTCTAAAAACCTAAAGTTTTTGACTGGAATCCCTTCAACACTAATTTTATTGATTTTTATCCAGCCATTGGGCCAAAATGCGATTGGAAAAACCTTAAAGCGAATGTCTACCACTTTATCTGGAAGATTGAGAAGGACAGATTGGTTTGCCTTCAGCACACCCATTTCAGGATCTATAAAGAGGGAAATCCAATATTTTGGGTGTTTTTCTAAGCCCGTATCGCCCTTTAACTCTAGCGTTAAAGCTTGGAGGCATAGCACCAAAAGAAAATACACAATTAAGAGGTGCCTACGCCTTTTTTTATGACTCCCCAAATACCTCAAAAATTGATCGTTTCTGATCTTAAAAACAGGTTGCTGATTTCAGCTGTGTAAGGATGATAATCCAAGAAGTGAGTGATGCGGGGGGCGGGATTTGAACCCGCGCGGGCCTACGCCCACCAGCTCCTAAGGCTGGCGCCTTGGACCTAGCTTGGCTACCCCCGCCAATTCAATCTAAAAGAAGCTTCTATTTTTATTCCTTTACCTAACTTGAAGAAGTTCAGGCACAACGTATGGGATCTCAGAATAGCTCTCGATCTGGATAAACCTTCCATTTCCCAACCTAGCAAGGTCTTCACATACTCTACGACCTCTGCTGTTTCCAATCGGTCCAGGAGCAAATATTACATTTAATCTCCGCATCTCAGCAGCTACTTCTCTAGGGTCGCCTCCAACGTTGTAATTTCCATCAGTTATAAGTAAGTAAACATATTCTCCCTTCATTTTTTCACCTTCTTTCTTAGCCAGTTCCAAAGCCCGTTTAATGTTTGTATAACCTATTGGGACTACATCTAATATATCCTCAATTAGCTTAGTTGCTTCGGCTGGACTCGAAGCTCTGCGAATGTCTGCATCGCTGTTAAACGTGATAAGACAAAGTTCCCCTCCTCTAAGCAGGTGGGCAGCCACAGATGCAGAAATTGCCGCGTGAGCTATCTTCTCTCCACTCATGGATCCGCTCGTATCTAGAATTATTATGGCCTTAGCTTTCCTCTCCATCCTTCCTATTCCGACAATGTGATCATAAGTAATCAACTCTGGAGGACTTGCGCTCTCGATTAGTCGTTCGATAGTCTCCTCTAGATCAAAATCATCTCCCGGCTCGTAATATTTTCTCACCCTAATTGATTTTCCACGAACATGGGAGACTATCCTTCTCCCACCTCTCATTATTGCTTTAGCAACGAGCCTTCTGAAAGTCTTTCTCATGGACTCGTTTATGCCCCATCTTGTTGATCTGTAGAGTATAACGGACTTTATTGGATCTAACTCCAGCTGAGGGGCTATTTCATCGATAGATGCTTCTGAAAGGGCTCTAGAAACGACGATCCAGTTAAATCTAGCGATTAACATAAGAAGATCAAGATCTCCCTTCAAAATCGCTTTCAGAGATAGCTGGAAAATGTCCTCATACTCTAAGGCTTCAAAATCGTTTAGAAACTCAAAATCCTCCTTTGATATGTCTTCCTCTAATTCAAACGTCATCGGGGCCCTTGGCCCCTCAGGTAGAGGAAATTTTCTTCAACAACTTCTTCTCGCAATGCCCTTTCCACAATTCTCTTTATGATCTCTTCTCTTCTAGCTTTCAGATTTTCTCTTATATCTATCCTCTCCGGAAGGATCATAAGTGCTATCTCTAACCAGTCTTCGGGAGAAAGATCTCTCCCGTAAGTCTTCGCTAAGAGAGCCATATCTATAGCAGCTCTAACAGAAGCACCCCTTCTAATGTTCGGATCTTCTCTAGTTTTCCTAACTATCTTGACGCTGTATGATATTATTTCCTCCTTTTCTACTCCCGTTCTTTGCCTGACTATCTCCTTTTCCTCTTCTTCTGACTGATAATCCAGCCTTACCAAAACAAATCTATCCTTAAGTGCTTCTGACAGCCTTGTAACTCCAATGCTCTCCTCAGGATTTTGAGTAGCAATTATGATGAATTCTTTTTTGGCTTTAAGTGTACCAAAATGCGGGATCGAAATTATTCCTTCATCCATAACGGGAAGAAGGGCGTTTTGAGCTGACTCGGAGAGCCTGTTCAATTCGTTGATGAATAAAACACTTCCAGAAAGTGCTGCCTTCGTCAATGGGCCTTCTATGAAGGCTTCCTTCACATATCCCTTGTTTATGACCATAGGTGGATCCCAGTAACCGATGAGCTTTCGCTCCGTTAGTCTCTCATCGCCATCTACCCTGATAAAGCCTCGCTTCAAATACTCTGCAATGGATCTTGCTAACAAAGTCTTACCTATTCCTACGGATCCCTCTAACAGTACGTGTTTCCCTGCCTTAATCGCCATTAATATCTTTCTTATTTCAGAATCTCTTCCAACTATACCATATTTCTCCTTAATCTTTTGTACCTCGTTGTCTATGGCCATGATACCTACCCTTTCAGGTGCAGCTCCTCAATTTTACATTCCATGTTGGAGGTAATAAAGATGGCTCAAGCCTTTATCTTCATTCTTATTCCTCAGGAGCTCCTAACACTATGTTTACACCAGAACTAGTTCCAATACGGGTTGCTCCCGCCTCTATCATGGCAATAGCTTGTTCGTAAGTCCTTATACCTCCTGCTGCCTTCACTCCTAATCTGTCTCCTACTGCTTCCTTCATGATTTTGACATCTTCAACTGTTGCTCCTCTGGGACCGAAACCAGTGCATGTTTTAACGAAATTAGCACCAGCTTCTTCAGCCAGTCTGCATCCGATTATGATCTCTTCTTTTGTTAGGAGTCCGGTTTCTAAAATCACTTTAACTATTCCTTCAGGCTGAACGGACTTGAATGCGTCCACAACTGCCTTTATATCATCTTTTACTACATCTAGATCCCTAACCTTCAAGGCTCCAATGTTAATTACCATGTCTACTTCATCAGCCCCCTCTGTTCCGGCTATTTCCGCTTCAAACGCCTTTACTTCCCTGAAAGTAAAGCCTAGAGGAAATCCTATGGTAGCGCAGACCTTTATCTTCGTATTCTCAAGCAACTTTTTGGCTAAGGGTACGTAATATGGGCTAACACAAACGGAATAGAAATTATACGTCTTTGCCTCTTCTACAAGCCTTCTTATATCATCAGGCGTTGTTTGAGGACTCAGCTTCGTGTGATCTATAAATCTAGCAATTTGACTTCTTGTAAGTCTCACAACACTCACCGTAGAAGCGTTGTAGTTGATTTACCTTAAACTCTAACCTTCCCTATTTAGGGGTCTTTCTCCTAAACCAAGCTTCTATAAAGGAGAGGACGATTTCAAAGGTCTGTCTGGCCTCAAGCTTTGTGTTATCTAAAACTAGGTGGAAGGGAGATAGGTCTTCACCTAGCTTAAAACCGTATATTGACTCATAAATCTCAATAGATTCATTGTCTTTCAATCTTATTCTCCTAACAGCTTCCTCATAGGGAATTCTATCTCTTCTCATGACTCTGCGAGCTCTTTCTTTAACGTCAGCTTTTAGAAATACGGCTACCTTGTCCTCTGCCTTAAGCAAGTAAGGCATGGTCCAAGAATCAAGAACGACATCTCCTTCCTCTTCAGCTATTTTTATAAGCTCTTCATCGACCTTTCTATCAAAAGAAGGGTCTTCTTTCCTCATTTTCATTGCTATAGCCCCGATGTCCCTTTCCCACCAACCAACATCCCCAACCTTTTCGTTACCAGCAATTATTCTCTTCAAGGCATCTCCGCCGGAGTAATAAGGGATATTATAGTACTTAGCAAGCTTTCTGCCAAGTGTGCTCTTACCGCTGCCAGTAAAGCCGGAGATACATATCTTCAATGGTATTCCCTCCTCACTAGTTGTTTTTCGGATCCCTGAGTTCAATTTGGTTAGGTATATAACAACCTTTTAAGCATCATCTAATGACGGAAGGGGCAAAAGAGGCCAATCCACATCATCCACCCTCCATCTCGGTTTTATACTGCTTTCATTTAGCTTAAGAGCCCCATGAATCTTATAGCAGAGGATTGAAGTGTACGCAATCATGGCACCATTGTCTCTAGAGTACTCGGGCGGGGTTACTTTCAGTTTCACATTTCTATCCTTACACATCAAGCCCATCTTTTCTCTAAGCCTTGGAGAAGCAGCAACACCACCTACTAATAGGAGCTCATCCTTTGTCGTGTAGGCCAGAGCTCTTTCAGTTGCTTCCACAAGCATTGAGAATGTAACCTCCATAAAACTCCAAACGACATCCTCTAGCTTTGCACCGTTCTTATATCTCCTCAAAGCCTCGGTCACAATTCCGCTGAAGGCGAGATCCATGCCTTTCACAGTATAAGGAAGAGAGATCCATCTTCCTTCTATATCATCCATTAGACGACCAGCTGGAAATGGAAGACCCACTCCTCTTCCTACTTTGTCTAGGGCGTTTCCTAAACCTATGTCTAAAGTCTCTCCAACTATCCTAAACGCCCTGCCAGAGTTGACCATGATCTGGGTATTTCCTCCTGACACAAAAACGATGAGAGGATCCTGAGCTCTAGCCATTAGTCTTCCTATCTCAATGTGAGCTATGGCATGATTTACTCCAACTAAAGGTACCTTAAGTTTCTCAGCTAATACTCTAGCCACAATCGCACCAACAAGGAGCGTTGAACCTAGGCCAGGACCTCTTGAAAAGCCCACTAGATCAATATCCTTGTAGCTCACACCACCCTGCTCAATAGCTCGCATCACAACCTCCTTTGCAACTCGATAATGGTGTTCAGTTACCTCAATTGGCTTCATGCCTCCTCTCTCTGTTCGAAACACCTCGTTAACGTTGGCTAGGATCCTTCCTCTGTCATCTGCTATGCCAACTCCATAGGTGTGAGCGGTGCTTTCTATGCCTAAAGCTATCATAGGTCTACCAAGCTTCTATAAGCTTCCATTATCTCTTTAAAGCTAACTGGACCTTCTCTCACAAGGCTGGGTTTTCCTCTTGTCAGATCAACAATAGTTGAAGGTCTTCTAAAAAGCAGAACACCGCAATCAAGAGCGAGATCAGCACCAGGAATCTCCTTAACTGCCTGGAGGCAGGAATGGGGAGGAGGGTTAGATGTTCTATTTGCACTCGTAGAAGTAATCGCTCTTCCCAATCCTTTTACAATTTCTCTTACGATTATAGACTCAGGGATCCTAATCCCTATTGCACGAGGGTTTATCTCCGGGATAACTCTCTCAGTCTTAGGTAAAATGAAGGTAGCTGCTCCAGGCAAAAATCTCTCTAAGAAAGCCTCCAAGCCCTTGATATTAGCGTATTCTCCAGCCATTTCCAGATCGCACACAGCAATCGTGAGAAACCTACTCCTAGGTCTATTCTTAAGCCTGTAAACTTTCAAAACTGCTTTAGGATTTTCCGCATCCGCTCCTAACCCATAAACAGTATCTGTAGGGTAAATAATCACCCCTCCCGATCTAAGGACTGGAATAGCCTCTTTAATTGAATTAGCAACTCCAACCTTCCTTACATCAAGTGTCTTCAAGGTCCATCAACAATGACAAGATTAAATTCAAAAGCCTGAACTCAAAGAATGTTATGCCACATAAAAGGGGTAACGATTATGA
>Ga0180300_10001192_pt1 | contig 11991 bp, 10 predicted proteins | sample GuaBasSediGuay15_FD_121798 | JGI IMG/M metagenome (GOLD analysis project Ga0180300, IMG submission 121798) | Subseafloor sediment microbial communities from Guaymas Basin, Gulf of California, Mexico - Guay15, Core 4569-2, 21-24 cm | ecosystem: Environmental > Aquatic > Marine > Hydrothermal... | reverse complement strand
CGAGGGTTTACGATATTGAGGTTCTGGAATAATGATGTGTTAAGGAACATTGAAGGGGTGTTACTGGAGATAAGGGAAAGTATTTCCCCCTCACCCCACCCCTCTCCCACTAAGGGGAGAGGGGGTAAGAGGTCTCCTCCCCCTTGATGGGGGACTACCTCTCCATCTCCTCCCCCTTGATGGGGGAGGCTGGGTGGGGGTGAATCTTTATCTCCTCTACGAATTCATCAAAATTTATTGAAGCCGGAGGATACCTTCTTGTTTTTCGAAGATTTTAAAACGATGGAAAGAAATCTATTGAAGCTTCGAGGTTTTTGCCGACACCACGGGTTCTACACCCCCGAGGTGTTGCAATCAAAAGGGAATGGTTTTTTCAGAATCTTTGGCTATAATTTCCCATGGATCGTGATCAGCTCGTGGGGGAACTGGAGAGGGTCATCCCCAAGGAGGCGATTGTATCAGATCCAGATCTCCTGGAGAAATACGGTCATGATGAGACACCAGATCTTTATCGGGAACCGCTGCTGGTGGTAAGACCGAAGACAACCGGGGAGATCTCAAGTATTATGGCCTTTGCTAATCGAGAAGGGATACCGGTTGTCCCCAGAGGGGGAGGGACCGGTCTGGCCGGTGGTGCGGTCCCTCCCGAGGGGTCGATTGTCATCTCCACGGAGCGGATGGACAGAATCATGGAGATCGACCCGGTCAATATGGTTGCAGTTGTCCAGGCCGGTGTGATTACCGGAAAACTGGCTGAAGCGGTGGAGAAGGAGGGCCTCTTCTACCCGCCGGATCCCGCCTCGCTGGACGCCTGCACCATCGGCGGTAACATCGCCACCGGCGCCGGTGGGGCCAACACCTTAAGGTTCGGGACGACCAAGGACTATCTCCTCGGTCTCACTACGGTCCTGGCCGATGGCAGGGTTTTGAGACTCGGGGGCAAGAATGTCAAGGATGCCACCGGCTATAAGCTCATCCCGCTCTTCTGCGGATCAGAAGGGACATTGGGGATTATCACTGAGGCGATACTCAGGCTGCTGCCCCTGCCCAGGAAGAGGATCGATCTCCTCCTTCCCTTTCCCGATCTCCATCTCGCCGTTGGATGTGCGGTATCCATCCTAAGAGCGGACATCGTCCCAACCGCCTTGGAGATGATGGAGGAACGGGCAATTAGCTATGTCGAGACCTATCTTAAGAAGAAGTTTCCATTTCCCAAAGCACCGGTCCTGCTCCTGATCCGGGTTGATGGCGATGATGAGAAAGCCCTGATGGAGAAGGCGGAGCGGATTTCCGATCTGGCTGAAGGGGCGATCGATTGCTTCGTTGCCCAGAGCCCTTCCGAGCAGCGCAGGGTCTGGGAAGCACGACGGGCGATCTCCGATGCCCTGAAATCGAAAGGGAAGCTCTATCATGAGGATATTGTTGTTCCCAGGGGAAGGATTCCCGATTTTGTCCCTTCAATCCATGAGCTCGGACAAAATTATAATCTTGAAGTCATCCTCTATGGCCATCTCGGTGACGGTAACATCCATATCAATCTCATTGAGCCCGATCCGGAAAGGCTTTCTCTCTTCCGATGCGATCTCTATCGAAGGGCAAAGGAACTGGGTGGTAGGATCTCTGGTGAACATGGGATTGGACTTATTAAGAGAGACTATCTAAATTATTGCTTAGATCCCGAGGTGATCGAAACCATGCGGGTAATCAAAGAGGCCTTAGATCCAAAAGGCATCCTCAATCCGGGCAAGGTTCTATTCTTTGATCAGGACAAAACTAATGGTCGATTTTGAACCTTCTAAATTGATGAAATAGACCCCTGAAGATAGATTGCGTAGTTTCAGCTGCGTATTACCTCTCCGGATCTCGATACGCTTAACTACTCGACCCAGAGAATCAAAGATTCTCAATCTGGCGCGGTTTTGGGAAATGGAGATATTAAGGACAGAATTGGTTGTCGTAATTCTGGGCCAGACTTTGAACCACTCCATAGAGGGTACCCTCTTTAAGTCTGAGATCGAAGGTCCTCGGGTTCCCTCAACCGCGTCTAAGTTAAAAGTGCTCTGGGCCTCGACCCTTACGTATCGAGCAGAATCCAGTCCAACCGAACCGAGGTCAAAGCTACTTTGTGGGCTATTGGCGATTCCGAGGTAATTCCACGGGCCCCGCCAATTATTGCTGACCTTGACAACTGCTGAACCAGTTCCCGAGGAACGGTAGACCGTCACATCGTTACCAGGGCCATTCTGGATTGGGGAGTCGAATTCTAACACGATCCACTTATCGCTGTCGAGCTGGAAGGCCTCTCCATCGTGTGGACCGAGTGACTTGGTAGGATAGGTATGGTTGGACTGATTGATCCATTTTGTCCCTCTCATTCCGGTAGCATATACGGGTAAGTTGGGGTTGGGATGGAGTTTGATGTCGAGCCATACCATAGAGTCTGGAGAAGAGGGGACTACAACACCGGTAAGGGTCTTCGGATCATAGCCGGGGGAGAGGATCTCAATATTGTAAGTCCCGGGGATATAGAAACGGTGAAAATCGCCATTGATACCGCAAGAATAGCTATGCCAGGTGAGGGTATCCTTGGTCACATAGATCAACGCACGCAGAGGTTGCTGAGTGATCGAATCGATTATCCGTCCGTGAATACCTTGGCCGGCCTTACGGAGGAGATAGAACATCGCTGCTCGCTCTCTGCCATTAAAGATCGCATCGATTGATTCGGGAGGAGGGGTTTTAATCCGGCAGATCTCGATGGCCCAACCCGGTTCACCGTAGACACCATAGCCGTGGTCTTTGGAACAGCCGTAGATCTGATACATACTACCACCCCAAGGATAACCGGTGAAGGATGAGTAACCACGGGATAGGTGCTGGATTATATATCTTTCCGGAGGAACCATCTCCATGATGTATGCCCATGGCTCCGAAAGATAGAGGGTGCCAGAGTGGTAAGAGGCGTAGATCACCGCAGGGTGTGACCAGTAGAACTCGACTAGTTTCCAAGACTCATACTCACTGAAGAAATCACTACCGCAACCATACTCATTCCCCCAGGCCCACCCCCAGTTTCGGTTTAGATCGACCCTTCGGGCATTATACCGGCTTGAAGCAACATATCCATCCGGATTGACCATGGGAATAATCCAGATCTCCCGATTTTCAATAAAGTGTTTTACCAAGGTATCCGTAGGGTAGTTCTCAACAAGATAGTTCAAGAGACAGAAGTTGACCGCGAAGGTGATCTTTTCATTCCCATGCATATTTGCCTCAAAGATAACTTCCGGCTCTGATTCATTCTTATCGGGATTATCAGAAAGCTTCATGGCAAGAAGCAACCGATTCTGATGGCTATAACCAAGCGTCTCCAGGTGGCATATCTCAGGATGGTATTGAACGATCTTGATCATTGAATCGCAATATTCTTGGTAGGTGAGATAATAACTCTTTCCGCTTCTCTTCAAGAAATTGCTTCGGTAGATATCATCAATATCGGTCTGGAGGACCTGAAAAGGGATACCCGTTTGGATTACCAGTGGATATTGGGTCTTTCTCACTTCGGCAATAGTGTAGTTTGGCGAGATCTCATTTATTACAATGCCATTTTTGTCCAGCCACTTAACCAGTTGAGGATCGCAACTCTCGACTCTAATCAGATCCCACTCCCCACACCATAATAACGTGGCCAGGGCAAGAATAAGAGTTACGATTCTGATCATCGTCTTAGTTTAATTATCTATCCTGACAGGTCAAGATCATCTCGGACTTGCAATCATACCCATTGACCATAACAGGATTCTAACTATGCTTAGATTTTATAGGAGGTATGATGAGATGGTTGTCGATTATGGCGATCGTGGCGATCGTCATCAGCTGTGGGGCTCCCAAGGAGCGGGAGCCGGCTGCGAAGTCAGCCAAGTTTGATCCCTATGCCAAACTCACCGAGGGTGAAATTTCCAGGTTTATCAAGGCCTTTCCAATCTTTATTGAGGAGGCCAAGAAACATGGCAAGGCACTTGAAAAGTGGGAAAGCAAGAAGAACCCTTTGGCCTTTGCCGGTGCCTACGGTGAGTTCATGGGTCGCTTCAAGGCCTTAGATGCTACGGTTCGAGCAAAGACCGGTGTGGGAGTCGAGGATGTTATAGCCACCTATATTAAGACGGTAATTACCTTCGGTATGCTTGAGGCGAAGAAAGGTATGGAGACATACGATCAGGCGATCAGCTCAATCGAGGAACAACTTAAGAATCCCAATCTTCCTGAGGAGCGAAGGGAGACGCTAACTGAGCAGCTTAAGCTATACCAGGAGATAAAGGCCAATATCGATACGATGATGCAGAAAATCCCACCGGAGAACTTTGAACTGGTCAAGAAATATCGGGAAAAACTGAAGGAGGTTCTTGAGCAGATTGATTGAGATATCCCTTAGCGATTCTTGATCTCTTTTCTTAAGTTCTCGATTTCGATCTCCTTGTCAGCGATCATAGTCCGGTAGAGATCGACGATCGCTGATGCAGTTGCGCCACTCAATTGCTCCCGCTCAATCCCGCGGAGGTGTCGCTCAAACTCCTCTTTTTCCTTTATCAAATTCTGGATCCGGGCATTGATATAGGCCCTAAAACTCCTTGTCTTGGTCCGTTTTCGAATGAGATATTCGAATAACCCGATTGAAAATGGGATAAAGATGATGAGGCCGATGGCGAGAAAGCGGAGTGGAAAGCTGATGTTTCCACCAAATATTGCTGCCAGGATTGCTGCAATTCCCCCCAATGCCCCAAGGATGGTAATGAGATACTCCAGCCTCCGGGTATGATGGGTGAAGGTCTGCCCCTGTTTTTCAGCTACCAGTCTTGCGATCTCTTCGATCAGGAATTGAGCAGTAGCAATATTTTCTTCAATCTTTTTGATATAGGTTTTGAGGTTGAGCTGTTCCATTATTGAGGAAGGGATGTCCTGGGTTGAATAGTGACAGTCGTGATACCGGTAATAGGAGAGAAAGTCGAGGAAGTTAAGTCTTTTGGCCTCAAGTTCATCTCTTGCCCATTCCCAGCCGATTGTCCCTTTAACTTTCAAACCCTCGCGCAGATTGAGAATATCTTTCTTCAGACCTCTTACCCAGGCGATCGTGAAGAAGACCAGCCTGTTGTAGAAAGTGGTGAGGAGAAGGAAGAAAAGTATCCTTCGTTCTTCTTCGTCAGAGCTGGCAAAAAAAATATACCTCCCTTCTGCTATTTTATCCCTGAGAATGAGATAGACCTGATAGCTGAAGCCAAGAAATAGTTCTTCCTTTCCAGTAAGCAGGAAATCGATGCCTGAGGAAGAGACTTCATCTTTGAGGCGGGATCGGTGGTAGAGCATACGGGCATCTTCAAGACGGCGGAGATGGAAGACGGCGAGGAGAAAGTCGATTGCGAGGGAATAGATTGAACGTTTCATTTTTTGATTATTAACCGCCATCTCCCATTCCTGGTAGAGGAAGCGTTTTCTTTGCGTTAGGGCCTCATCGATGTTTGAGCTGAGGTTGATTATAAAAAGGCCCATTCCGCTGGAGAGTAACCAGAGAGAGATGTCAAACTCAGCTTTGGCAACAATCTCACCTCCGGCAATGGGGAGTTTAAGAATTAGAAAATCTTCAACGATTTCAAATACCCCATTTGGGTAACGATCGCTGATGTACTCCCGGAATCGATAGAGGTCGACTGAACCTCCGATTGAGAAAGGGAGAACAAGTTTCACCGCCAATTGTAATGGTGACAAAAGATCCGTCAATAAGAGCTTGACCTCAACCCCCTTATCGTTATAGTTTCCCATGTATCTTTTTCGATTAGGACATCTACCAGGTCAGCAATCGATGACCATCTTTCATGCCCTGGCCCGAATGGGGGTCGAGGCCTTGGTTATTGTCTCACCCAAGGAACCGATCATCTCGGTCGGCTATTTTCAGGACACAAAAGCTGAGGTTGATCTCGACTACATCGAAAAGAAGAAACTGGGAATCATGAGGCGTGAGGTGGGTGGTGGCGCAACCTATCTTGATCACAATCAGGTCTTCTATCAACTGATCTGGAATCGAAACAATAAACGTTTCCCCAAACGGATTGAAGAGATCTTTGAACTTCTCTCGATTCCGGCCTGCCAAACCTACGAAGAGTTTGGGATTAAGGCGAGATTTCGTCCTACCAATGATATTGTGACCGAAGCAGGGAAGAAGATTGCTGGAGAAGGTGGTGGTGACATCGGTGACTCGATGGTGTTTGTTGGCGGTATCCTTATGGATTTCGATTACGAAACTATGACCAATGTCTTGAAAGTTCCTGAGGAGAAATTCCGGGATAAGATCTACAAATCGATGCGGGAGAATCTGACGACGATGAAGCGGGAGCTGGGGAGTATCCCACCGCGGAAGGACATCGTTCAGGTCCTGATCGAATCATTTGAGCGAATCACGGGACACTTAGAGCAAGCTGAGTTGACCCCGGAGCTACTTAAGAAGATGGCCGAGGTGGAAAGCTATCTCACTTCTGAAGAGGTCCTATTTAAGAAGACACCCCGGGTCTATGAAGGGGTGAAGATAAGGGAAGGGGTGGAGATCAGATTTGGTATCCATAAGGCCAAGGGTGGTTTGATTCGAGCGTGTGAGGAGATCGCTGAAAAGAAGATCGAGACGGTATCTCTTTCCGGAGACTTCAACCTCTTTCCTAAGGAAGGCTTAGAACGGATTGAACGTGCAATTGAGAAGAAAGATCTCGATGCTGAGGTGATAAAGAAGGCGGTGGCTGAAACCTATGAAAGAGAGAGGATCGAATCTCCTGGCGTTGGCCCCGATGATATTGCCAAGGTTACTACGGAAGCCAAGTCACCTTGATCCCCGATTTTTTTAAGAGGTAGGCGGTCACCCCATTCCGGCCGCAGGAGGGACTTTTTTCCTTAAGGATCGCCTCCTGGATATTGTAGTAGTTCATAACCCTTAATACCTCACGGGCTCCAAGCAGAAAGGCATCGGTCCGATCTCTTCCCTCCTGGTCGAAGATACGTAGTTTCCCAATCCAGACTAATTCGGCATCTCCTTTCAGTTGGCAAGGAGAACGTGGGGTAGTAAGGCCACCGAGTTGCTCAGGACAGAGGGGTAGTGCTTCCCCCTTTTTCACCAGTTCTACTACCCGCTCATCCAAGGCCGAATCGCCATCATATCGGCATCTGATTCCAGCCAGACAGGCGGAGACCAGAATCACCGTTCTACTCCCAGATAGGAGATAACTACTGCAACCCCAAAGATGAAATTGGGTAACCAGGCCGAAAGGAAAGGGGAAAGTTTTCCTCCGATACCGTAGGCCCGAAAGGTCTGAATAAGACCCCAGTAGATGAATGCAACGATGATGCTGATACCAATCCCGAGGGCAAGACCACCACGTTTCAACCTCAGAGCGAAAGGTATGGCGAGGAGAATGAGAATGAGGTTGATGAAGGGTGCCGAGAAGCGGTAGTTGAGTTCCACCGCCTCTTCTTTAATGTCGGCCCCAGTAAGCCGACGGCGTGTAATCTCCTTGATAAGCTCATCGAATCGCATCTCCTCGATCGGCTTTGGACTTTTGGCCAGCTCCTGAGGTGACTCGGGAACAATACCACCAAGACTGTCGTAATGGGAAAGTCTCTCCCCTTCGGGCTGAAAGATCCTCTCGGTAACATCGAAGAAGACCCAACCTTGATCATATTTACCAGAGCGGGCCACAATTGTCCTTTTGATCTTAAGGGCGTCATCAAATTCCCAGAGATAAAGGCCCTGAATCTTCTGGTTGGTAACATCCAGATGGCGGATTCGATAGAGATAGTGATGGGGGGAGAGGTAGAAAAAATTGCGCATTCTAAAACTCCTCCTCTTCCTTTTGAATATCTTCTCCTCCCTCACCCTTCTCAGGTTATGATTTGCCCAGGTTGCGATATACTCATTTATGAGGAAGGAGGAGAGGATGAGAAGTAAGGCGAGGATAGGGAAGATGCTTAAGATTTTCACCATCCTTACTCCAGAGGTTCGAATTGAGATAAGTTCATTGTGACGGGCCATCATCCCGAGGGAATAGAAAGTTCCCATCATCGCCCCCACCGGAAGAAGGAGAACCGCATAAGGGATCGACTGATAGAGATAAAATTCGATGATGGTGGTGATTGTGGCATGGTGTTCTAAATACTTTCCCAGATCTTCAAAAAGATCGATGATGATATAAATGAAGACAAAGACAAAAAGTGCGACCGCAAGACCTTTAAAGAATTCAATCAATAGGTAACGCCTTAGGATCATAGAAGTCCCCGACCACGATCAACCAAAAGGTAGAAATGAGTGGCGATTATCCCAAGGACAATGTTGGGGAGCCAGATTGCAAGTTCGGGTGGAAGTAAGGCTCGGTCGGCGAGCTCCTCCCCGGAGATCAGGAGGATGTAGTATAATGAGAAGAAACCGATAGCAAGGATCCCGCCCAGAACTCCACCCCGGCGAACAAGATAGCCTAAGGGAGCACCAAGGAATAGGAAGATGATGGCAGCAAAGGGGATGGCAATCTTCTTCTCAATCTCAACCTTGTAACGGGCAATCTTTTTCTTTATAAATCTCAACTTCCGAAGCTGTGATTTCACTTTGGTGGTGATGAAGTTGAGAGCACCCGGTCCATATTGGAGATAACGGTCAATTGCCGTGGTCATTGTTCCGATCAGCTCACTTCTGGTGGTAGTCAGGTTCTTCTTCTCTCTCCTGATGGCCTTATCCAACATTCCGATGGTCATTTCCCGATCGCCTCGGTACTTACCCCGATGTGATCTATGCTCTTCTTTCGCCTTGATGATGAGACGCTGGGATTCAAATCGGACTCTTCGATAGCCACCTTGGGGAAGCGGTTCGTGCATCTCTCCATTGCTTAAATCGAAGATGTAGGTGGCACCACCATCGGTGGTGCGTGCGATTCCTTCCGGTGCCGTGATGATCGTGCGACTACTTTTTTCATAGATGGTGAGATGATGGATCTTAGCAGCCCGGGTATCGATGCTACCGATATAGATGGTATAGCCGGGAAATTCATCAATAAAGACTCCGGAACGGAGTTTGATTGCGGGACGTTTTCGGAGGATTTCTACCATCAATCTCCGGACCCGATGATTGGCTTCGGGAACCACAAGATTGTTAAAGATGATAAGCCCAATTGTTATGAAAAGATTGATGATGAGGATGGGGAGGATAAGCCTTCCGATCCTCACCCCTGAGGTGAAGATAACGACCATCTCATTATCCTGAGCCATCCGGCCAAAGGTCATGAGGGTTGCGACAAGGATTGCCATCGGGACGGTTGACGAGATTATGAAGGGGAGGGAGTTGATGAAGACACCACTAACCAGATCAAGGCCAACCCCTTTACTCACCAGAAGATCGATGAGTTTGAATAGTTGTTGCAAGAAGAGGATGAAGGTAAGTGCAAAGAGGGAGAAGAGGAAAGGGGGGAGATAATCCTTGAGGAGTTGACGGTCAGTTGTGATCAAGCTCTTGGCCAGTAATGAGATGATAGATCTTCAGATACCGCTCCCGAGTTGCTTCGATGACATGATCCGGGAGTGGTGGTGGCGGCGGCGAGCGATCCCAGTCTAAGGATAGGAGATAATCACGGAGGAACTGTTTATCCAGAGGATCGATATGTTGCCCAGGTTTGTATTCAGACTTGAGCCAGAATCGGCTCGAATCCGGAGTAAAGATCTCATCGATCAGGATGAGCCCGCCATCATCGAGGCCAAACTCAAACTTGGTATCGGCAATAATTACTCCCCTTCTTTCCAGGTAGTCATGTCCCCATCGGTAGAGCTTGATACTGATCTCCTCTAACCTTTCTGCCATCTCTCTACCCACCAGATCGATGAGCCCTTTTCGATCCAGGGGCTGATCATGGCCAACCTCGGCCTTGGTTGATGGGGTAAAGATTGGCTCGGGAAAGCGCTGGGCTTCGACCAATGATCCAAAATTACGACCGAAGACGAGGCCGGTCTTTTTATACTCAGCCCAGGCCGATCCGGCTAAATAGCCCCTTACGACGCACTCGACCTTTAACGGTTGGGTTGGTTGGACGATCATGATACGATCTTTGAGGATCGATTCAAACTCCATTAGTTCTTGGGGAACTTCAGTGGTGATGAGATGGTTCTTGATCAGATCCTTACCCAGTCTGAAGAAGTAGGCGGAGAGGAGGTTGAGAACTCGACCCTTATCCGGGATCGGTTCGGCCATAACAACATCAAAGGCGGAGATCCGATCGGTACAGGCGATGAGGAGTTTATCCTGGAACTTATAGATCTCCCGAACCTTCCCCTTCTTAACCAATTCCAGGGGAAGCTCAATCTTCTTGATCCCGTTCATCCTCAAATTATAGTAGGGAGAGAAACGGAATCAATAGCCGCGATACCTGTAGTGGACAGCCGAAATGGATCTGATTACTCCAAAATGAGGATTTTTTCGTGGCTGGGCCCGGCCTTGGTCTCGATCCGGAGGAAGTAGATGCCAGCAGGGAGATTGAGCTTCACCCTCCGACCTACAGAAAGCCTCCTCAACTCCCGACCCGAAACATCAAAGAGGGTAACACTACTCACCCCATCCCCATCAATGAAGAGCCAGCCCGACGATGGGTTGGGATAGATCCGAATCGGCAAATCATACCCCGGTGACTCCGAGACCCCGATGTTACCCAGACTGTCAACCTTCAGGAGATAGACCTGCCAGTCATTGCCATGCTCACCCCGGGTGGCTCCAACAATGATGAACCCATGATCAGGGGTGAGATGGACCTCATAGCCCCGATCCTCATCGGCAAACCCATAGGTCTTCTCCCAGATGAGATTGCCATCCCGATCCACCTTCAAGAGATAGAGATCGCTCAGCCCAAAACCATAGGATCTGGTCTCACCAACAACAACATAGCAGGAGTCAGCCGAGAGGCAGAGCCCGAAACCACCATCCCAGTCCGGACCACCATAGGTCCTCATCCAGAGGGTATCACCCAAGGAGTCGGTCTTTATGAGATAGACATCATAACCACCGGCCCCGAAGGAGTAGGTTGCCCCGGCAATGATGAAGCCACCATCCGGGGTCGCCCTTACCGCCATCCCGATGTCATCATCAGGACCTCCATAGACCCTCATCCAGAGCGAATCACCAATGGAATCGGTCCGGATCAAAAGGACATCCCGATCCCCGGCACCAAGAGAGTTGGTGAAACCGACGATGATATATCCATCACCGACCAGATCAATGTCATAACCGATCTCGTCCTTAGCCCCCCAGTAGGTCCGGGACCAGAGCAGATTGCCCGAGGTGTCGACCTTTACGAGCCATACCTCCCAATTGAGCCAGCCATAGGATTTGGTCCCGCCGATCGCGATATAGTTGCCATCTTTGGTTGCCTTCAGGGCATGGGGTTCCTCATCCTTATCCCCACCATAGGATTTGCGCCAGAGATTCTTACCGGAAGAATCATAGCGGGCGAACTGGAAGTTAAAGGAGCCGGAGTAGATATTCTTATCCAGTGAGAAATAGCCATGATCATCAGTCTGGAGCACCGAGACGATGATCCCATTGTAGGTGCTGGAAACGGTCGACCAGATCGTATCCCCTACAGAGTCGGCCTTGATGAGATAGGATCGGAAATAGTCACCCGGCTCCGTCGTCCCCCCAATGATATAGCCACCATCTGCAGTGGGCCAGACCGAGTAACCGATATCGGTGATTCCTGCCTTGCCATAGGTCCGCTCAAAGGTGATCCCGGAGAGGGAACCGATGATGAAGATCAAAAGAGAATACCTCACCGCACCACCGATATTTTCCCTCTCCCCTGGTGGGAGAGGGAAAGGGTGAGGGGGAAGGACTTCATCGCAATACTACCAGCTTCTCGGTCTTTGTCTCAGATTGGGTTTTGATCTTGAGGAAGTAGATGCCAGGGGGCAGGGTGAGCTGGAGATGGGGGG
>Ga0180300_10001191_pt1 | contig 11995 bp, 11 predicted proteins | sample GuaBasSediGuay15_FD_121798 | JGI IMG/M metagenome (GOLD analysis project Ga0180300, IMG submission 121798) | Subseafloor sediment microbial communities from Guaymas Basin, Gulf of California, Mexico - Guay15, Core 4569-2, 21-24 cm | ecosystem: Environmental > Aquatic > Marine > Hydrothermal... | reverse complement strand
TAATTGAAACAAGTATCTTCTTCCCTCTTTTACTCATTTCTATCTATACCTCCTCTTATATTCTTAAGCTCCTTTTTAAGATCTTTATAGTCCCTTATATATATTAGGACAAAATAAACCAGAAGAGAAATAACTATAGCAGAGAAGACCTGTATAATCTGGCCTTTCTTTGTAAGTGTAAACCCATTCTTTTCAAAGTAATTTGAAGCGTATAGGGCTAAAGATGACATAATCACTGAATATATTAAAATATATAAAAATCTCTTTATAAAATCAAGTATGGAGAGAGTGGTAACCTTTTTCTTTATAAATATATAGAGTAGAACAAATTGCACAATAGCCGCAATGGAAGCAGCCAGAGGTATACCTTTAAGTCCAAGAATTCTTGAATTTATAAAGTACAGTGATATTTGAATAAAGATGGTTATAAGACTTATTATCACCGGAGTTGTGGTATCTTTAAATGAATAGAAAGCCCTGTTTAAAAGAGCCGTCATCCCCCAGAAGGGAAGTCCTATTGAATAAAAAGAGAGGAGCATGGAAACAGTTTTACTTGAGTTAACTGTAAACTCCCCCTGTTGAAATAGAAGTCTTATAATGGGAAAAGAAAGCAATATTAACCCTAAAGCAGATGGAAGCATAAGATAAAGTATGAATCTTAAGCCAAAATTTAAAGTTCTTCCCAGCCTATCTATCTCTTTTCTTGCAACCAATTGAGAGAGGGTTGGATATATAACAAGAGCTATGGCAAGGGCAAACAGACCAAGTGGTAGCTGGGATACTTTATATGCATAATCCAGAGAGGAAATTGCTCCTTCTCCAAAACTTGAGCCAATGGATTTCTCAAAAATTGGTGTTATGTAGGCAAAGGTGGAGTTTATTAAGATAGGGATAGATAGCAAACCTATCTTTTTAACATAAGGGTTTTTCAAATTTAATATAAATTTGTATCTCCATCCCTTTTTAATAACAAAGGGTAGCTGTATTAAAAGCTGTGCAATGGAACCAAAGAGAGCTCCATAAACGATAGCCATGGGACCAAAAAGGGGAACACCTATAATAAGAAGTATAACCACCCCAAAATTGTACAGGAATCCGCCTATGGCAGGTATTGTGAAGGACTCATATGTGTTGTGAAGACCTGTAAAGAGAGTGGCTATACCAAGAATGAGCATCTGAGGAATAAGTATTTTAAACATGAGGGTGGCCAATTTAAGCATATCTTCTGAAGCATGGGGTGCCATCATGTAAACTACCTGACGGGAGAAGATGAAAAAGATAACAGATAGGATGAGAAAAATAATGACGATTGTGTTAAAGAGGGTATTGAAGACCTCCCACATCTCATCCTCTTTCTTTTCAACAAGAAAATCTGTAAAAACAGGTATAAAAACTGCAGAGAGAATCCCTGCCACAAGAAGATGGGAAATGGTAAATGGTATGTATGTAGCAATCTTCATGGCATCAGAGACAAAGGTCGTTCCAAAAAAGTATGCAATGGTCTCCTCTCTTACAAAGCCAAGAATTCTACTAAGAAGTGTAATTGTAATTATTATGAAACTTATTGAGACAAGTTTCTTACCTCTCAAAAACTATTTCCTCCAGATTGAAAAATAAAAGGGCTTTAATCTTCACTGCAAACAAATTTTAAAAAATAAATGTTTCTTTGTCAATTATAGACACTCCTAAGACCTGTTATAATCTCCTCCAAGATAGGTACATTTTCCTGTGGATTCCCGTAACAAAAAATCACAGCATAATCTATACAATCCTCTATTCTTCTAAAACCCTCAACTATATCTTCCTTTCTGTTCTTCCTTAAGACAAGCTGCACCTTCACTTTTATATCTGGATTATACCTCTTAAACAATTGGCTCTTTTCCTCTACATTCTCTTCAAAACCTTTCACTCCACGAGAAAGTAAAATATTCTGTCCCTGATATCCTATACTATCAAGCAGGGGAAGTATCTCTTTAAGTATGCCATTCTCGTTTAGAGAATCTATGAGGCTAACAACGGGAGCCCATCCCATCTTTTTACCGTGCCTGTGAACAATATTTGAAAACTTGGCTATAGACTCTAAAATGTTGAGGTTCTCTGAGGAGGGAGTTATTTTTCTCTCTGTATTATAACTAATCCATTCAACGGAGCCGGGAAGTTCATCAATGTATTTAATCAAATCCTCAAGTGATGAAAAAACCACTGCTTTTTTTATACGAGAATCGTCTATAGCTTTGAGTTTATTTATTCTAAATAAGAATTTACTCTCATCAAGGGGCTCTGAGGCATTTGCTCTAACCAAAGTAACATACACCACATCTCCATAAGTAAGCTTATCCTTCAGATAATCATAATATAAAGCATCAATTATAAGATTTGGTTTAAATTTAACAGGAACAACTGGAATACAATCAGTTATAAAAACAAGCAAGATTAGAATAAACAATAAAATAATTCTCTTTGACTCTATCTTCATGGTTGCATCATTTTAATTATATAAAACCAGTGGGTAATGATTGAATGAAAGTATGGGAAAGAGACTTCTTGAATTAGTAAAAAATAAAGATTATCCATATACCTGTGCCATCGTAAACAACCAGAGAATGGGATTTCTTGATGAGGTGGAGGAAATCTCGTCCATAGAGCTATTAAGTATTAAAGACAGGGAGGGAAGAAGGACATATGAAAGAACTCTTGCTTTTTTAGTCTCCTTCTCTGTAAGAAAACTGTTTCCAAATCTAAATGTTTCTATAAAACATTCCTATGGAGATGCTCTATACGGTGAGATCGAGGAAGAGGAAATAGACGAGGGAACGGTATCTAAGATAAAGAACTTCCTGTTAGAAGTCATTAAAGCGGATAAATCTATTGAAAAAATTGAACTTACAAAGGAAGAAGCCATAAGAAGGCTCGTAAGAGAAAAAAGATTCGATGATATAAGACTTCTCAAGTATCTTTCAAGAGAGGTCATTCCTCTATATTCCATAGATGGATACGCAGCTTACTTTGCTGGTCCCCTTCTTCCAAGAACAGGCATGCTAAAGGTCTTTGATCTTGTTTCTTACCCTCCTGGTTTTCTTATTCTCCTTCCAGAGAGAGAAAATCCCTTCAAGATTTCAGAAGTTGTTGATAGAAGAAAGCTCTTTGATACTTTTCAGGAATCAAAAAGATGGATTAAAGCCCTTGAAATTATGTATGTGGGAGATTTGAATGAAACAATTGTAAAAGGGGAAGCTTCAAGATTGATTAAAGTTCAGGAAGCCCTGCACGAGAAAAAGATCTCAGATATAGCTGATAGAATAAAGGAGAGGAAAGCAAAGGTAATACTAATTGCAGGACCGAGTTCATCAGGAAAAACCACTTTTGCAAAGAAACTTGAGATACATTTAAGAGTGAATGAACTTAAGCCTCTTCTTATATCTACAGATAACTATTTTGTTGATAGAGAAAAAACTCCCATTGGTGAGGATGGTAAACCTGACTACGAAACCATCGAGGCCTTAAATTATAGACTTCTTCAGGATCACATAGAGAAACTTCTATCCAAAGAGGAGGTAGTGCTTCCAAGATACAACTTCTTAACAGGAAAAAGTGAGAAATGGAAAAAAGTTCATCTTCCAGATAATGGAATCCTTATGATAGAAGGAATTCATGGATTAAATCCCAAACTAACCGATAGAATCCCGGAAGAGAAAAAATTTAAAATATATGTAAGTGCTCTGACACAACTAAACATAGATAGAATCAACAGGATACCAACAAGAGATACGAGACTTATAAGAAGAATAGTAAGGGACACACATTTCAGAGGAATACCTGCCATTGAAACAATAAAGAGGTGGCAGGGTGTTATAAGAGGTGAAGAAAAGTATATTTTTCCCTATCAGGAGAATGCAGATGTAATGTTTAACTCTGCACTTGTTTATGAACTTTCCATTCTTAGAACCTATGCCGAGATCTCATTACGAACCATAAGCTACAACAAAAGGGAGTATAGTGAAGCTTTGAGATTACTTATCTTTTTGTACCACTTTGCTCCATTAACATCTGATGAGGTTCCGCCTACCTCAATATTAAGAGAGTTCATAGGTGGAAGTGCCTTTAAGTATTAATAAGTATGTGATTAGCTCTTAATCCCCCTTTTTCTGTGTAAAAGCTCAAAATAGGCTTTTGCAAATCTGTGGGCTTCGTCCCTTATTCTCTGAAAAAGATGTAGAACTCTTGAGTCCTTTGGAAGAATCAAAGGCTTACTAAAATCTTCAAAGAATAGTATCTCCTCCTTTTTGGCAATGGATATAAATTTGTAAGGGAGTTTAAGAGCTTTTTTAACCTTCAATGCCACAGAGAGCTGTCCTTTGCCCCCATCAATAAGTATTAAATCTGGCTCCCATGGAAATCTCTCATCCTTTATGTGAAGGAACCTTCTTTTTAAAACCTCCATCATCATGGCGTAATCATCCGGGCCCTTTGTAAATTTTATTTTAAATCTTCTGTAGTATTCCTTCTTTTCCTTTCCCATATGAAAAACTACCAAAGACCCTACGGCATCCACCCCGCTAATGTTTGATATATCATACCCCTCAATATACTCTGGAATTCTTTTGAGCCCAAGTAACTCTTTAACCTTGATAAGCGTCTCTTTTCTCGTAGGAATGAATGTTTCCTTCCAGTGCTCCTCTGCATTCTCTTCTGCAAGGGAAAGCACTTCCCTCTTAAAGCCTCTTTTTGGTAGTCTGATTTTTACATTATGGCCAAACTTCACTTTTAAAAACATTTCTAATTCATCTTTTTCCCTTATTCTTACATTTGTGATAATTTCGTAAGGAGCATCCACCCTCTTTGAATAAATCTGGGATATGAATGATGAGACTATCTCTCCTCTGTCTTTACTATCAGTAATCTCAAAGGACTTTTCAAAGGTGAGTCTCCCCTCTCTCACCTCCATATACTCAATTAATGGTTTCTCATCTTTTACAAAAAGGAAAACCACATCAAAGGAGATATTCTTGTTTAAGAGTACCCTCTGTTTATAAAACACCTTCTCAATGGATTCTATTCTATCTCTTAAAATGGCAGCTTTCTCAAACTCTAATTTCTTGACTGCCATTTCCATCTCCCTTTTAAGAGAATTCTTAAGTTTTCCCACTCTTCCCTGAATAAAATAGATGAAATCCTTCACGATTTTCTGGTAATCCTCTCTGTCAATCTTATCAATACATGGTCCACTGCATTCTCCAACATCATAATATATGCACTTTTTCTTCGGCAGCTTTCCCTTGCATCTTCTGAGTGGAAAAAGTTTTCTTGAGATACTTAAAACTCTTCTTAAGGCTTTAACATTTGTGTATGGACCGAAATAAAGTGAGCCATCATCTTTAAGCTTCCTTGTAACAATGACGTATGGAAATTCATCCTTAACAATTTTCAAATAAGGATACGATTTATCGTCTTTGAGTCTTACATTGAATCTTGGTTTATACTTTTTAATTAAATTTGCCTCAAGTAGAAGAGCTTCAGATGGTGATGAGGTGACAATAAATTCAAAATCGTGGATGCTTTTTCTTAAAAGCCTATCCTTTGGAAAGACAACACCACTTTCTGATGTGTAACTCCTCATACGCTCTCTAAGAGAGGTGGCCTTTCCAACATATATTACCTCTCTAACTTCGTTGTAAAATATGTAAACTCCTGGTTTATCCGGGACTTTCTTAAGTTTTTCCCTCCAGTCAAAATTCTCCACAGATTAATTTTATCACCATGGCAACTCTCTATGGTATTATTCACTTGATGAGAACTCCTTTAATTGTGATAACAGGACCCACTGCTGTTGGTAAAACTGAGATTTCAATACTTGTTGCAAAAGAAATTTCTGGAGAGATTATCTCCTTTGACGCATTTCAGGTCTATAGATTCATGAATATAGGCACAAATAAAATTAAAAAGGAAGAGATGCGGGGAATTCCACATCATATGATAGATGTTGTAAACCCTAACGAAGAGTTTTCTTCAGGTAGGTTTAAAGAAATGGCAGAAAAGATTATAGATTCTATTTATAAAGGGGGTAAAATTCCTGTACTTGTTGGAGGTACAGGGCTCTATTTAAGAACTCTTCTCTCCTTTGAACCACCTGGTAGTAAAAAAGAGGTAAGAAAAAAAATTGAGGAAGAGGTAGAAAAATTAGGTCTAAACACCCTCTACGAGAAATTAAAAAGGGTCGATCCAGTTTTTGCAGGGAAAGTTTCCCCGAAGGATAGAAAGAGGATAATCAGAGGACTTGAAGTTTATGAAATTTATAAAAAACCTATATCTTCTTTTTTTGGAGAAGAGGAAAGGTATGATGCTTTAAAGTTTATACTTTTAATGGACAGAAAGAAACTTTACAAAAGAATAGAGGATAGAGTGGATAGGATGTTTGATATGGGTTTTGTGGATGAAGTTAAGAGAATAAAGGAATATTGGGGCTTCTCAAAAACATCAAAAAAGGCAATAGGATATGAGGAGATACTTCTCTACCTTTCAGGAGAAATTTCCCTTGAGGAGTGTAAAAGAAGGATAAAGAAGAGAACAAAGGAGTATGCAAGAAGACAGATCATCTGGCTAAGGAAAGAGAAAGGCGCAATTATAATAGATGTAACAGATAAAAACCCTTATGAACTAGCTGAGGAAATTTTAAGGAAGGTGAAAGAGAAATGGAAGAATTTATAGAAAAAGAAGAAGAACAAATAAAAGAGGTTTTTGAGGAAATAGAGAAAATAAGATTTAAGAATTTTAAGAGGGTAATTGAGGCCTTTAGATTGTATAAAGTGAGAGAAACGGATTTTTCAGACTCCACAGGATATGGATTTTACGATACAGGAAGAGACAAACTCGAAAAGATTTTTTCCCATGTTTTTGGAACAGAGGACAGTCTTGTAAGAAGTCAAATTGCTTCAGGAAGTCATGCAATATCCATAGCACTGTTCGGCATCTTAAAAAAGGGAGATGAGATACTCTCAATAACAGGAAGACCTTATGACACTATAGAGAGAACCATTGGACTTAAGCCCTCTCCTCTTTCGTTAAAGGATTTTGGGGTATCCTACAGAGAGGTAAACATATTCGAGGAAGAGGTGGATTTTAAAAAAGTTTTAAGAGATGAGACGAGGGTTGTCTTCATTCAGAAATCTATGGGATACACTAAAGGAAGAAGATCTCTTTTAAATAGAGAGATTGGTGAACTCGTAAGAAATATTAAGGGTGTAAAGAGGGACTGTATTATCTTTGTAGATAACTGCTATGGAGAGTTTGTGGAGGATAGCGAACCAACACATTTTGGCGTTGATATTGTTGCGGGATCCCTCACTAAAAATCCTGGCGGAGGCATTGCCCCCTCTGGAGGTTATATAGCTGGAAGAAAGGACTTAATAGAAAGGTGTGCTTCTCTTCTTGCATCTCCTGGAATAGGAAAGGAGGGGGGAGCTCAAATTTCCTTTAAAAGATACGCCTTTCTCGGATTATTTCTCTCCCCTCACATAGTTGGAGAGACTCTAAAGGGTATAACTCTTGCCTCAAAAGTACTTGAAGATATGGGCTTTAGAGTGTTTCCAGGGTGGAATGAAGAGAGGGGGGATATAATTCTTGGAATTGAGTTTGGGGACAGAGAGAAACTTATAAAATTTGCACAGCTTGTTCAAAACTACTCACCAATAGATTCTGATGCCATACTTGAACCCATGACGGAAGACTTCTTTAATGAAGATGTTATAATGGCAGCAGGAACCTTCTCTCAGGGCTCGTCTATAGAGTTCTCCTTCGATGCGCCACTCTCCCCTCCATACATCGGATACTTGCAGGGTGGACTTACCTACGAACACATCAAATATGCACTTATAAATATACTCAAAGAGCTTTAAGAGGAAGCAATTATCTTTTTCATGGAATCAAACACATCGCTTCCCCATTTTCTTACATATTTTAATATTTCATTTGCCTCTTTAAAGGTTTTCTCTCTATACTTTTCATCTTTTATATACTTCAAATTTATAAGAACATTAAGGTATGCAGACATAACTCCGGCTTTAAGAGTTACAGCAGATACACCCACATCGGATATAGCATTTTTATTACCATCCTTTAACAAAATTTCAACAAAAGGAATAATCTCTTTCGCTTTCTTCATTGCTTCAAGTGGAACATCAGTTGCTTCCTTCAGTGCTTTCTGAATAGCCTCCTTTCTTTTCTTCTTTTCCTCTTCAGTTTTCTTTGGAAGGGAATAAGCTTTCATTACCTTGTTGAAAGCCTCTTCATCCATCTGTGCGAGTTTTAAAAACCTTTCTGAAAGCTTCTTTAATTCAGGCATGTACCTCTCAAGGCTTGGAGTTAGTCCACAGACCATTTCTGACAGAGAAGAGGAAAGAGAGAGCAGGAAACAAGAAACACTACCTCCCCCTGGAGTGGGTGACGAGGAGGATAACTCCTCAATATATTCCCCTATTGTCTTTTCTTTCATCTCTTCCTCCTCAAAATGTTATTTTTTAAATCTATTATAACAAATATGATAAAATGTATTAGAGAATATTTTAGGAGGTGAGACATGCCTGGACCAATTATTGACCATGAGAAATGCACAGGTGATGAAGAGTGTGTAAATGTCTGTCCTGTAGATCCCAATGTATTCGAGATGAGAGGTGAAGGAGACGAGAGAAAGGCTTATGTAGTTCATCCAGAGGCATGCATTGAGTGCGGACTCTGCGTAGATGCATGTCCAACTGGTGCAATAACGTTGGAGTAATCAATTAGGAGGGAAAAACCCTCCTAAAGGAAGGATGGGTGGCCGAGTGGTTGAAGGCACCGCACTTGAAATGCGGTAGGTGGGTAAATCCTGCCTCGCGGGTTCGAATCCCGCCCCATCCGCCAGAAAAATGAAGGATAGATTTGGAAGAGAAATTGATTATTTAAGAATATCTGTTACCGATAGATGTAATTTTAAGTGCTTCTATTGCGTTCCGAGAGAAAAATTCAAATACATTCCACACAATGAAATACTGAGATACGAAGAAATACTGAAACTTATAAAAATATTTGTCTCCCTTGGAATCAAAAAAGTAAGAATAACTGGCGGGGAGCCTCTTATAAGAAAAGACATAGAGAAGTTGTTCTTTGAGTTAATAAAACTAAAAGGGGTGGAAAAATTATCTATAACAACAAATGGGTACTTTTTAACTAAATTCATTCCCATTTTTTCAAAAACAGGGGTGTCTGTAAATGTAAGTCTTGACACACTGGACAAGGAGAAATTTATAAAAATTACCGGTGTTGACGGATTAAAGAATGTGCTTGAGGGACTCAGAGAGGGAAAAAGGAATAATGTAAATATAAAGTTAAATACTGTGCTTATGAGGAGCAATCTTGATGAAGTGGAGAAACTTGTGGAGTTTGCCTCCTCTCTTTCCTTTCCCATAAGGTTTATAGAACTTATGCCCTTCTCCAATAAAGATTTGTGGAAAAAGGAGTATGTACCTCAGGATGAACTTGTTAAGATTCTATCAAAGAGGTGGAGTATAGAAAAATACAATAAGAAGATGGGCGAGGGTCCCAGCGTATACTACAGAATAAAAGAAAACGGAGTTGTCATTGGATTTATATCCCCGATATCTCACAATTTCTGTGATAAGTGCAACAGAGTAAGACTCACATCTGATGGCTTTCTATATCCATGTCTATCAAGGGAATTAAAGTTCAACCTCAAAAAACCCCTAAGGGAAGGAAAAAGTGGAGACTACATAAGAGAAAAAATAAGAGAAATAATATACAATAAACCCTTCTCATATCTTATGGACGAGAAGGAACCAGAAACATCTATAAGGAGGATTGGGGGATGAAAAATATTGATGTTGGAAAAAAGAAAGATACAGAGAGGAAAGCCACCGCCATCGGAAGACTATTTACAACGCCAGAGGTTATAAAACTTATAAAAGAGGGAAAAACTGAGAAAGGAGATGTCATAACTGTTTCTGAAACTGTTGGCATGCTTGGAGTGAAGATGGTCCCTCAGATTCTTCCCTTCTGTCACCCTCTTCTTATAACAAACATAGAGTTTGAAACAACCCTCTTTGATGAAGGAATTATTGAAGTTAAGGGAACTGTAAAAAATGTTGGAAAAACAGGAGTGGAGATAGAGGCAATAACAGGTGTCACCTTTGCTCTTCTCAACATGTATGACATGATAAAAAGGGTCGATAGATGGGTAAGTATGGGAGATATTAAATTGATGGAGAAAAGCGGCGGGAAAAGTGGGCATGTAAAGAGGGATTACGAGTATGAAGGAATTGTTCTTCAGGTGGCAAAGAGTGAGAAAAGAGGGTTAAAGGAAAAAAGAGAAGAGATAAATTTGATAAAAGGTTCTGGAGTTGAGGGTGATGTTCATGCTGGAACAGAGAGAGAAGTCTCCATCTTTCCAATAGAGTGTATGAAGAATGTGCCAGAAAAAATAAGGAAAACTATAAATCCGTTTGATATGACAGAGAATATAATGATAATGGGTATACCTCCATTTCTGTTGAAGGAGGGGAAAAAATTGAGGATAGGGAAGGCAGAGATCTTAATAACAGAGATAGGCAAGGAAAAATTTGTAAACGCGGGAAAGCCTTACATCGTATCCAGAGAAGGAAGGTTTGGAAAAGTAATAACTGGAGGAAAGGTAAGGATAGGGGATAGGGTGATTCTACCTTAAAATGCCAGCAAATCTTCCACCACAGTTTTACCAACTGGAAAGAGAGTACAGGGAAAAGAAGACCATAAAAGAAAAGATTGAGGTCTTAAAGAAGATGTATGCAATAATGCCAAAACACAAAGGAACTGATAAGCTTCAGGCGGAAATAAAGGCAAGAATATCAAAACTCAGGGAGGAGCTGGAAAACGAGAAAAAGCGTGGTGGAAAGAGAAATTTCATTCACATAGAAAAAGAGGGAGCAGGACAGATTGTGCTTGTGGGTCCACCCAATACTGGAAAATCCACAATTCTTTCGATGCTTTCAAATGCAAGACCAGAGATAGGAGATTATCCCTTTACTACAAAAACTCCATGTGTGGGAATGGTTCCCTTCGAAGACATACAGCTTCAAATGGTCGATTTACCCCCCATTGCAGAGGGTAGTATTCCCTTCTGGGTTGTGGAGATAGTAAGAAACTCAGATCTTGTGCTTATTGTTCTCTCTTTTGACCTAAACATTGAAGAGGAATTTAAGAAATTAACTGAACTTCTCCGGGAGAAAAAAATTGAGGTGGTTAGAGAACCCTCTGAAGAAGGAATATTTGGAATGATAAAAAAGAAGGGAATTGTCTTTATAAATAAAAAAGATGAGGCTGAGGATGTTGATTTAGTAAAATCCAATCTTTCATTAAAGGTTCTCTCTGGCTCATCTTTTGACGAAAAAGACCTTGATGAGTTAAAGAGAGTTCTTTTTGAAGAGTTGGGTATCATAAGAGTTTACACAAAGGAGCCGGGGAAACCTCCTGACTTTAAGGATCCCATTATCCTCAAGGAGGGAGCAACAGTTTATGATGCAGCAGAGAGACTGCACAAGGAAATAGCAAGGAAATTAAAGTATGCAAGGCTCTGGGGATCAAGTAAATTTGACGGACAGAGAGTGTTTAAAAATCAGGTACTCAAAGATAAGGACATTGTTGAGTTTCACACAAAAAAGTGAGTGGTGGTAGAATATAAGAGATGGGAAATTTCCTTTATCTACCTACGATTAAAGAATTGATAATGATAGCTGTGGGTTTATCCCTTGTTTTTATCTCCGTAAAGAAGAAGTATGAGCCTCTACTTCTGCTTCCCATAGGTATTGGAATCCTTCTTGTAAACCTGCCCTTCTCTCCTTTAAGAGAGACTGGATCAATATTTGACATTCTCTTTAGATATGGAATAAAAAATGAACTCTTTCCGCTCCTTATATTTATAAGCATTGGTGCAATGATTGATTTTAAGCCTCTTATTGAAAAACCCTGGATG
>Ga0180300_10001190_pt1 | contig 12000 bp, 9 predicted proteins | sample GuaBasSediGuay15_FD_121798 | JGI IMG/M metagenome (GOLD analysis project Ga0180300, IMG submission 121798) | Subseafloor sediment microbial communities from Guaymas Basin, Gulf of California, Mexico - Guay15, Core 4569-2, 21-24 cm | ecosystem: Environmental > Aquatic > Marine > Hydrothermal... | reverse complement strand
TAAGTTCTTATTTTTGAAGGATGATAAATACCATCTGTTATTCTTTCATAAAGGATCGCAACTTTTATTTGAGAAAGATTTTGTTTTTTTTCTATAAGTTTAATCTCCAAAATCTCAACCGGTTCTCCCCACATCTGAATTGTGGCAACCCTTTGGGGTTTTGCTTTAAACAAAACGCTTAATCCATCCTTTTTAAACTCCTCTGATAAGTTTACAGGCAGATAATTCTTCCCTTTTTCTGTGATAATTCCGTAAAATCCGCCCTCTATAGAAATGTATTTTATGGTTCCTGTTGCAAAAAATATTTCTTTTCCCTTTTGGAAATATTTCTCGCCAATCAAGCCAGACGCCAAAACTAAAATCACAATAGTACGTGTAAAGATTCTGTTTTTCATCTTCATAATTCATTACCTCCTTCTTTGATAAGATTTCTCAAAACAGGCTCGCAATTTAGGTGAAGGTGGTTATATCAGTACATAGTGCAGATGTAATTCTTCTGGATAAGCTAACAGAATCTCTTGATTTTATTAACATTGTCGCCTCTCACTTCCTTTTATGGCTATGCCCCAATCACGGTTTAAATTCAACAGCATTCGGTTTAATAATACTACTCCACCTTAGAGGTGTCAAGACTTCCATTCTACCCTGCCTATGGGTTGAATAGAATATCCTCAGGACAGTTTAATATAACTTATTCATCTCCGAACTGTTCGTATATCTTCCCTCTGGACGATTTTTATCTCATTCACTTTTCTGAAGTTTTCACATTCCCCTGCCATACTTAATTTTAACTCCTCTTTAATTCCACCAAAGTTTATCATGGTTTAACATAGCATTAAAAAATACCATAAACAAGAAACAATGTCAAGTTCATTCTTGACTATTAATAAAACAGGTATGTCAACCAAAAATATCTTCAACTTGACTTTTTCTATCCCCATAATAAATTAAGAAAAAGGAGGAGCAAATGATTAAGAAGGAGATGGAGGAAGAATTGAACAGGCAAATCAATGAAGAACTCTTTTCCGCTTATCTTTATCTATCCATGCATGCATACTTTGAATCCATAGGCTTAAAGGGTTTTGCCAACTGGATGATGGTTCAGTACAAGGAAGAGGTTGACCATGCCATGAAGATTATCAGATACATGCACTCTCAGGGTGCAAGGGTGAAACTGTATGAGTTAAAGGAACCACAGCATGAATGGAACTCCCCACTTGATGCATTTGAGGCCACATTGAAACATGAGCAACACATAACAGAGCGCATAAATGGGCTTGTTGACCTTGCAGAAAAATTGAAGGACAGGGCAACATACAACTTCCTCCAGTGGTACGTGAATGAGCAGGTTGAGGAGGAGGAGAATGACAGGGAGATTATTGATAAGTTGAAACTCATAGGGGATAACACAAACGGTTTGTTTATGCTTGATAAGGAACTTGCTGCAAGAAAATATACACCACTTGTTCAGGAAGAAAATTAAAAAAGGAGGATTACATGACCGCAAAACTGCAAATCTGGAAGTGTGAGGTGTGCGGTAACATAGTTGAGGTAATCCATGAAGGTATGGATTCCCTTGTTTGCTGTGGACAGCCCATGGTTCTTCTTGAGGAGAAAACCGCTGATTCATCCGTTGAGAAACACGTCCCATTTATCCAGAAGACAGATGATGGATATATTGTTAAGGTTGGTGAGAACACTGCCCACCCAATGGAGGAGAACCATTATATTGAGTGGATTGAACTTGTGGTTGATGGTGTGGTCCACAGAAAGTTCCTGAAACCCGGGGACAGCCCTGAGACAAAATTTGTTGTTCCCCATGGAAGCAGTGTGGTTGCAAGGGAACACTGTAATGTTCACGGACTCTGGAAGAAAGAAGGGCTCTCTTAAGAAAATCATCATACCAGGGCTCAGAAGCGAAATAGACGCACCTGGCCTTCTGGAGCATAGAAGAGTTTATGGTTGAGGAAGGGAAAAAGGCAAAGGCATTCTGTCTTGAGGGAGTTGACCCTGAGGGTAACAATGGAAAATTCTGTCTCAATAACTCCTGAATAGAGAGAGTAACATCATTTTAAAATCTTATCTTCTGAAAGAAGGTATTCATGGCATACGGTGCATATGGAGAAAAAAGGATGTATGGGAAAACAACAATGGGTGTGATAAGGTCAACATTCCTGATAGCACCGGATGGTAAGGTTGTTAAGGTCTGGAGAAAGGTGAAGGTTAAGGGACACATTGAAGAGGTTATAAGAACCTTAAAATCATTGTAAAAACCTTTATTTTTTATTTCTGGTGATATTCAATTCTTTGATAAGTCTTGAGAGATAGGTGGGCTGGATACCAAGTATCTGGCTCGCCTTTCTCTGGTTCCAGCCCGCTTCTTCAAGTATCTTCTTGATGTAATACCTTTTGAACTCCCTGACTGCCTCTGTGAGTTTCTTTGAACCAATCACAGGCATGTCTTTAACCCTTGATGGTAGTATAATGTGCTCTGGTAAAATGGTATCCCCTTCTGCAAGCACAACCGCCCTTTCAATGGTGTTCTGGAGTTCCCTGACATTACCAGGCCAGGAGTAACCCCTGAAAAGTTCAATCACCTCCTGTGATATATACTTCACTGGCTTTTTTGTCTCCCTTGCAAAGAGGCCAAGAAAATACTCTGCAAGGATGGGGATATCCTCCTTCCTCTCTCTCAATGGAGGCACAAATATTGGAAACACATTCAACCTGAAGAAGAAATCCTCCCTGAACTTTCCCTCTTCTATCTTTCTTTCAAGGTTCTGATTTGTTGCTGAAATCACCCTCACATCCACAGATATGGGTTCTGATGAACCAAGTTTCTCAATCACCTTGTCCTGTAAAACCCTGAGAAGTTTCACCTGTATCTCTGTTGGAATCTCAGAGACCTCATCAAGGAAGATTGTACCCTGGTCTGCAATCTCAAATCTTCCCTTCCTCTCAGATATGGCACCTGTGAAAGCACCCTTTGTATGACCAAAGAGTTCCGCCTCAAGCAATGTTGAGGGAAAGGCAGAACAATTAACTGGTATAAAGGGCTCGTTCCTCCTCCTGCTCTTCCTGTGTATGTATCGTGCAACAAGTTCCTTCCCTGTTCCATTCTCACCTGTTATCAGCACAGTCGTGTCTGTTGGTGCAACCCTGTCTGCAAGTTCAAGAACCTTCTTCATTGCCTCACTTCTGGCAATCAGGGTATATCTGGAATCAATCTCACTCCTTAATACCTCTTCCCTCTCAACTATCCTGTGAAAGCGCTTTGAATCAACAATGATTCTGGTTGCTATACCAGCAAATATCTCAAGGAGTCTCAAATCATCCTTTGTGTATGGAACCTTTGTCCTCCTGTTGAGAATCTCAATCACACCAAAGACCCTGTCTCCCATCTTCAATGGAACACACAGGATAGACTTTGTTGTGAAACCTGTTTCATTATCAATCCCTTTATAAAATTGTGGTTCCTTTTCAGTGTCATTCACAATCCTGGGTTTTCCTTCCCTTGCAACCCAGCCCGCAATACCCTCTCCAAATGGAACAGTAAGCCCCTTCAGTTTTTCTGATGCCTCTCCCCTTGCGCTTGCAAAGAACAACTTTCTTCTTTTCTCATCCACAAGGAGGATTGAACTTGCCTCTGCATCCATCAATTTCTCTGCACTTTCAAGGAGATAATTCAGCATCTCCTCAGGGTCTTTTGTTGTGGAGAGATGACCACCCAGTTTCAGGAGTATATCCAGTTCCTTTTTCCCGATCTTTTCCATAGCTCTATTATCAGAAGAAATTACATTATTGTCAACATGAAACATGTGTTATACAGGTAACCCTTTCTCTTTCATAACATAAAGGGATAAAATGTCATAATGTCAAGGTCCGGGCTGGATTTTTACTTAATCAGACAAACCTTCCTCGTTGTTTTGTATTTTCCCGCTGCAAGTCTGCAAAAGTAAACTCCAGAAGGAACCTCTTTATTATAATCATCCTTTCTAACCCATATCACTGAATAGAGACCATTTCTATATTCATCATAAACAAGTTTTCTTACCAAAGTGCCAGATAAATTATATATCTTTAGGTATACTCTACCACCACCATCTGACGGCAACTGATATTTTATCCTCGTGCTATTTACAAACGGATTGGGGTATATCATTGAAATAGAAAATCTAAGAGGCATATCACCTGATGTATCAATACCAGAAGGACTGACTGTAAACTTAAACGGCTGACTCTGATACCCTGAATGATTACCCGCACTATCCACCGCCTCCACATGCCAGTAATATATCCCTTCTGGCATTGCATCCACCACAGTAAATACTGTATCTGATACTCCAGATGTATCTATTATCGTATAATTAAACCCTGAATCAACCGCACACTGCAATGTATATGTAACAGGTGTTGATTTACTCTCTTCATTTTTTGTCACCGTTCCCCAGATAAATGTCGGCGTGTTTGTCGTTATGACGGTATCATTTGCAGGACTTATTAAAATAGGTATAAACGGTGATGTCGCATCCACCTCAAAACGCCAGGATACAACCGCCTCATTACCCAAACCGTCAGACACCGATAATACCATATCGTAGGTTGTGTCAGCAAGTGGAGTGGACGGCGACGCAGTTATCATTGAATCCGTAATAACTGCATAATCAACCGTATCACCGTTCATCGTAAGCACAATACTCGCAGTATCTATACCTGAAACTGCATCATAATAATGTGCACTTATTCCCGGCTGACTCTCCGCTATAACAGTATCCGCAGGTGGATACAGGTTATATATGACAGGCGGTGCGGTATCAGGTAATGTCATAACAAGAAAATTATATGATGCAATTGAACCCGTAAAGTTCTCGGTCATATTTATTGTGGCCGATGTCATATCAAGCGCAACCACATAGAGCGTATGAAAACCTGTGGTCAATGAATCCACAGCCTGAGCCTGCCAGACAACGCAGGTATCTGATGCATATGTAATGTTTGCCTCATTCCAGGGTCCCCGGGTATCATCAATCCTGTACAATACATTCATTATCTTTGTGTTGCAAGGCCCCCTCTGGTTTACCGCGAAGCCGTTGAACTGAGGAAAATGATTTGTTGTCGTATCATCGGCAAATGGTGTAATGAAAGAAGAGAGTGGAGATTGATATGGTTTAACCTCTTCAATCACCGTAACCGTGTTGCTGCCATTATTTGCCACATAAACCTTATTGGTCCGGGGGTTAACACAAATTGCATAGGGAACAGTTCCCACTCCAACCGTGGTAGTCGCATTCGTTGCACCATCAATCACCGTAACATTGTCACTACTCTGATTTATCACATATACCTTATTGCTCCTGGGATTAACACAGATTGCATAAGGAACAGTTCCCACTGCAACCGTGGTCGTGTCATTCGTCTCACCATCTATCACCGTAACATTGTCGCTACCACTATTTGCCACATAAACCTTATCAGTATTCGGATTCACACAAATCGCACAGGGATTGGTTCCCACACCTATTGTGGTCGTATCATTCGTCTCACCATCTATCACCGTAACATTGTCGCTACCACTATTTGCCACATAAACCTTATCAGTATTCGGATTCACACAGATTCCATAAGGCCAATCACCCACCGCAACCGTGGTCGTATCATTCGTTTCACCATCAATCACCGTAACACAGCCAATGCTATCTGCCACATAAACCTTATTGGTCCGGGGATTCACACAGATTGCATCAGGCTTATCTCCTGCGGGAACCGTGGTCGTCGCATTCGTCGCTCCATCAATAACCGTCACATCACCGCTCCCATGATTTGCCACATAGACCTTATTGGTCCGGGTATTTACAGCGATTGCCCATGGGTCTATTCCTACAGGAACCGTGGTTGTATCATTCGTTGCACCATCAATCACCGTAACCGTGTTGCTACCACGATTTGCCACATAAACCTTATTGGTCCGGGTATCTACAGCGATTGCCTGAGGATTATTACCCACACCAATCGAGGTCGTCACCCAGTCGGCATAGAGACCAGGAACAATGAAGGATAAAAATACAACACTGAACATCCTCCACGGATATTCTTTAAAGTTACTCATAAGTCCTCCTTTCATAGTTTCATGGAAAAGAGGTTTCACACAAGTCCACCCCTTCTCCACCTTTACACTTTGAGGGGCATTATATTTAATCTGATGCTTTTTCTGTGATGAATTCTTCTGGTGTAATACCTTGGTTGGACAATTTTCTATTTTATTTTAAATTTTCATTTCACTGTGTCAAGATATTTTTTTTCTGCATTACAAAAAGTTTCAAAATATCTGAACATTCAGTAAACCCCATCTTGACAAATTTATAAATGGGTTTAGTATTCTGTCATGGAACTATTAAAGGAAATATCCAGACAAGGCGCAAAGGGGTTCAGGCTTCCACCCCTTGATGTTGAAGAGGTGGATATAAAGAATTTTTTCCCTGAAAAATTCCTGAGGGATAACCCTCCTCCGCTTCCTGAAGTGAGTGAACCCGAGGTGGTAAGGCACTTTGTAAACCTCTCATCCCTCAACTACCATGTTGACAGGGGATTCTACCCTCTTGGTTCATGCACCATGAAATACAATCCAAGGATAAATGAAGAAATGGCCTCCCTTGAGGGATTCACAAATCTCCATCCACTCCAGCCAGATGATACGGTTCAGGGTGCACTTGAACTGATTTACAATCTTCAGGATTACCTTGGTAAATTAACAGGGTTTAAACATGTTTCACTCCACCCTGCTGCTGGAGCACATGGGGAATTGCTTGGTCTGCTCCTCATAAGGGCTTACCATAATAAGCATGGGAATCATCACAAAAAGAAGATTCTTATCCCTGATTCTGCTCATGGAACAAACCCTGCATCCTCCACCAGGGCTGGTTTTGTAAGCGTGAAGGTCACCTCTGGAGAGAAGGGTATTCTCACCCCTGACATTCTTGAAAAATATCTTGATGATGAGGTTGCCGGTCTCATGCTCACAAATCCAAATACCCTTGGTCTCTTTGAACCATACATTGTTGAAATGGCTGAGATGCTCCATGAAAAGGATGCTCTGCTCTATATGGATGGTGCAAATCTCAATGCCCTCATGGGATACTTCTATCCCGGGAAGGCAGGGGTTGATATTCTGCACTACAATCTCCATAAGACCTTTTCAACACCCCATGGTGGTGGAGGACCGGGTGGAGGTGGTGTTGGTGTGAGTGACAGGGTTGAACCATTCCTGCCTGTGCCAAGGATAGAAAGGGGAGAAAATGGATTTTACCTTGATTACAACAGACCCGATTCCATTGGTAAAATCATATCCTTTTATGGACACTTCAATGTTATGATAAAGGCACTAACTTACATACTTGAAAATGGCCCTGATGGGCTGAAAAAGGTTACAGAGACCGCTGTTATCAATGCCAACTATTTAATGACGCAACTGAAGGACACATACAACCTTCCCTATGATACCATATGCATGCACGAGTTTGTTCTTTCAGGGAACACATTCAAAAAGTATGGGGTGAGAACACTTGACATTGCCAAAAGAATCCTCGACCACAACATGCATGCACCAACCATATACTTCCCCCTGATTGTTCCAGAGGCATTGATGATAGAACCAACAGAAACGGAGCCCAGATGGGTTCTTGATAGATTTATCAGTGTAATGAAGAAAATAGCAAAAGAGGCAGAGGAAAACCCTGAACTTTTGAAGAAGGCGCCTCAGAATACACCTGTAAAAAGGCTTGATGAGGCAAAGGCTGTAAGAGAACTGGATGTTCACTGGTAATCAGGATTTTTATAATATATACGGGCCTGAGGATATCCCGCAGGAAAAGGCAGTAAAACTTATAGGGGATATTGCTCAGGAGATTGTTGAGAGGGGGCTTGTTGCACCAGCCATCTTCTTTCTTGAGATGGCAAAACCTCTCAGTTTTATCGGCTCACAACTGATGGTGATGGCTAACCCCCTTGTACAGATGCTTTTTTCATCAAAGAAGTATTGGGAATTCACCGTTCTTATGGAGAAAAGAGAAAACGTGGAACTTTTGATAAGGGAGATTGAAAGGAGGAACAATGAATACAAAGAAAGACTTAAAAAGGATACTGGCAACAGACTGCGGAAGCACAACGACAAAGGCAATCCTCATAGAGAAGAAGGGTGAAGAATACAGGCTGGTTGTGCGTGGTGAAGCACCAACCACTGTTGAAGCACCTTTTGAGGATGTTACCAAGGGTGTCCTGAATGCCATCAGGGAGGTAGAGGAATTAACAGGTGTTGAAATCCTTGATGGTGAAAAAATCATAAAGCCTGCACAGGATAAGAGGGGTGTTGATATATACGTGTCAACATCAAGTGCAGGCGGTGGTCTCCAGATGATGGTGGCAGGTGTGGTGAAGCAGATGACAGCAGAATCTGCTGCAAGGGCAGCACTTGGTGCAGGTGCCATTGTAATGGATGTTATTGCAACCAATGATAAGAGGATGGACCATGAGAGGATTGAACTAATAAGGAGACTGAGACCTGATATGATACTACTCTCTGGTGGTGTTGATGGAGGAACAATATCCCATGTTGTTCACCTTGCAGAACTGATTGCTGCTGCTGAACCAAAACCAAGGTTCGGAACAGGATATGACCTCCCTGTTATTTATGCTGGCAACAAGGATGCAAGGGAGGAAATAAAAAAGATTCTTGAGAAAAAGAGTGCCCTTTCCATTGTTGACAATTTGAGACCTGTGCTTGAAAGGGAGAATCTGAAACCTGCAAGGGACAAGATACACGACCTGTTTATGGAGCATGTTATGGCTCATGCACCTGGATACAGAAAACTCATGACATGGACAGATGTGCCAATCATGCCAACACCTGGTGCTGTTGGTCTCCTCATTGAGACTGTTGCAAGGAAAGAAAACATAGAGGTGCTTGGCGTTGACATTGGTGGTGCAACAACAGACATCTTTTCTGTATTCCAGGGTGTTTTCAACAGGACAGTGAGTGCAAACCTTGGTATGAGTTACTCAATATCAAATGTGCTTGCAGAAACAGGGATACCCAACATTATGAGATGGGTTCCCTTTACAATAGATGAGGTTGAACTGAGGAACAGGATAAGAAACAAGATGATAAGGCCCACAACAATCCCCCAGACACTTGAGGAATTGATGATTGAGCAGGCAATTGCAAGAGAGGCACTGAGACTTGCACTTCTCCAGCACAAGGAAATGGCAGTTGGACTTAAGGGCGTGCAACAGGAAAGGACTATATCTGATGCATTTGCCCAAACAGCAACAGGTGAAACCCTTGTGAATATGATGACCCTGAATCTTGTGGTTGGGTCTGGTGGTGCACTATCCCATGCACCAAGAAGGGTTCAATCAGCACTCATGATGATAGATGCCTTTGAAGTTCAGGGAATAACAAGGCTTGCAGTTGACTCAATCTTTATGATGCCACATCTTGGTGTTCTCTCAACTGTTCATGAGAGGTCTGCAACAGAGGTATTTGAAAAGGATTGTCTTATAAGACTTGGAACATCCATAGTCCCTGTGGGAACCTCTGCAAAGGAAGGACAGGTTGTTGTCACAGTGAACATCGGGGACAAAACATATCAGGTGAAGTATGGAGAAATGAAACTTATACAGCTGGGGCTTGGAGAGACAGTGGAGGCTGAGATTATCCCTGCAAAGGGGTTTGATGTTGGTGCTGGCAAGGGTAAGCCAGTCACGACAAAACTTGAAGGCGGTGTTGTAGGAGTAATAATAGATGGAAGGGGAAGGCCACTCACACTACCAGAAGACCACGGAAAGAGAATAGCGAAACTGAAGGAATGGTTCACAGAACTTGATGTTTACCCCTCAATTCCATAGGAGGATAAAATGGCACATGCATATACACCAGGTCTAAAGGTTACAAAAAAGACAATAGTGAGGAAGGAGAGGAAACTTCCCTTGAAGGGAAATGTTCTGGTGAAGGTCGGGGATGAGGTTGAACCCGATACCATTGTTGCAAAGACTGAACTTCCAGGTGATGTCCAGACAATAAACCTTGCGGGAAAACTTGGTATAATGCCCGATGAAGTGAAGGACTTCATCCTGAAAAAAGAGGGAGACCCTGTTGAAAAGGACGAGGTGATTGCAGAAACAAAGGGGCTGTTTGGAAGGTTCCTTAAAACCCAGATAAAATCACCTGTGAAGGGAACCATTGAGACCGTTTCTCCAATCACGGGCCAGCTTATAATCAGGGAGCCCCCAATCCCTGTCCAGATTGATGCGTATATAAAAGGTAAAATTGTTGAAGTTATTGAGAACGAAGGGGTGATTGTTGAGACTGTTGCAACCTTTGTCCAGGGGATTTTTGGAATAGGTGGAGAGACAAAGGGGGTTATCAGGAGAATAGTGGATAAACCCTCAGACCCTGTTACACCCGATGTGATAGACGACAGTCTGAAGGGAGCAATAGGTATAGGTGGTTCCATCGTAACTAAAGAGGCACTGGATAAGGCAGTTAAGGTGGGAATGAGTGCACTTGTTGTTGGTGGTATAGATGATATGGACCTGAAAAAGTTCCTTGGGTATGAGATTGGTGTTGCCATTACAGGGAATGAGCAGAAGGGTATCACCCTGATTATCACCGAAGGCTTCGGTAAAATGAACATGTCAAACAAGGCATTCAAACTCCTCACAGATTCAGAGGGGAAGCACGCCTCTGTGAATGGAGCAACACAGATAAGGGCGGGAGTAATGAGGCCAGAGGTTATAATACCACTTGAGGGTGAAACTGGTGAAGATATTGAGATAAAGGAGGCAAGGGGGCTTGAAGTTGGTGACCTTGTCAGGATAATCAGGGCACCCTACTTCGGTTATATTGGTAAGGTTGTGGAACTCCCACCAGAACTCCAGAAGATAGAAACAGAGGCAAAGGTGAGGGTTCTTGTGGTTGAAACTGATAATGGAGAGAGGATAACCCTGCCAAGGGCAAATGTAGAAATCATTGAAGAATAAGGAGGGGATATGGAATTTTTGATTTTAGGTGGAATGATACTTATTATGGACATCCTGAGGAATGTTGATGTGTTTAAGGATTCCCTTAAATCCCTTGAGGGATTGAAGATACCCATCGGTATCGTGGTCTTTCTCCGTGGGCTTTCCTACATTGTCCATCCACCACTTTTCTTTATGGGCTTAATGGGGCTGATTGCTGGTGCAATCCTTATTATGGAAATCATAACCATGGCAATTAAGGACAAAGAAACGAAGAAAAAGGTAAAGAATGGGATGCTTGGAATCTCCGTTCCCGTTGGCTTCATCACCATTGTTGCTGGTGTTATAGGGATGTTCTTCAGATAATAAACCTCAAAAATCCTGCAATACAGAGCCCCACCATTATGTAAACGGTGGGGCTTATGCCATACATGGGAATAAATATCATGCTTACGAGGAATGAACCCACTGCTGCACCCGTCAGGTCAAATGTATAAACAAGGGCTGCTGAATTCCTGTATTTTCCTCCCATACCTGCTGTTGCGCTTCCATATGTGTATCCAACAAGCATACCCGTGTAAAGGTTCCCTGGAAAGAGCAAAAATACAAGGTATGGGGGTAGTTTGCTTATAAATAACACAAGGAGCAGTGAAGGTATCAACAAAGGAAACAGAAGGGGATTGAACCTGTTCTGGGGTATTTTTTCAAAGATATAGGAACCCACCCCAAGTCCAAGCATGAAGATACCCACAAGGAGACCAATGTGGATATAGGCACCACCCACAATCATCTGGAACTGGAAGATTGAAAGCAGTTCAATTGCTATTCCAGTCCCACCTATCAGTGCAACTGCATATCCTACTCTCTTAAAGAAAAGGGGAACAAGTAGAATCAGGAAGAATACATATGGTTTTATCCTTGAGAAAACTGATAGAAATTTGTAAAAAATAGGGGAATACTTCTCCGCCCAGTATTTTGTGAACAGGT
>Ga0180300_10001188_pt1 | contig 12015 bp, 6 predicted proteins | sample GuaBasSediGuay15_FD_121798 | JGI IMG/M metagenome (GOLD analysis project Ga0180300, IMG submission 121798) | Subseafloor sediment microbial communities from Guaymas Basin, Gulf of California, Mexico - Guay15, Core 4569-2, 21-24 cm | ecosystem: Environmental > Aquatic > Marine > Hydrothermal... | reverse complement strand
GCGTCTAACTTCTTCTGGGCATCAATTGCCTCTTTGTAATTTTCCAGGATTCGTTGCGAATCGATGTAACCGATCTTAAGTTGACAAAAACTCCTTTGGGAAACTAATAACATCGCTGCTAATACCATTATCCCAACCAATATAATGTTTGTTCGTCTCACAATAACCTCCTTTAGATTTTGTTAATGTAATTAATTTGCTTACATCGTTTTGATTTTCCACAAAGAATAAGCTTTCATAAAAAACTCAAGCTTACTATTGAGTTTAAAATCCTCTTCCAAATACGAAATGTGGTTTCCATTTGCCAAAGCGGTTACCATGGGCATCATAATTATCAAATCCATAGGCGTAATCAAACCCAATCATTCCTAACATGGGCATAAAAATACGTGCTCCGATTCCCAGCGAGCGTCTTAAGTTGAAGGGATCGGTGTTGCTAAGATTAGACCAAGTATTGCCAGCTTCTGCGAAGATTATGCCGTAGGCAGTAGGATTGCTGGCAAAAGGGAAGCGCAGTTCCAGAGACTGCTTTAGCAATATTCGGCCTCCTTCAGTGTAGACCGTACCGCCAGCCAGTGGGTCATCGTAGCCTCTAAGGGGTACAGAACGCGATAGCCCATCACCACCGATAAAAAATAGCTCCAAGTAGGGAATACGTGATTTTGAGCTAAATCCATCAATGAATCCCATTTCGGTATCGGTGTAAAGTACAAACTTACTAAATAAAGGTGAAAACCTCTTTAGACTGAAGGTGTATTTGTGATAGTCTACATTACCGCCTAAGATTTTGCCTGCAAACTCGATTGAAAAGGATAGGATTGAACCAGTGGTGGGAAACTCCGGACGATCGCGGCTATCGCGGCTAATAATTTGCGTGATAGTACTTGAAACTAAAGGCCAGTGTTCAGTAGCAATGTTGTTAGGGTTGCGTTCTCTTATGTAATCGGAGAAGTCGCCTAATTCAGTGCGGTCTAAACGATAAACCCAGTTACCACGGAAGTAATTATCTGGCCAGCGGAAGCGACGTCCAATCCGTATTGAGCCCCCTCGGCTTTTTTGACTGTAACCCACGTAATAAGCATCCCGTTTGGTGTCGTACAAATTAAAGCCTGTCAGGGTAGGTGTATCAAAAAGCCAGGGTTCAGTGAAGCTGATCTGAAAATTCCGATAGTAACGTCCAAAAGTCCAATCGAATCCCAGACTTTGACCATTACCAAACAAATTGTTCATAGATATTCCCACACTACCGACCAATCTATCTCGCTCACTCCAGCCGGCCGACATATTGGCTGTGTCGGTAGTTTTTTCCTTTACTTTGATTATCAAGTCAACATGGCTGTCATCAACTGGCTTAACATTTGGGGTTACATCACTGAAGTAGTTTAGAATGAACACGTCCCGTTGGCTGCGAATAAGGGCGTCACGACTGAAAATATCGCCAGGGAATATCTTAAGTTCCCGACGGATTACCTTTTCTTTGGTTTTGGTATTACCTTTCACTACGATCTTGCGAACTTCAACCGGATTATGCTCCTGGATGGTAAGATGAATATCGAGCACATTTTTCCCTACCGGTATCTCGCGCGGAGTAATTTGTGCAAAAATGTAACCCCGATCATAATACAAACTGCCCAACTTTTCTGTGACTCCCTTGTTCAATTTTTCTTGATTATAGTAATCCCCTTCTTTCAATGGCAGCAAAGATGCAAGTTCTGAAGCACTGAACAGTTTGTTTCCTTCCCAAGTAATCTTGCGTATTCTGTAACGCTCTCCTTCATGTATAGTGATATCAATAAACATATGTTCTTTTTGGGCATCGTAATAGATAGAATCGCTCACAATTTGTGCGTCGCGAAAGCCTTTTTTCCGATAAAACGCTAATAGATTTTCTAAATCCTCCTTGTATTTATCGCGCTTAAAATCGCCACCAAACCACCACCATTTGTTCTCTTTTGTTTTCTTTAATTGCTTCTTTAGTTTGCCGTCGTCAAAATGTTTGTTTCCGTAAAAATTAATTTTTTTGATCTTTACTTTTTTGCCCTCATTGATTCTAAATTCTACCACTACACGATCTTTTTTTCCAATATGGATAGTATCAACTTCTACTTTAGCCAAAAGATACCCTTTATCCTCATAAAGTTTAAGAATTTTCTTTTTGGCTTTTAAAATTTGGTTAGGACTTATTACCTGCCCAGGATACAAATTCAGTTTGTCCTGAATTTCTTTAGTTTTAATCTTTTTGTTACCCTTAATTTGATATTTTTCTAATCGGGGGTATTCTTTGACTTTTATTGTAAGATAGATTCCGTCTCTAACCTCTTTGTCCACATAAAGACGAATATCAGAAAAGACGCCCAGGCTCCATAATCGTTTAATAGCTTCTTGAATCATATCGCCGGTAACTTCCTGACCTTCCGCAAGCCCAGAAGTCAACTTAATAATTTTGGCATCAGTGGTTTTATTACCCTCAATAGTAAGACCCAAGATTTTAACACTTTTTCTCTGAGCATAACTGGTGTTTAATAGCAGCCCAATACTAAGAAGAATCGCCATAAATATAAAGATTTTTTCCTTAATCTGTAACACTTTAAACCTCCCATATTAGTAAATCGCTAACTAAAAAACAAATGAGTGACGGATTTGGATTCGCGTGTCTTCTTTTTGCAATAATAGTAAACTATCATAATTATATTGTACTTGCAGTAATAGAGTGGGGCTGATGCGATATTCTAGATCGAAGGTGTGCTTTAGTCCAATTCCTTTTTCTTGATATCGTGGGTCGAGCCCGGCTTCTAATTGTCCAGAATAGAGCAAGTAAAGATTGTTGCTAAGGTATTTACCCAATATTACCTCAGTTTTTCTGAAAATCAAATAGCGAGGGTCGAACTGAATGTCGGAATAGTGTTTCCAATCCAAAAGATTGCGAGCAAATCTGGAACGAACCCGGATAACATCCAACCCTAATTTTCGTTCAAGACGTCGTTCGAGCGGACGAAACAAAGGGCGAAACAGCAGATTATCGGTACTGGTGGCAAGTAAATCGGCCGTACGATTGCGAAGTGATTCTATTGAGTAACCTAACGCCGCCAATATCTGGCCTTCGTTACTGCCAATATTGGGGTTGTCGCTGGAGAGACGAAAGCGCATATCTTCACCCCAGCGTCCCCGCTCATACTCCTCATGAGTCCGTTTGTCGTAAGTGTAAAGTGTCAGGAAAATATTGTAGGGGAAACCAGTAGAATCGGTAATGGTGGTACGAGCCCGTCCGTAAACAACGGGATAGATATCGCTACGGTCAAATTCAGCTCCGAATTTCTCAACGCTAAAGTCTAAATCAAGATACTCGATGTTTCCCCGTGTGGACTCAATAGTGCCCTCGATTCGGAATGAATTATCTGCAATAATACCAGAAAATTTCAACCGACTGACCTGGGTGTCAATAGCTAAGTTTACCAATACATTATCCAGTAGTCCAGGAATTCGCTTAACGTAATGGACATTTTTCTCCGGAATTACCTCTACATCCCAATTGAGGCTTGTCAAAATAGATTCGATTGTACTTGGTTTTTTAGAAGATTCTGCTGCAGTTTTTACTTTCAAGAAAGGATAGGTTATCCGGGCGTCGTGTAGATAGATTCGTCCCCGCACTACTGGGTTTTCCGCCGGGCCGGCGATGTAAAACTTTTCTTGGGGCGCTCTGCCTTTAAAACCAAAGCATCCCTCCTCATGGGGTTTCATTAAACCTGGAATGTGCAATCGTACATCCTTACCAATGCTTTCAATTCCAATTATACCAAAATTGAGCCCCCAGCTTTGAATAAACAGTGGATCCCACGAGCCAGGTGCTGGTACCTTGCCCCAATAGGTAGCTATTTGCACCGGTGAGCCATTTATCTTAGCGGTGAAATCCCGAAAATGGAGAAATTGATTTTCAGCCTCCAGCGTTACTTCCCCTCGAATTTGGTCAATCTGCTTGGCTACGGTTTCTAACTCTAAAGTCCCATTCGAGATTTTGACTTTTCCCTTAGTGAAAACAATATCATCATAGGTACCACCAATGCCCCAGGTGAATGTTGATTGACTGGTAATCTTCTTGAAAAAAGAAACGTTATCCAGAAGCAGTGTCAGGATATCGCCCTTGCCGCTCATCTGTAAATTCAAATCCTGCTTCCCCGAGAATGGCAAAAATCCGCTACCTTCAACGTTGTATTTTTTGTTGCGTGTCAGGGTAAAGCTTCGAATCTGTACCCCAGGTCCTATTTCTGTACTATCTATGGTGTTTTGCTCGACTAAGGCTGTTTTCCCTACCTGCGCCTGCAATTGATCGAACTCGATAAAGAAAATTCGTCCTTGCCTGATAGTTATTTCACCATAAATATCAGGATTTTTCCAATGGTTGTTGACATCAATACTGAAATTTGTTCGTCCCTGTAGAAAATTAATCTTAGAAGAAAAAATTCGCATTAATGAACTTACATCTACATCATTCCCCTGAAAAGACAATTGTAATTGTTGGTGAGGAATATTGACGTTTCCCGTAGCAATAAGGATTTTTTCCCCCTCTCGATATAAGTCAAATTGACCGAGAGCGAATACACTCTGGGAGACATTGAACCTCAAGTTGCCTGTGTAGTAACCATAGCCATGGAAGATTCCTTCTTTTAAGGTAATTTTCCCATCTACCTGGGGTTTAGCTAATGTTCCGGTAACGTCGATTTGCCCACTTACCTTACCATAAGCTGGAAAGGAAGATTCCAATAACAATCCATCGAAGATGTAGGTCAACTCGGCGCGATTGATTTGAAAATTAGCTTTGATGTTCTTGGGTTGTTGAAGGCTCAATCTCCCCTCAGCCTGATAAAAATCACCCAGTTGATATTTTTTGATTTGAATAGTTTGGGGAGTAAAAACAATGTCAATTTTTCCTGGAATAACCTCACCAGTATCAGGATAATAGGTAATGTTTGCCTTGAGATGGTGTAAATTCTTTTTAGGGCTGCGTAATCTACCTTTGATCTGGAAAAGATTTGGTGCCCAGAGAGTACTTTGTTTGCGGCGAGTAATAATGGTGAAATGAAGATCACTGAATTCGCCCTTAACTGTGACATCTGCTTCTATGGTGTTAGCAAAATGTTTTTGGAAAGGTAGGGGTACTATCTGCCATAGCTTGCCACCAAGCCGTTGTAAGTTTCCGACAAGTTCAGGCCGTTTTTTTGAAAAATCACACTCGAAATTCAAGGTGGTTGGGGAAGTAGCGCATGTCAACTGTGTTTCTAATTCATTGTTTTTGTAGGCAATACTTCCAGAGAACAAAATAGAGTCTTGTTTGGTAGTTTTTGTCCAAAGGCTAATCTGCCCCTGATTTGATATTTGGGGATAAGTTCCGGAGATTTTACCATTAATATTTACTGGAATGGTTTGAATGTTTTTGCTCACATAGGAAGAAAGATGCGGCAAAAGATTACCCCGAATATGATAGTTTATTCTAAGTTGAGGTTTGACGTCGCGCAGGTCTATTGTTCCCTCTGAAAATAAGACAAGTTTTTTGTTGAACAGGTGAAGTTTTTGCAATTTTAGAATACTATTCCGGTAAACAGCTTCTACAGATACACGTCTGAAAACATGGTTATTGAATCGGATTGCAGGGGAGGAAACTTTTAACCCTATTTGGGGTTGAGTGGAAGGGTTAGTAATAGCCATTTCTAATGTGATACTTCCGGAAGCAAGTTGTTTTTTGGGAATATTAAAATTCTCCAAAAGGTGCATCAGATCGAGGGTGTCGGCAGTGATGAATAAGTTGTACCGGGGATTTAATAAATTATCGATGCTTCCCTGGAGTTTGATCTCATTATTGTCCAAATACTGCACTGCTTTGTTGAAGTTTAGATTCCAATTACGGATAGTAGCGTCGTAGTTAACATTGTGTAATCGCCATCTGCCCCCCAGGAGTTCTATTTCCGCATCCGAAATGTGGAAATATCCTGAGAGATCAAGATACGATTGCCCTTTGTCCGTGTGCTCTGTAAGTAGAAACTTACCACTAACTACTCCCCGACGTGTTGTGAGATTTTGGGGTAAATTCACCGGAATAGTTGTAGCAAGGTTGTAATCTGCCAAGGTGATTTCTAATTTTCCTAACTTACCTTTTAAAATGTCAAAAGAGCCTCTTATGTTCAGGTTGTAATTTTTAGAGTCGAAAAGTTTTCCTGTAGCGCGTACATTCGCATGGGCTAAATCTTCCGTATTGATCCACCCATCTAAATTACTTACTAACGTTGCCTCTTTTTTGGAGGAATCGACTACTACTATCTCACCTTTATTGATGACCACACGTCCAACAAATTTAAAGTTGATAAGACGTTGAAGATAATTTTGTTGAATGTGAGCCAGATTGAGAGTGTTGGCAGCACTCTCATTAGTACTAGGCCACAATAGGGGAGAGCGTTTGATTTCAAAACGAGGATTTTCAATAACTACTTCCGAAAAAAGATGTAAGGGACTAAAATTGTATTTTATAAAATTAATCAGACTAAAACCCAGATGTAAGTCCCTAGTGTGAAAACTGTACGGTTGAGTTTGCCAGTGAACGGCTACATTTTTTAAGTGTACTGATTGTAAACCTAATTCCAGTGTTTCTATCGTTACCCGACCATTTATGTATGGCTGGATTTCAGCGAGTAAGGTTGTACGAATACGCTCATCTATGGCAAAATATTGCCAGAGAAGACGACTAATACCCATTATTAGTAGTAGTACAATTGTTAGAACTATTACCCAACGACGCGATTTCATAACTTGAATGTGGTTGATTTAAATTTAAAAAGTCCAATAAATTGGACTTTAATCATTACCTCAATCTATTGAGTTTCCTACAGTATCACTTAGATATTTGAATTATCCTGTATCTATGATTCAGATTGTCCAAAAGTCTTTACATGTTTTACCTGCTCACTAAGCAGCCCAAAACGCCGTTCACGTTTTTGATAGGCTTCGATAGCCTTGTAAAGATCACCACGCCTGAAATCTGGCCACAGGACATCGGTTACGTAAATTTCTGTGTAAGCCATTTGCCATAGCAAAAAATTACTGACCCGTAGTTCCCCACTTGTACGAATCAGTAAATCAGGATCTGGCAGATTAGCAGTATAAAGATATTGAGAAAACACTTCCTCATTGATCTGATTAGTATTTAATTCTCCTGTTCGGACTTTTTGTGCTACCTTTTTTACTGCATCCAGAATTTCCCGACGGCCACTGTAACTTAACGCTAAATTCAGAATCAAACCAGTGCAATGTTTAGTTTTTTCAATAGCATCTTTCATGCTGTCTCGTGTGGGTTTTGGCAAATCTTCCAATCTTCCGATGGTCATTAGCTTCACATTGTTTTTGAGTAAATCATTCAGTTCCCTTCTGACAGTACGAACCATTAATTTCATCAGAGCAGTAACTTCCTCTTTGGGACGCTGCCAGTTTTCAATAGAAAATGTGTAAAGAGTAAGAACTTCAATACCCAATTGACCACAAGCTTCGACTACATCTCTAACTGATCTAACACCCTCACGATGTCCAGCTATTCGGGGTAGGTTACGGCGACGCGCCCAACGGCCGTTACCGTCCATAATGATTGCAATATGCCTCGGTAAATTTCCTGCCTGGCGTAGACGTTCCTGAATTACCTGCTCTTGGTCACTCACAGAACCCTCATGTACTATTAATAAATAATTTAACTAAATATTCATACCAATGTCAAGAGAAAATTCTGTTTGTAAAAAACTTAACTTGTTCCCAGTTTATTATTTAACCAACATAATAAGTTTTCGTTTCCAATATTTTCTGTTTGGTTATCTGCTATCCCCGATTCGTTCTAAAATTACTGCAGTTTGCGAATAACTCCATTAGCATATTGGAGAATGTTTACATTAGAATTCACTCGAGACTTTTCCCCGAAGTGAAAAGTGCCGTGTAATCCCTTAAAAGTCTTAATGTCCAGTAGCGTCTGAAGAATACTTTGACGACTAAAGGCTCTTTGCTGGAGTGCAGCATTTAGGAACATGAAGGTGTCATAGCCAAAGACTTCCAGCTTGCCAGGGGTTCTACCGAACCGTTTGCGGAAATGGTCGCGAAAAGTGCGAAATGCAGGGTCGGTATCATTCAAGAAGTAACCACTGGCAAAGATTGCACCGTCCACATAACTGCGATTGTCGTCTAAAACGTCTTTGTCGTTCCAGAATTCCCCACCCAGAATCTGGGCCTGAATATTGAACAAAGCAAATTGTGGTGCAACATACTTAATGTCTTCCGAGTAAATTGGCAAAAACATTCCATCTATGGAGGTAATCGGATAGGCGGTAGAATCAGCAAGCTTGCCTTTGCTCTCGGAAAGTAAACGTTCCAACTTTTGTTGTTTTATTACTGATACAATAGAGTCGATTTGACTAATGCTTAAACTTGGTTCTGCCACTGACACAGAATCGCGGATCATTTTTTCAAAACCTATTTCACGAATGTGTCTGAATTGGGGTTTAACATTTACAGCACTCTCGTAATACCAACTCTCTGCAACAATCTGACCGCCCAGACGGTCAACAGTAGCAGCAAAGCTATCGGTGATTTCCCAGCCATAATCATCAGCCGGGGCTAAAATTGCAAATGATTTTAATCCCTGTTTAAGCATGGCAAATTGAGCAATTTTTTCACCACGAAGTCGTACATCAGGAACGAGTTGGAAAATATTATTGCCTAAAGAGGCAATACCCGTTTCAGTAGCTACAGGGGCCAAGACTACTAAACTACCATTATTATCCGTTGGAGCTAAACCATATCCTGAAGTGGGTTTGTTAGTCTGGCATCCCTGGTCGGCTACCACCCCAATCGCTGCAGTTGGCTCGCTTTCCAGCTCACCAATCACTGCAATTACTTTTGGATCGGCGCACAACTGCTGGATATTTCTGATGGCTTCCACTACTCGTCCCCGAGAATCTCGCACTTCAAGCTTGATTTGAACAGGGAGTTTCCCCGCTGTTTCTTCCAGAGCAAGTTGTATCCCCTGGTAGATTGCATTAGCTTCTTCAGCAAAATAGCCGGAGAAAGGCAAAATTATTCCGATTTTTACCACCCCAGCAGGTGCCTGTTGGAGACGTCTTGCTAAACTGTCAGCCTCTTGTATTAAAATGCTTTGCTTATATTGGAGTTTAAATTGGTTAACCAATCGCTTAGCCTGTTCGGTTTTCCCTGCTTTCCAAAATTGGGCGGCTTTGGCTAAAAGAAGGATAGGTTTGTATGTTGAATCTTTGTATTTAAAAGTTACGGTTTCCAAATCCGAGGCAGAGTATTTTGCCTGAAGCAACTGATAAGCCAAAATTGTGGCTTTTTGCTTTAGACGAGAGTCATCACTGTGTTTAACCAAATGCAAAAGTTTATCCAGAACTTTAGAATAAAGCCCTCTACGGTATTCAATGGCTGCCAGTAAGTATTCAGCATCATCCCATAATTGGCTTTTAGGATATTGTTTTTGTAATAGATGAAGTGTCTTGGATGCAGCATCATTCTTGTGTAATTTGTATTGAGAGCGTCCAATCAAATAGAGAATACTGGTGATGCGATGATTTTGGGGGAAAACTTTGATTAATTCCTCTAATTCCCAAATCACCATATCGTAACGTCCTAATTGATAGTCTTGCAATGCTTTTTGATAAACTTTCTCTATCTCTGGATTGTAAGTAATATCTTTTTGCAAAATAGTAATAGGCTGAACGCTATTTGGTAAGGTCGATAATATAAGTACACTAAGTGCAAGCACAAGCAGTGGGATCAAACGATATTTCATTGTTTTGCCTTTCCTTTTTACTCATCTATTTATTTTATTCCACCGTGACACTTTTGGCCAGATTTCGAGGTTGGTCAACGTTGCAGCCTCGCAAAATAGCAATATGATAAGCCAAAAGCTGTAAAGGCACAATAGTCAACAAAGGCGACAGAAACTCCAGTGTTTCAGGGATTGGAATGGCATGGTCAACTGTGGAGAGGATTTTTTCATCTCCTTCATTAACCACTGCGATTACCCGTCCCCCGCGAGCTTTGACTTCTTCGATATTGCTGAGGATTTTTTCATACGAGCTGTCCCGGATAGCAATAAACACTACTGGCATATTTTCATCGATCAAGGCGATGGGGCCATGTTTCATTTCGGCTGCGGGGTAGCCCTCAGCATGGATGTAAGAAATTTCTTTAAGCTTAAGAGCGCCCTCTAACGCTACTGGGAAATTGTAGCCGCGACCTAAATAAAGAAAATTCCGCGCATCCTTGTAGGCTTTAGCCAATTCTAAAATCGATTTGTTTAACGTTAGGATTTTTTCAATCTTTTGGGGAATCTTTTCCAGCTCTGCAATGATACGTTGGCCTTCCTCTTGACTCATCCATTTTTTGCGAGCCAGAAGCAGAGCGATCAAGGTCAATACCGTAACCTGAGCAGTAAATGCCTTAGTAGAAGCCACACCAATTTCTGGCCCAACATGCAGATAAACACCAGCCACGGTTTCGCGGGCTATGGAACTACCTACTACATTACATATTCCAATCACCGGTGCACGCCGTTTTTTCGTTTCACGCAGTGCTGCTAATGTGTCAGCAGTTTCACCCGATTGGCTTACCACCACTACAACCGTACCTTCGTCTATCACCGGGTTGCGATAACGAAACTCCGAAGCGTATTCTACCTCGACTGGAATGCGCAAAAAATCTTCCAGAATATATTCACCGATGAGCGAAGCATGCCAAGAAGTACCGCAAGCAGTAAGAATAATCCGTCTGGTATTGAGCAATTGGTCAAGATGCTCATGCAAGCCACCTAATCGTACAGTTCCTTCTTTTGGTAGCAGGCGGCCACGCATACAGTCCTGAATACTCTGGGGCTGTTCGCAAATCTCCTTGAGCATAAAGTGATCATATCCCCCCCGCTCGATTTTTTCCAGATCGTAAGCAATTTTTTCCACTTTTTTGGGGATCACTTCAGCCTGCACATTTTTGGTCACAAATTGTTCACAAGTAAGAAGTGCCATTTCATTATCATCCAGGTAAACTACATCACGAGTGTGTTGGAGAATCGCCGAGGCATCGGAAGCTGCAAAATGTTCTCCATTCCCTACTCCAATTAATAAAGGACTACCACGACGCGCCGCAACAATCCTGTCTGGTTCTTCACTACAAATTACCAGGATACCGTAAGTACCCTCTACTTCTACCAGTGCATTGCGTACTGCTTCCTCCAAATCGCCTCGATAAAACTCTTCGATAAGATGCGCTAATGTTTCCGTATCGGTCTCGGAATGGAATTCATGGCCAGAATTCTGTAGTTGCTTTTTCAGACTACCATAGTTTTCGATGATGCCATTGTGAATAATGGCAATCCTGCCGCTACAATCGATGTGGGGATGAGCATTTGCAATACTGGGAACACCGTGGGTAGCCCAGCGAGTATGACCAATACCAATATGACTGGAAGTATCTTGCCCTTCAACCAGCTTTTCCAAAGCAACAATTTTGCCCACATTTTTGTGGAGCGCAATTTTGGAATCAACAATTAAGGCGATACCGGCAGAATCATAACCGCGGTACTCTAATCGTTTCAAACCCTCGATGAGAATAGGTACAGCTTCTCGCTTTCCAATATAACCAACTATTCCACACATGGTTTACCCCTCATGTTTTGTTGGTGTTGAAAGATTTTGTAGTTTAATTTTTGTATAACTACTTGTTACCTCCGAGATACTAAACTAACTCCGTTAGCGTTTTCCTGCCTTCTCTATCGCTTCTTCTATTGTATCCCTGTATGGAATACAGCCAGGCAGGGATGGAACTATTACTGTATGACCCTCATCAAGTTCTTTCCTGAGCAGAATTCTATAGTTTAACAGTTTCATATGGTGACCTCAAGTTGTCTGGTGTAATAAAAATTTCACCACCCACTGACACGTGCTTCAGGCCACACGCGGAGCATGTCGGCTACAAGCGCAGGTT
>Ga0180300_10001187_pt1 | contig 12016 bp, 11 predicted proteins | sample GuaBasSediGuay15_FD_121798 | JGI IMG/M metagenome (GOLD analysis project Ga0180300, IMG submission 121798) | Subseafloor sediment microbial communities from Guaymas Basin, Gulf of California, Mexico - Guay15, Core 4569-2, 21-24 cm | ecosystem: Environmental > Aquatic > Marine > Hydrothermal... | reverse complement strand
TCTACAGTAACACTAAGCAAACCACTTGACATAGAGGATATATCTGGTGGGAAGGTAATTATATTAAAACCAACAATAAAAATAATATTGGTTGTATGGGAAAGTAATAGGAAAAATCTCAATATCCCAACTGCAGGTTCTGGAGGCAAAATAATTCCATATTAATGAACATTAATGTGTATTCTTCCTATTTTTATTTTATTACTAATTTTATTACTATACCCATTATCCAATTGGAAACATTTCTCTAAAGATGGATGATATACCACTCTTTACTAAAAGGAACACACTTAGAGATAAAAAGACCAATACCAATATAAATATCAGATTTGATCCAGTTAGTATCTTACCATGGCGTATTAACCCCAAAACGATTCCACCAAAGAATGATAGAATAAATAATATAATAATTGCATAATTAAAGAATTCTGGTGCAGTAATAGAAATCTCTTTTAGGGAAATAAAACTTGATTGCATGTAGGCATGTCCAATTTCAGATACATGTATCTCTTTGGATATGATATCAAATAATTCAATAAATTGTATAGACACGGCAAAAAGCACCGGAGCGCCAAAAATAACACCAATTATTATAAATGCAACCTGTGAAGTTGTTTCAACCCTCATTCTCTTCATAAGCCCTTGTTCTCTCTGAAGGTCTCTGGATATTTCCTGTAACACCATCTGTATCTGACCACCGGCCTTCAAACCCTCTATCATCAGTCTCACAACCCTCTCAACCTTTTCTGACCTTATCCTGTTTGTCATTTTTAGAAGTGCAGTTTCCATTGGAATCCCCGAGAACATATCTCTTTATATTTTATATATCTCCTCGGATAATGGACCAAATTCCGGTCTAGTAGATGCCTTTATTGCATCATATGTTGTCATTCCCGCACCTATATTCTGTGATACCAAAGATAAGAAATCGGGTAGAACTTCCTCAATACTTCTTGCTCTCTTATCTATGGTTATTGATAAAAAAATGTATGCAACCATAAAACCACATATAAAAGAAAGCATACCTATGATTAGAGATATGTAGAATTTAAGGGTGATTAAAAAAGATGCCACAAAGAATATTATTCCAAAAACAATACAGTATATGGTAATATAACCCAAAAAGGTCTCAACATTACCCTCTATTCCCGCATACTCCATAAGTTTTTTTGTTTTTTCTTTAATATCACTTGAGAATGAAGCTCCTATTCTTGGTGGGAGATTTGGTATTAGATAAGATACAATTGAATACAATCTGGAAAATAAACCAAATATCGATAGAAGTATATTCAGTACTATTTCTATTATATAAATTATTCCATTCATCAATACCTCAAATGTTCTGTTTAATATATCTGATACCATTTTATATGATCGGTCTCCTGCTTTTTATTATGGATACAAATAATAATTCTGTAAATACAACACCTATGGCAATTAAATACAGTGTTGTTTTTTCTATAATCCTGCCAAAAAAACTGGATAATATAATTATTAAAGCAACACCCATTGAGGGCAGTACAATGATGAGTACCAAATATATGAGACCAATAAAGGCGAGTTCATGACCATATCTATTTATCCTATCTTCCCTTTCCAGTTGTATACTCCATGATATTACCTCTAATGCACTGCTAATATCGGAACCTGTTTTTAGTGCATTTGCGATCTGACCCAATATTCTTCTCATATATGCAGATGGTGATATAAGGCCGTAATCATTCAAAACATCTGTCATGCTTCTACCAGACTCTATGGCATCAACTATCTCATCCATTGTTTTTGAACATTCTCCATAACCTCCCATTGATATATTCTCCAAAATATTAAATAGTGGCATTCCTGAACTCAGTTGTATCTGCATATCTCTCATCATATAACCCAAATCCTTATCTATCAAATTTGCTCTTCTGCTTATAATCCTCTTGGGGGTAAGTAAAATATAAATGAAAAACCAGAGACCAATTACAATTGGGATTCCGAGAGCAAGCATTATATCAAACCTTTTTATGATTATAAGCAGTATCATCACACCCATAAATGTAACAAAAAATGCTGCAATAGGAATAGATATCAGTATTGCTAAATACTCTGCAGCAGAAATATCCAAACCAGCCTTTCTGAGATTCCATTCCAAATCGGGAAACAGAAATAAAAGTCTTTTTGTATGTGGTGTAATGACCTTTATCGATTTTTGAAATCTTTTGAACATACTCATTTTAAAATCATTATCTTTGTACTCTATATATTCTATATTTAATTTTCTATTATTTAATCTTTATCTCCTTAAATATCAAATATTAAATCAGATACAGATATTTAATCTATACTTACCTATACAAAAAATAAGATGAAAGCAGATAAAAAAGGGTATTTGTATTCAATAATAACCGCCGGTTTTGTTCTATTATTACTATCCACAATTGTCTTTTATAACACATCGAGAAGAATAGAAATGAAGGATATATCACCGATTATAACAACCGATGAACTTCACTATTTTATACTTTCCGTTAAAAATGACCTCCAGAGAATTATATTTATGAGTGGTAAAGAGGCAATTAATTGTTCTGTGAATTACATATTATCTCACGATAAAGACCTAAGTAATTATGAAATGAACAACTGCACAAGATTCAAATATTATATAAATGGTTCAGAGGCTGCTGTAGCAGAATTAATGCTTTGTGGTACAATTGATGGTAATGTTAAAATAAAGGATAAAACTATTCAGAGTTGGATAAAGAGGATTAATGAAACTGCAAAGGATGCCAATATAATTTTTGATAAACTTGAGGTTTCAGATATAAAGATGGGGATGTATGATTCATTTCATGTTGGTATTATAGTGTATCTTGATATAGAGGCAAGAGATAAATATAATATAAGCTCCTTTAAAGGATATGGAATTCCATCAGATATAGTACTTATTAACATAAATGAAACAAAGGACCCATTATACTACCTAAATGCAAGAATAGACGGTGCAAATCATATGGATGCTCTCAAAATACCAAAATTCTTCAGGACGTGTTATTTTCCATATATGAACGGTTCAATAATCAATAAAATACTCTCAATTTCTGCAGATAATAATTATAGATGCTATTTTACAAGTAATATGACAGATTATGGTTATACTCTAAATGACGCAGGACCATCATTCTTTGACCGCTTGGATGGAAATAAGAATCTATCCCTCCTATACACAAAACAATCGGAAATTCTATTTGGGGAGAGAAATATAGGTTTGGAGTCTTTTATAAATGTATCCTATCTACAGACTCAAGGAATCCCGGTAGATTTCAACCAGAACTATACATGGATTGATTATATATACTGGAGGAAAATAACAAATAGTGGTAATTGTTGTGTGAATTATACAAATCCAAAATTCCGTATAGATAGGATGCATACAGAAGATAGGTACAATATACAAGAACACAATTGTGATACTCCACCAGTTTGTGTATATTAGATTTTAATCTAATTTTCAAATATCATCATCTTTATTTATATGTAAGGAGTAATGTATTAAGTGTGAATATGTTGATTTAGAATGTACAATTTTCTCTATAAATTAAATGTTTCAGGGCATTTGAAATTCACAGAAGGACACATACAGGTGTTTGGACACCCATCATTGATGATTATTCCTGAAGAGGCGTTTTTATCCTTACAGGAAGAGTTTCTGAAGATAGACTCGTTGAGACTTTATAAGGTTGGTAAAAAGGCTGGTGAAGAACTTTATGAGTTGATAGCCCATTATACCGTAAATCCAAACAGGATATTTGCATTGGGAATAGACCTTATCAATTTCTCAGGATTTGGTAAATTAAGGGTAATAAACAAAAGATTAGATGAAGGCAGGGTTATTTTTCATATGGAAGATTCAATCGCGGCAAAGATAAAGACTAATGAACATGCATGTCATTATATGAGAGGGGTATTAGCAGGTTTTATAGGAAGGATTACAAGAAAGGATGTTGAGTGTACAGAAGAACAATGTATGGCTATAGGCAACAGAGTCTGCGAATTCATGGTTAAGGAGAGGAATGAGTTTAATCCAAACTCCGAGATTGTTAGGAAGCAGTTGAAATTTTAGAATAATTGTGAATTTATATGGATTGGTTATCTAAATTCGGGCTGTACCCTTATACCTTTCTTTGATATAACCATAGAACGTTTTCCCGTGAGATGGTTCGTACCCCTCATCTTGAGAATCTCTAAATACTTTTTTCTTGTGTTTTCTATCTCCAAGTACGAGAGGATTATTACCGAATCTACCATATACGCCTCCATAGAAACTGGAATCTGTTCGTACGGATATTCTGTGGTAATAAAGGTAAGACATCTCTCACACTTTAGATACAATATTAATTCATGAAGGAATTTTCTATATTCTATATCCTTTTCCAATACGGTTTGTATTGCAGAAATGGGATCAATTAAAACCCTCTTTGGAGAGTATCTTTCTATATTCTTTTCTATTTCACTAAAAATATCGATCTCATTATCAAGAGTATCACCTATATCTATAAAAATAATACTATCTGTATCAACCAGTTTCTGGTCATAAAATTCAAATTCTGACATAAAACTCTGCATAACCCAAGATGGCTCTGATATTGCTGAGATATATAAACCAGTCTCTCCCTTTTTAGCCCCATAGAAAAGACTCTGTATTCCAAATGTACTTTTTCCAGTACCTGGCTCGCCACTAATGAGTATTACAGAAGGGAAGGGAAACCCACCATCAATCATCCTATCCAGACCTGGGATTCCTGATTCAATTCTTTCCATTTTAGAATGCTTCTTTCTCTATTTTGAATACACACCTGTCTGAACCTAGGGATTCGCACTCTATCTCCTCGCAGTACATCTTTCTATTATAAAATGTCTCGTAGAATGCAACTATTACTCCTCTAAGTATATGACATTTATCAGCATCGGTGGATTTTCTATTATTTTTTATAACCTCTATAGAATCAGTAACAGTTATCAAATTATTATCAAATGAGATGGATTTTGCCAGATTTCTTTCCGATATGATATTCCCCACATTTTTAAAAAATTTTTCTCTATCAGCATTATTACATTCCTCAGCTATGTTTTTTCCGATAATCTGACCCATTGAGTAAAACAAACCCCTTGCGGATTTTCCAAGTATGGAGTTTATTAATTTCTTAATACCTATTATCTCCTTCTTCTCAATTTTTGTGGATACCATTATAATTATATCATAAATTATATCATAAAATGGTTATTACTAATTATTTATTAGCAATATAAATATTCAATGTTTAATCAATACAGCTTAGAATTTTATCAATCAGGTTATTTCTATTCCTGAGATTTATCTCAATGACCTTTGTATCATTTCTTTTCATTATTTCATCTGTAAATTTATCAGATGTTGCTTTTATTGTTCCCAAAACCCTCCTTTTGTTTAATGCCTTTAAAACAGCATCTTTGAATTTTTCTGAAATGAGTTCCATCCTTCCAATTTCATCAATAATGATTATATCCTTATTCAATGATGAAATGATACTGTCTACTGCCATATTATCGATATCGGAGATATTTACAAAGTATTTGCCTACCCTGAATTTACTCCTAATTCCAACATGTGCAAGTATCCCTTTTCTCCCATCTAATGTCATGATTCTGAATCCAACCCTAAAGCCATGCTCCCTCATCTCCTCTGTATAAAAACCTCCTTTCTCCACCTCTAATCTTTCTACAAGCCTTTTTATCAGTGTGGTTTTGCCTATTCCTGGTTTTCCTTTAATTAAAATATTTTCACGCATTCAAATCCTGAACTTCTCTACAGAATAAAATATTGAACCATTATCTTTTATATACTCTATCAACCTTTTATATGTTTTGTGTGATGAAAGTGTCTTTGAATCGCCCACTATTATAAGCTTTCTTTTTGCTCTTGTCAATGCAACATTAAGCCTTCTCAGGTCTGTTAAGAAACCGATATCCCCCTCGGGATTTGAACGTACAAGACTTAATATAATCACCTCCTTTTCCCTGCCCTGAAATCCATCCACTGTTTTGATTTCCAATTCGTCTTGATATTCCTTGGGAATTGTATTCTTTAACAGGTCTATCTGATCATCATACGGGGAGATAACTCCTATATGCCTTTTATTTATTCCCCTATCTATTAATTTATTCATCACTTCTGATACGACCTTTACCTCTAATGGATTCTCCTTTGATGTTGAACCTTTTCTTGTCCTTTCGGATCGATTTAATCTTGATGTATCTATAAATACCATTGGCATACTCTCCTCTCTTTCAGTTATTAGATCATTAAGTCTGTGTTCCTTTACTGAATCGTCTGCAATGAGTTTATTATCATAAAATTCCATATTGGAGAAGTTCATTATAATCTCATTCATTCTGTATTGTATTCTTAAAATGCTTCTTATTTTATCTCCATAAATCTCAATCAGTCTCTCAAACAAACTTTTTCCTAAACCATTTTTCTCAGCCTCTTTGTTGAGTATTGTTGGTGGTAGTTGCTTATGGTCACCCGCCATTACAATTTTATTTGCATGTATTATTGGAATAAGACATGACGGCTCTGTGGATTGAGTGGCTTCATCTATAACAAGTAGATCAAATTTCCTGTTTTTCAGCAATTCGGAACCTGAGGTAGAATTTGTTGTACATACAACATCTGCATTTTCAAGTATTTCATCTATAACCTTCATCTCAAGTTTTTCTGCATTTTCAAATACTGTGTTTATCCTTTCTTGTATTATTATCCATCTTGCAATTTCCTTAATTTTTTTAGAAGATACTCCTCTAAAACCAACATTTCTTTTTGCCAAATCCTTTATTTTTTCATCGCTCATGCCCCTCCTCCATTTCATTTTTGGATATGTATACGATGACCTTTTATCAATTAGATTAAAAGCCTCCTCCCTCAACCTTCTTATCTCATGAAAGAGAGGATTCTTTTCTATCATACTATCCAATGTATGCTCTCTAAGTAATGGAGTAACTCTTGCAGGATGCCCAACTCTTACTACATTTACTCCTCTCTCAACCAGTTTCTCCACTATATTATCAACCGCATTATTTGAATCTGCTGTAGCAATTACCTTTTCTCCATTCTCAACTGCCTGCTGGATTATCTCAACACATGAAACTGTTTTTCCCGTTCCAGGAGGACCATGAATTAGATAGATATCTTTGGCAGCAATTGCATTTTCAACTGCATTTTTCTGAAATTTATTGAGCATTTCATTCTTGAATCTAATTGGTCTTTTAGAATTAAACTCTGGTTCTTTGTATCCAAGTAGAACACCCAGGAGTTTTGCAAGTCTACCCTTTGCATTTTCAACCTCACTTAATGCATTAAGCATTCTCTGGAATGTTATATCATTAACATACAAATCCATCCTTATCTTTTTTCTGTACAGATATCTTGGTGGCATTGAATCAAAAGCAACTGTAATTGAGTAGGCTGTCTTTTCGATTACAGTTCCTGTAGGATTATTGGGTCTTGGATGATTATCTGTACTTAACATAACGAGGTCTCCAACAGATATTTCCGTTTCTGGTAAAACCTCACCAATCCTTCTTTTCATGAATTTTACAATAATTCTGCCCCCCAAACCAGTACCTTTATTCTTTGCCCTTAAATTTAGTATGGCTCTACCAACTCTTTCTCTCTGTTTTCCAGTAAGTGTTTTCATCTCCATTTCGTGGTGAAGCATCTCCTCTCTTCTCTCAAGTTGAACAAGTCTCTTGAATTTCCTTACATATCCCGATATATATGTTAATGGACACATATCTCTTCTGTATTATATTTATTCGTATATATTACTTTTCAATAGCAATAAAATATGAATTCAAATGTTGGAGGAGGTAATAAAGATATGTATAGGTGATAGAGAAATATTTTTGATAGGAACCGCACATGTCTCAGAGAAATCAGTTAAATTAGTTAAAGAAACAATTGAGAGGGTGAATCCAGATATTGTAGCGGTTGAGTTATGTAAGCAGAGATGTGATGCCATTCTAAATAATAAAAAATGGGATGAAACGGAGATAGACAGAGTTATCAAAGAAGGTAAGATATATTTATTTCTAATGCAGTTAATGCTGACCAATTTCCAGAGAAAGATTGGTGATGAATTGGGTATTAAACCAGGTTCAGAGATGCTTGAAGCCATTAAAATAGCAAAGGAAAAAAACATAGAGATCGCACTTGTGGATAGAGATATAAAAATAAGTATGAAAAGGCTTTTTAATAGGATTTCATTGGTGGAAAAGTTTAAACTTTTTTATGGATTGATATCAGAAGTGTCTGAAGAGGAATCTGTAAATGAGTTAATGGAGCGTCTGAAGGATAAAGATATTTTAACAAAGATGATAGAGGATATGGGAAAAGAGATACCTTCCTTCAAAGAGGTTTTATTGGATGAAAGGGATAGGTATATTGCAAACAAGATCATGAATATAGATGCAAAAAGGATTGTTGCTGTTCTTGGGGCCGGGCATGTGGATGGGATAAAAAATATAATAGAATCTGGAGATACAAAATCAAAGAATGAGATAAGAAGTCTTGAGGAGATTCCAGAATCAAAATCGGCATTGAAGTATTTGGGTTATTTTATACCGATTTTGATTTTTTCATTAATAATTATTGGTTTTTTATCTAAGGGAGAGGCATTTCTTGTAAAATCTATATGGAAATGGGTTCTGATTAATGGAAGCCTTTCGGCTCTTGGCGTTTTAATGGCATTTGGGCATCCACTCTCAGCAATAACTGCATTCATAGCAGCACCCATAACATCACTAAACCCATTATTGGCAGCAGGATGGTTTGCGGGATTAACAGAGGCAAAAATGAGAAAGCCAAAGGTAAAGGACTTTGAGGATTTATTAAGATTGGATAGTATTGGAGATTACTGGAAAAATGGCGTAACGAGAATACTCTTGGTAATTGTATTTGCAAATCTTGGTAGTTGTATAGGGACATATATAGCCGGATTTAGCATATTTATGGATATAGTATGAAAAAATATGAAAACTACAACTCCTTGGGGTATGAACCAAGAATCTTTAGAAATACACACTTCTTTTTGATTTCATTCAACGCCTCTTTCACATTTTTATCATTTTTATGACCCTCAAAATCGACAAAGAAATAGTAATCCCACAACCCTCTTTTGGATGGTCTAGACTCTATCTTTGTTAAATTAATACCATGCATTGCGAATGGTTTTAATATTTCATACAATGCCCCTACCCTGTCCTGAATGGAGAACATTATGGATGTTTTATCATTTCCGGACATTCCAGCAGAGTTTTTTGATATGACCAGAAATCTCGTAAAGGTTTCTTTTCTATCCTGTATGTTCTCATCAATTATATTTAAATTATAAATCTTGGCTGCTATGGAACTTGCAATTGCAGATGAATTCTTTTCTTCTGCTGCAATCCTTGCTGCCTCAGATGTTGATGATGTCTCCTTTATTTCAGCAAGAGGAAGATTTTTCTTTATCCATCCCCTGCACTGGGCTATTGCCTGTGGGTGGGAGTATATAATATTGATTGAATTTATATCATAATTTGATAACAGACAATGAGAAATGGGTAATAGAATCTCGCTGTTTATTTTGTTATTTGACTCAATGAACATATCAAGCGTTCTGGTAACCATTCCCTCCAATGAACTTTCTACTGGAACAACGCCATAATCACATCTCCCATGCTCTACCTCTGCGAACACATCCTCTATGCTATCCACTGATCTATATTCCACCTGTGATCCAAATTTTATATTTGCTGCCTGATGGGTAAAGCTTCCCTCAGGACCCAAATAACAAACCCTGATAGGTTTCTCAAGTCTTCTACAGGATGATAGGATTTCTCTATAAATCACTTTTAAAGCCTCGGTAGAAAGAATGCCCTTTCTTTTCTTCAACATCTCAAATATCTCTTTTTCTCTCTCTGGTGAAAATGATTCTATTCCTACCCTTCTTTTTATTTTCCCTATCTTAACAACCAATCTTCCTCTTTCATCAAGTAAATCCAAAATCCTTTTATCTATTTCATCGATCTCTTTTCTGAGTTCTTTGAGTTTTTTAATATCATCCATTTTCAATCCACATTCTTGCTCCAAGTCTTTGCATATCCTCTAAATATTTGGGAAATGATACATTTAACATATCTGCAGAGTCTATTCTTGTTACCCCAGATTCTGCTTTCATAGCTGCTGATGCAAGAGCCATTACCATCCTGTGGTCATTAAATGCCCTTAATGTTGCAGATTTTATCCTATTTGGCCCTTTAATCAATATTTTATCATCTCCTATCTCTATATCTACACCCAATTTTCTAAATTCTTTACAGGCATTTAATCTGTTACACTCCTTATATTTTAGATGCTCTATATTTTTTATCAGACTTGTTCCATTTGAAAAACAAAACACAGATACGAGAGGTGGAACAAGATCAGGTATGTCGGATGCATCGATATTCATTGCATTTAAATTTTCGCCATTCATTATCTTAACAGAATTCTTTTTAATTTTTAATATTGCTCCGATATCCCTTAGTATATCTATTACTCTTTTATCACCCTGTTTATCATCCATACTCAGATTTTTTATCTCAACATTTGATTCTATAAAGGAACACGGGCACAAGATATTTGCGGCAGAGGAGAAATCCCCAGGTATCTTATAGTCTATATTTTTATATTTCTGTTTTTTAACATAAAAGCCATTATCTGTTTTTTTTATATCAATCCCCGCCTTTTTCATTACATCTATTGTTATATCGACATATGGTTTTGATTTTAGAGGTGTTGTTATAATTATCTCCAATCCAATCATAGGGGCTATTAATAGCAAAGATGATATGAATTGTGAACTTATATCCCCCCTTATTTTAATACTCACATCTTCAATATCTCCCTTATTTCTTATTCTAATTGGTGCAAAACCATTTGTATCTTTTATATATGCCAAATCCTTCAATCCATTCAACAGCTCTGATATTGGTCTTTGTCTTATAGATTTATCGCCAGTTATCTCTACTTCTTTTTTTGATAGGGCAGCCAACGATGCTATAAATCTTAGTGTTGTTCCAGAATTTTTTACATCTATAACATCTCTTTTCACATCAATAATTCCATCAACACCGTTAACTATCCAATCCCCATTCTTTTCTAAAATTTCAGCACCAAGGGATTCACATGCATTTTTCGTTGCCATGGTATCTGAAGAGATTAATGGATTTCTGATTCTTGATTTTTTTGCCAACATGGAAACTATTAAGGCTCTATGAGTATAACTCTTTGATGGTGGTGCTTCTACAACTCCTTCCAAACTATCTGTCTTTTCTACACAGAGCCACATTTTAAATATTTGGTTTTGTTTATAGTAATACATTATAGTAATTTGTCGGAATAATATAATTTTAATATCATAATTACAATTGGTGATAATATGCTTACAGTTAAAAATTTAACCAAGAGATTTGGTGGTCTTGTTGCTGTTAATGATTTAAACTTTCACATAGAGGAAGGAGAGATTGTTGGACTGGTTGGTCCAAATGGTGCTGGAAAGAGCACATTGTTAAATATTATTAGTGGGATTTATCATACCGATAGTGGAAGAATATACTTCCAGGATGAGGATATAACAAACTCTGCTCCACACGAAATATGCAAAAGGGGAATAGCAAAGACATTTCAACTTGTGCAATCATTCCCTGAGATGACTGCCCACCAGAATGTAGTTGTGGGGGCATTGTTTGGCAATTCAGAAAAAATTGATATAAAAGAGGCAGAGCATAAGGCATCAGAGGCATTAGATTTTGTTGGATTTCCAAGAAAAAAATTTGATTATGCAGTAAAAAATCTAAATGTTGTTGAGTTGAAGATGATACAACTTGCAAGAGCATTGGCTACCGAACCAAAACTTCTCCTTATGGATGAGGTTTCTACTGGATTAAATCCAAAGGAGAGTAAGAATGCAAT
>Ga0180300_10001186_pt1 | contig 12020 bp, 10 predicted proteins | sample GuaBasSediGuay15_FD_121798 | JGI IMG/M metagenome (GOLD analysis project Ga0180300, IMG submission 121798) | Subseafloor sediment microbial communities from Guaymas Basin, Gulf of California, Mexico - Guay15, Core 4569-2, 21-24 cm | ecosystem: Environmental > Aquatic > Marine > Hydrothermal... | reverse complement strand
GTGTGGGAACCCACCCGTGGTCATTGCGGCCAAGAGCGACCTCAAATTCAGCCGGTGCTCTTTCTGCTTGCCCTTCTTCTCGTTTCGTCGGCCGCCTATTTCCTTCCCGATCAGGCCAAACATCCACTTCACCCGCGCTCTTGATCGGAAATCAGTCTCCCTCTCAACAGAGAAATCGACATCCACAGGCACAACAAGGAGAATAGCGGTAACGGCTACCACTCCGGCCAAGACCAACACCGTGACCCACATTTCTCCGAAGCCTCTCGCTGGCTATTCCAGTCCCAGATCGAACAGACCAGGCGCACTCGTGTCTCAAAACCATATCGACACGCCTGCCCTTTTGGAAGTTCGGCCCGGTGGTTTTATTATAGCACCAAATAAAAAACCTGATGAAGGCTTTGGTCCACACATTTTTGTCACAAATTGAAGAGCCCGCTACAAACACTTGACATACCTCGGGCGGGATAGTAGCCTTTCGCAAGGATACCAGGGGCCAGAGGTGTTAGGAGGGACTGTAGGAGAGGCTGAGAGCCTTGTAGAGATGTCAGCCCTTTCAACGCTACCCGCGATTGAGACCTCGTGCCAGGGGACGTGGTCCGGGTAGTTTTTTTTGCACCGTTGTGCTGTGCTTCCGGCGCCATTCTGGCAGACTATTTGCGTTTGGGGGGTCTAATGGATGAAGGCAAGAGGGCAACCGTAGCCAAAGAGCTGGAGCGTGTGGTGGGAGGAAAGTATGTCCGGGCAGACGATGTCACCAGGTGGACCTATGCCATAGAGGACTTCGGCAGCACCTTCTTCCACCCGCTGTCCGACAAATATGGTACCCCGGACATCGTGGTCAAACCTCACTCCGCCCAGCAGGTCTCTGACATCGTGAAACTCGCCAACGTGCACAAGATGCCCATAATAGCCCGGGGAGGCGGGTCGGACATGACCGGCGCGGCCACCCCGCTCAAGGGCGTGGGCGGCATCATACTCGACATGACGGACATGAACCAGGTGATAGACTATCAGGAGGGGCTGAATGCCGTGCGCGTCCAGCCGGGGATAAGATGGGGTGAGCTACACCACGAGCTGGCCAAGAAGGGTATCACGACCGGCGTCCGCGGGCCCCACGGTTTCCTGGGGGGCACCCTAGGGGGAGGCATCAGCGGCAACTGCTTCTCCATAAACAGTCCCAAGTACGGCTGGGTTAACGAGAACGTTCTCAACCTCCAGGTGGTCCTGCCAAACGGGGATATCATAGAGACCGGTTCCCTGGCCAATACCAAAGTGAAAGACTGGTACTACCGGTACTGCCACGGGCCAGACGTGGTCGGCATATTCCTCGGCGGGGCCGGGGCGTTTGGCGTGATAACAGAGTTCACCATCAAGACGTATCCCATCCCCGAGTTCTCTGAGAATCTGGCCTACTCCTTCCCGGACGTCGACTCGCAGCTCGGCTTCATGTTCAAGCTGGAGTGGTACGGGTACGTCACCGAGCTATGGGGCATCGCCTACTTCGCTCTGCCAGACTCCCTCAAGAAGATAATCGGGCCTCTTCTGGGGGAGAGAGATATAGTCGCCCTGACTACAGAAGCCTATGACCAGGATATTTTCAGGGCGCAGAAAAAGGCCGTGGACAGGATGGCCAGGGAGTTCGGCGGCACACCTCTGCCCGTGGGAGGCTTGATGAAGGCGCTCGGCCTATCAGTAACTGACACCACGGAGTGGGAAGGGGGAGCCACTTTCGGCAAGGTGATGGGGCCGAACGGCAGCGACACCTGTTCTATAGCACCGCTTCCTCGATGGGCCAAGGTGGTGGAGGGTGTGCTGGAGATAATGCTCAGGGACCCCGACGCGCTCAGTGGCAGCGTCCCCATGATAGGAGCGGACCGTTTCTTCATATTCCCTCAAATTCTGGCCAGCGGCGGCGTATGCCAGAGTGTGGCCATGTTGCCCGTCGATTTCAGCGACCCCGAAAAGCTGAAGAAGGCCCAGAAGCTGTACTCAGACATAGTCGACTTCTATCTCGATACCGGATTGGCAGCCATCTACCGGATCGGAAAAGAGAGCCAGTACTTGATGAAGAGGCTCAAGCCCGAGTATATCTCCTTCATGAAGACCCTGAAAAAAGCTCTGGACCCGAACAACATAATGAACCCAGGGGTGCTGGGCCTCGGCCTAGAGGAGGAGCAATGAGACTCGAACGGTGCAGCCAGGAAGTGTGGATGTGCAACCACTGCTCCATGTGCACGGAGACGGTGTGTGACGAAGCCGGTTGGTACAAGACATGCCCTGTCTACGGCCAACTCAGATTCGAAGATACCTCGGCCAGGGGCCACAACACCGTAGCTTTCTACCTCCTGGAGGGATCGCTGAGTTACTCCAAGGAAGTCGCTGAAAGCGTATTCGCCTGCACTACCTGCGCTTCGTGTGAAGAGGTGTGCAGGCCCTTCGGCAACGTGGTGGCCAAGATAGGTGGAAGTGCGCTCAAGACTCTGGTACCGCCCATCCTCAATGCACTGGGGGCAGAGATGGACACTCTTCACACGGTCGAAATTGTCGAGGCGATGCGGGCAGACTGCGTCGACCTCGGACTACAGCCCGAGCCTCTCAAGAAGATGGCCGAGAGCACTGACAAGAACAGGAATCCCTATGGACAGCCTCACTCAGACCGGCTGAAGTGGGCCGATGGGCTGGGCATACCGGACGCTGCGGACACCGTGCTCTTTGTTGGCTGCACTCCGTCCTACCTTACTCGCGAAATCGCCCAGTCAACGGCCCGGATACTGAAACGTGCCGGGGTCAGCTTTGCTGTCCTTCCTGACGAGTGGTGCTGCGGGTCGCCGCTACTCAGGGCTGGCAATATTGACCTGGCCAGGAAGATGATCAAACACAACGTGGAGCTGCTGGCAGGGAAGGGTGTCAGGAGAATCATCGCCCCGTGTGCTGAGTGCTACATGGCCATTGGCAGAGACTGGCCGAAGATGGTGGGGGACTTGCCCTTCAGCGTCCACCATATAACCGACTTCCTGGCCCAACTCGCCTCCGCCGGGAAGCTGAGGTTTAAGAATTCCATAAAGTCCACAGTGACGTATCATGACCCGTGTCACCTGGGCAGGGCTATGGGCATCTACGATGAGCCCAGGTCAGTGCTCAAAGCGCTGCCGGGTGTCAGGCTGGTTGAAATGTACCCGACCGAACATGCTGCGTGGTGTTGCGGGGCGGGAGGAGGGCTGAAGGCATCCAATCCCGAGCTGGCAGTGGACATAGGTATGGAAAAGGTCCCACTGATAAAACAGACCGGCGCGTCCGTTCTGGTGTCCTCGTGCCCGTTCTGCAAGACGAACTTCGTTGATGTGATGCGCAAGGCGAAGGTGTCAATCGAAGTCAAGGATCTGACTGAACTGGTAGCAGAGTCCATGGGGGTATAGCTATGGCAAACTTGATCGAAATCCTGAACGAGCTGGAGAAAGTACGCCTGGCCCCGGTTATGGTACCTGTGCTGAAGATGGTTGATCCGCTGATGGCCTCCCTGCCCAAAGGGGCGGTGCAGAAAATCATGTCGCGAAAGAGCACGCGCCAGAGCACGATCAGACTGGTGCAGCGTCTCTCACCATCGCTTCCAAGCCTGGTTAGACTCGGGGGACACGCAGCCGATTCCAGGCTGATCAGGGGCCTGCTGTGGCTAGCGGCTGGCCTGGTGACGCCACTGGTAGAGAGCTCCGCCCCAATCGTAGCCAGAATGGTGGTGCCGGCGGCGGGCCCTGGGCTTGCACTGGCCAGTCGTCTGATCGGGCTGCTGCCGCCGCTGCTAGGGCTGACGGACAGCTTCATCAGGGCGGAACTCTGGCTGGAGAAGCTCTTCCGGGTTAGTACCCCGGTGCGCCAGCCTGCCTGAGCAGTCTAACCCAGCATGCCAACGGACACGGCATGCCTAAGAGGTGTTTCCGGGTGTGGATCCTCGCTCCAGCCAGCCCCGCGTCGCAGAGACCCGAAGCCTACGCCGTCTCCAAGACTTTCTCTTCCTTCAGCCTGGCTATTTCGTCCTCGGATAGGCGCAACATCTCGCGGCATATCTCCTCGGTATGCTGCCCGAGCATGGGCGCTGGACGGCTCGGGGGCAACGTGGTACCAGACATCCTGAACGGTATGCCGGGGTAGAGCCTCTTGCCCGCCACGGGATGGTCAACCTCCACAAGTGCGTTCAGCCATTTGAGTTGTGGGTCATTTATGGTGTCTTCCGAGCGCTGACAGACCCCAGCAGCTACGCCAGCCGCCTGCAAGGTGTTCATTGCCTCGGTAGCGTCACGCTCAATGGTCCACTCCTCAACCAGCTTGTCCAGCTCGTCGACGTTCCTCAACCGGCTTACCGTGTCGGCGAATCTGGCCTCCTTGGTCCAGGCAGGACTGCCGATGGCCTCGCAGAACCGCTGCCACTCATCGTTGGTGAACACGCTTATGGCGCACCAGCAATCATCGCCTTTGCAGCGATAGCATCCGTGGGGAGCAGCATATGGGCTGCGGTTGCCTACCGCTTTGGGAATCCGCCCATTTATGGTGTAGTCCAGGTAATAATCGCCTATCAGGGAAGCCGCCACCTCTATCTGGGACATGTCAATGAACTGCCCCTTCCCTGTGCGGCGCCTGTAATCGAGCGCAGCCAGTACCGCGAACACTGCCTGTTTGCTGGCCATGTGATCGGGTAGCGGCACATTTGCGCCTACCGGGTAGGGGTCAGTGGGGTGGGCCCACAGGTAGAGCAGACCAGAAGCCGCGGCAAGCATAGGGCCGTAAGCCTGGTAATCACTGTAAGGGCCTCCAGAACCAAAACCCTGGCTGCTCAGGTAGATGATATCGGGCTTGATGCGGCGTACGTTTTCATAGTCGAGGCCGAGGCTCTGCATCACACCGCCGCGAAAGTTCTCCCCAATGATGTCCGTGGTCTTGATCAGCTCTCTGACCAGCTCTCTGCCTTTCTCGGTCTTAAGGTTGACGCCGAAGCTCCGCTTGCTGCGGTTCGACTCGTTGAAACCGGCAATGTTGTTCATGTCGGGGCCGATAGTCCTCATGAAGTCAGGGTTGTCCCGCGACTCTATCTTGATAACGTCAGCCCCGAGCTCTCCCAGTATCTTGCCGAAGTCAGGAATCACCGCTCCAGTACCAAAGCTGATTACCTTTATTCCTTCCAGAGGAGTATCCGGCATTTCGTCCTCCTTCCTATACGACCCCGGCCCGTCTCAGGGCTGACAGCTCCTGCCTGGACAGGCCCAGTTCCTGGCAGTAGTACTTCTCGTTGTGCTCGCCCAGGCGTGGCGCCGGTCGGCGAATCATACAGGCCGTCTCCGACCACTTGTACGCCGGTCCGGGGCAAGCGAACCGGCCCACCAGCGTATGGTCGACCTCAACAAAGAACTGCCTGGCCTTAGTATGAGCGCTGTTGATGAAGCCTTCCACGTCCCAGATAGGCACGATGGGAACGCCCTCCCTGTGCCCCGCCTCAAACAGTTCGACCATGGTATACTTCGTAGTGAACTCCACCATAAGAACATAAAGGTCGGCGGCATTGCCGATGCGATAGAAGAACTCGCGCCATTCGGGCAGGCACAGCACCTCCGGTCTACCCAGTACATTGAGCAAGCCGTCCCACTGCCTCGGAGTCAGGGCGACCACACGAACAAACCCATCCTTGCAAGGGTATACGGGGTAGATGGAAGCGCCTAGTCTGCCTTCCGGTGGAGGAGGTGGCATGCCCGGATTCAGGTTGTACGAATACATGGGCACCATCCAGGGATAAAGCCCCAGGCGTGAGCACTCGTGCACCGAAACGTCACAGTACTGACCGGTACCCGTGGCAGCCCTCTGATACAGCGCCACCATTATGGAGATGGCAGCAATCAACGAAGCGGCGTCATAGGAAGGAGTCCCCGGCAGGTTGATTGGCGCCCCCTCGGTAAAGCCGCTGGTAATCATGGTGGTGCTGAGGGCGTAATGAACGATGTCAGAGCCCTTCCAGTCGCGGTATGGCCCGCCCTGGCCGAAGTCGGTGATGCTGGCCATGACCAGCCCCGGATTGACCTCTTTCAGCACCCCATAGTCGAGCCCCAGGCTGCCCATGTAACCCGGCGGATGCGCCTCCACCAGGACATCGGCTGTCTTGACTAGTCTCTTCAGAAGCTCTCTGCCATCGGGTGTCTCCAGGTTCAGCGTCACCCCGTACTTGCTGGCGTTGCGATACAAGTGGAAAAGGCCTTTCTCGAGATGGGGCTCGTCACCGACAAATGGCGGGATTCTACGCGTTAGATCCCCTGCGGGATGCTCAACCTTGATGACCTCCGCGCCCTGCTCCGCCAGCAGCTTCGTGCAATAGCTGCCCTTCTTGTCGGCAAGGTCTAGTACACGGTAGACGCTCAACGCGCCTTCCTGCTCTTCCGGCACTGTTGCACCTCCTTCCACGATTGTGTCAGCGGTCCGGACACAAGGAAAAACACTATCAAGGGGTTACCCCAGCACGCTTGCCCTTGCCTATGAGCAAGAGCCATCTGCCTAGATCATACCCGAACCTGCTCAGTTTGGGAAGGTTGGCGCCGTCCAAACGATGCGAGGCAAGAGCCGCCGTGCAAGAAACCTGCCCAGCTTAAAGGTACTGTTCGAACCAGCCTGTTGCCAGGCGCACCAGGCGCTCGCGGTGGCCAGGGTCATCGATGCCATGATTCCCACTCTCGATTATCTCCAACCGCTTTGGCTCCTTCGCGCTGTGGTACAGCTCGTGGGCGTGGCTTACCGGGACAGTCTCGTCAGCGCTGCCGTGGATGACCAGCAGAGGGCAGCCGACGTTGGCCACCGCAAGCCGGATATCACACTCTCTCACCTGGCGAACCATCCCCACCCGCAGCCTCCTGCCCGATGGCAACTCAAGAAGTCCCTCGTCGCCGTATTTCTCCCATAGCTCATCGACCGCCATCAGCGGCCTGCAAGGTGTGGCCACAAGCACCATTGCCTTGATTCCCGTTACACCGGAGGCCAGGGCCACCATGCCTCCGAAGCTTGAGCCAATCACCCCCAGCCTGGCCGTGTCCGCCTCGGTGCCTCGCAGAAAGGCAATAGCAGCCTTGAAGTCCTCTATCCTGCCACCCAGGGTAGTGTCCTCAAAAGCCCCCTCGCTCCTGTGAGGGCCCTCACCACACCCCCTGTAACTGAACCTCAGCGTGGCAAAGCCTGCGCGCTGCAACCTGGAGGCCAGCAGACGCCACTTGTCCCCATCCTTGCTGCTCTCCAGTCCGTGGGACATGATAACGCATGGAGCCCCAGCATAGGGAAGGCCAAAGTCGCCGTAGATGCGCTGCCCTCGACTGCGGAAATTGACAAGCTGTTCCATAGTCTTCCTCTGAAGCCCGAGCCATGCAGCCGCTCACGAGGCCTCGTCCCTGCCCCGGCTCAAATCTGAGTTGCGGCTAAGATGGTATTATAGGAGAATAGCCGTGCAACAGCCAGAGTGAGTCTGAGCTTGAGCAAAAGGGCTGATTGCCCACGCATGAGCCTATCAAGAAGACGGCCGCGGTAGTCCGGAGGTTATCATGGATGCCACCGATACGCTGTATCTGGTCCTGGCTCTCATCTGCGTTCTGCTGTCTGCTTTCTTTTCCAGTTCAGAGACGGCCTTCATTTCTCTCCAGAGAATCCGGCTGAAGCACCTGGAGAGTAAGGGTGTAGCTGGTGCAGGCCGAGTAGCCAGGATGATGGAGAAACCCGAGAGGTTTCTGTCCACAGTCCTCCTGGGGAACAACTTCGTCAACACTGCCGCTGCCGCGTTGGGGACGGCGGTAGCATTGTCACTCTTGCCCGGCAACGAGAGAATAGCGGTTCTGGTGGCCACCATACTGGTCACGGTGATCCTCCTGGTCGTGGCAGAGATAGTGCCCAAGATTGCCGCCGCTCAACACGGCGAGAAGATGGCCTTGATATACGTTACTCCAATTATGGCGCTGTCCTGGTTGCTATCACCGGCGACCGCCGTACTGGAGTGGATCGGCACTCGGTTCAGCAGGCTGGTCGGAGGCGAGCCTGTACACAGAGCCCTGGTGACCGAGGAAGAGATCCGTACCATGATCTCTGTCGGCAGAGAACAGGGCATAGTGGAAGAGGCAGAGGCCAAGATGCTGGACAAGGTGTTCGAGTTCGGCGATCAACCTGTTCACGACGCCATCACGCCAAGGCCCGACGTAGTCTGGCTAGAAAAGGGCACTACTCTGGCACAGTTCCTCCAGGTCTACGCCAACTCCCCCCACAGCCGCTTCCCGGTCTACGAGGAGACTCCTGACAACATCGTTGGTGTCCTTTCCATCAAGGACGTTCTCATGGGCCTGGCCCACGGGAAGTTGACCAACGAGAACTCGCTTGACCACCTCATCCGCCCCACCATGTTCGTCCCCGAGAGCAAGCGCATAGGCGAGCTGTTCGCTGAAATGCAGGCTGCAAACAACCAGATGGCAATAGTGGTGGACGAATACGGCGGAATTGACGGTATAGTGACCATGGAACAACTAGTGGAGCAGATTGTGGGCCACGTAGGTGACGAGCTGGCCCGGCGCGCCCGGGAGTTCCAGGCGATCGACGAATACACCTATGACGTCGACGGAAACGTACGAATAGACGACCTGAACGAGCAACTCAATCTGGCCTTGCCCCCAGGAGAATATGAGACCATAGCCGGATTTGTACTCAGCCGACTGGGACACATCCCCAAGGAAGGTGAGAGTATACCCTACGGCGATCTCAGAGTGGCCGTCAAGGAGATGCGAGGTATGAAAATCGAGAAATTGCGCATCACCAAGGTGATCAGGTAATCTGGAGACCAGTCAGGCCCAGCCAGTCTACTGTTCCTCGGATTCGGCTTCGGACCCTGCGCCTTCCTCAGCCTCTCCCTTGACCAACTCTTCAACTGCTGCCTCGACCACTTCCTCCCTCTCTGTGGGCATCAGGCTGATCTTCACTACCACATGGTCCGGGTCATCGAGGATGGTGACCTCCTCAGGCTGAGCGATGTCTCTCACATGAATTGCCTGCTCCGGCTCGGTAAGGCCACTCACGTCAATTTCAATACCGGCCGGGACCTTGCCAGGAAGAGCCTCAATACTGAGCGTGTGTAACTCTTGTGTCAGCGTGTTCCCCCTAGACTTCAGGGCTGGTGCCTCTCCAACCAGTATTATTGGGACGTCGACCCTTATTCTCTCTCCCATCTTAACCTGAAACAGGTCTACATGAAGCAGACCGCCCGTCATCGCATCCCTCTGGATCTCGCGAATGAAAACGTTCCTGGTGTCTCCCTCACCGTTGATCTTCAGGCTGATCAGCCTCGTCTTGCCCGCGCGACCGATGACGTGACGAAGCTGGGCAACATCACACTGCAACGGCATGGACTCAACACCATTACCATAGAGGTGCAAGGGAACAATTCCATCGCGCCGCAGGAATCTGACCTTCTTTCCCAGAACCTCGCGGCGGTCAGCTCGCAACTCTATCTGCTCCATCTACCGCACTCCTTCTAGTCTACGCCTCCGAATCCTGTTCGTGATTGAGAAAACCCAGCAGCAGCTCATTAAATGCCTCCCTTTTCCGCAAGTGGGGAGCATGACCGTAGCACGGCAAGACCGCCAGCCTTGCGTTGGGCAGGAGTCTAACTGCCTTTTGAGCGCCACCCAACGAGTAGTACGGGTCGGCGCGGCTCCATACGATGAGTGTCGGCGCCTGGAGGTCCGGTAGTTCATCCAGGCACAGCCAGTGACCACGCCCCCCGTTGTCTTCAAGGAACCTGGGAAACCGCTGCGGAAGCCGTAGCATCTTCCGGGCGAACCAAAACGCAAGCCCTATGGAGGCGCCCCAGCGTGCCAGCCGGGTGAAACCCGCTGCATTGACGACCACCAGTCGGCGCACCTTCTCCGGATGACGAAGCGCAATCTCCAGGCAGACCCTGCCGCCCAGAGAATGTCCCACCAGGTCGGCTCGCTCCAGGCCCAGCGCCTCTGTGAACCCCAGCGTGAAGTCCACAAAATCGGCCAGGCAATACCCGTCCTTGCTCTTGTCACTCTGACCAAACCCTATCAGGTCGGGCGCGTAGAATGTACCAGCCCTGCCAAGCGCATCCATGGTTCCCACCCAGTCGCGTGAGTCACTGGCACCACCATGCAACAACACGACCGGTTGGCCGCTCCCGGCCTTCAGGTAATGTGCGCTACAGTCACCAACCTTCAGCCTCAGGGCCTCGATGCCGTCGGCAGTCGACGGCCGGGCCACATTGCTGCCATAGCTTCCCATACCGATCTCTAATGATAATATAGGTAGCCTCCTAACGGCAAGGGTGCCTGCACCCATCGTCAATCAGCAATTGACTCTGCGAAAGGCATGGCCTGTGGCGCCATTCCTGCGAAAAGCGGATCGGGCAGGTCGAGATGCTGCGTTGTAACCGACTCTTTGCGTGGGTTGCGGGTGTCCCACCCAGCCCCAAGCCCATCCCTCCGGCGAGCGGCGGGCGGGTAGGCCACGTCCACCCCACTGCTCCTTGAGTCGCCCAGCCGACGGCTCCTTCGTCAGTAACCTGTCCCTGCACCACACCCGTTACCCACGCCGTGGCCGTGGCTGCCATTTCGGCACGGCTCAACAGGGATGATCTCCGTCCGCCACCCCCGTCGACCGCAGAAGGCGTCTTCTACAGACCAGTGGCCCTGTGGCTCAGCCTTTCCAGGCTCGGACAGGGCCACACAGCTAGCGCGGCGGCAGTCGGGCCCGTCCCTCAGCCCACCCGAGATTGGTCCGGCCGCCTGCGACGGCCTCACAATGACACAGAAAGGCGAGGAATGGTATCTCGATGCCAGGCGCTGGTCTGGGGACACCTATCGCGGCCTGGCCCTGGACCGTTGTCCGCCCGGGGCGGCAAGCTGCCAGGCGGAAACGCCACGGGAGCCGGCTCAACGTGGGTGGCCAGCACCTGAGGCACTTGCCACGCAATCGAGCAGGAGCCTTACGAAGGTATCGTGCTTTTTTCTATGAGGGGCATGGCCACAGCAGGCCAAGACCTCAAGGCGTGCCTGGGGTATCAACTCAGCCGCTCGCCTGGCCGCTGAGAGTGGATAGTATGGGTCGTAGCGGCTCCAAACAATGAGCGTCGGCGTCTTGAGGGCCGGCAGTTGCTCCAGGCATAACCAGCCGCCGTACCCGCCATCCTGTTTGGAGAACCTGGGATAGGGCTGCGGGCGACCACGGAGCTCCCGCAAAGCCCAGGCCAGGTACGTAATCAACCTGCCGAAGCGGGCCATCCTGCTGAACCCCGCCATATCCACAACCACCAGCTTCCGCACCCTCTCCGGCTGCTGCAGGGCGATCTCCAGGCAAACCCTGCCCCCCAGCGAATGCCCCACCAGAACGAGGTCGCCCAGGTCCAGGGTCTCAATGAACCGCCGTACGCATCCAACAAAGTCCCCCAGAGAATACACATCCCTGTTGCTGTCGCTGAGACCATAGCCCACCATGTCCGGCGCGTAGCAGGTGCAGTAGCCGGAGAGAGCCGTCATGGTCTCTATCCAGTCCCCCGAGTCGCAGGCACCTCCGTGCAGAAACAGGACAGGACTGCCACTCCCAGCCTTGAGATAGTGTATCCGGTCTTCGCCGACCTTCAGGCTCAGGCTCTGCACGGTCTGACCCATGCCCGGACAGGCCGACTGGTCACAGAGATCTATCATGCCGCGGTTAATCATATTACGTCTGGCAACCCGGCACAACCTGGGTGCTGGGGCACAGACAGCCTTCTCTTGAGGACGTTGCATCCTCTCTAAATCAGCGATTGACCCTGAAGAAGGCGTGTTTCACGGTGTCATTCCCACGGAAATATGGGTTGGGCGAGTTGAGCTGTTATGCTGCAACCAAGTCTTTACGTGGGTCTTGGGTGCCCCACCCGACCCGAAGCCTTTCCACCCCGACGAGCAGCCGACGGCTCCGTCGGGTCAGGGACCTGACCAGCACGAAAAGGGACATCTGGCTGC
>Ga0180300_10001184_pt1 | contig 12025 bp, 13 predicted proteins | sample GuaBasSediGuay15_FD_121798 | JGI IMG/M metagenome (GOLD analysis project Ga0180300, IMG submission 121798) | Subseafloor sediment microbial communities from Guaymas Basin, Gulf of California, Mexico - Guay15, Core 4569-2, 21-24 cm | ecosystem: Environmental > Aquatic > Marine > Hydrothermal... | reverse complement strand
TTATTGTAGGTACACAATGGGGCGACGAGGCTAAAGGTAAAGTTACTGATTTCTTAGCGAGAGATGCCGACTGCGTTATTAGATATAATGGAGGCGCAAACGCTGGCCACACTGTTGTTGTTGACGGGAAGATATACAGATTCCATTTAATACCTTCCGGTGTTCTACGCGGTAAGAAAGCTTATATTGGAAACGGAGTGGTTGTGGATCCCGATGTTTTAGTCGATGAGCTTGAAAGTCTGAAACGTGAAGGATTTAATCCTAATCTGCGGATAAGTGATAGGGCTCATGTAGTATTCAATTTTCATAAAATAGAAGACGGCTTACAAGAACGGTTAAAAGGCAACCTACGCGCGGGTACGACGAGAAGGGGTATAGGGCCAACATACTCAGATAAGACCGCAAGGTTTGGAATACGAATTGCTGATCTCCTAAGTAAGGAGATTCTTCAATCGAAGCTAGATCTATTAGTTGGCTTCAAACAGAAGATCATCAGCCAAGTATATTGTGAGAACATTAGGCTTGATAAGGATAAAATACTTGAGAAAGCCCTGCAATTCGGCCACTACATCTCAAATCTTGTATGTGATGTCTCAGCCGAGATAAACGATGCATTAGATAGAGGAGAAACCGTGATATTTGAGGGGGCTCAAGGAACGCTTTTAGATATAGATCATGGCCTATACCCCTATGGCACATCGTCAAGCGCCATTGCTGGCGGAGCATGCATCGGGGCTGGTGTGGGGCCTAAAAGAATTGACAAGGTTATAGGCGTAATGAAGGCTTACATATCACGCGTTGGAACGGGTCCCGTTCCTACAGAGCTGAAAGGCGAGGTCGGCAATAGAATTAGAGAAGTTGGGAAAGAATATGGAACAACTACGGGTAGGTCTAGAAGAGTTGGATGGCTGGATCTAATTCCAGTAAAATATTCTATTCGCTTAAACTCAATAGATGAGATCATAGTGACGAAACTTGATGTCCTAAGCGGCATAAATCCCCTTAAAATCTGCGTTAAGTACAAATGTGAAGGAAAAACTATTGATACGGTGCCAGCGGATATACGTCTATTCGAGAAGTGTAAGCCAGTCTACGAAGAGATTGAAGGCTGGCCGGCTGATGTGGATTGGAGGAGAGTGGTTAGGGATGGATACGATGCCTTACCGAAGCAAGCTAAGGAGTACATTCAAACGATAGAAGAATACTTGAAAGTGCCAATAAGCATAATATCCGTTGGTCCTGATAGAAGAGAAACTATAGTTCGTGAGAAACCTTAAAGGAATGCTGAAGCTGGAACTGCATGAGCGAGATGACATTCGATAAGCATACCGTATAGAAAATTATCAAATGACAAAGAAATCTGAAGAAGAATGAGCAAACGGGGAAAAACATGGAGCATAAGACGCATTAGAAACAACGCGAAAAAAAATTTATAGTTCCAAAAGTTTATATTCTGTAACCGATCATGCATTAAAGAGACGTGATTGTCATGTCTGGTGTGAAGAGCTTATCTCACCATCTACCAATTGGCTTCTGTACTCTCATGCTAATTCTTCTAACAGTTTATTCTTCGCTAGAATATCCTGAATCCGCTGGAGCGAAGCTAGAAGGGGTAATGAAATGCACTCTCCCATGGAAAGTAACTCCTCCTAATTCGACAGTCTCCTACGAGATAAGCATATGGAATCCCAGCTACTTTTATGATGTATTGAGGCTCGACGTGAAAGATCCAGGTCTCCCAGAGGAGTGGAATGCCTATTTTTATTACCAAAACAACAAGATACGGGAGATAGGAGTTGAGGAAAGAACAATCGTAACCCTAAAATTCGTAGTTAATGTGCCTGAAGACGCTGTTCCCGGAGACTATGAGTTCACTGTACATGCGGAAGGCGAGTATTCAAAATCTGAGATCACACTGCATCTAACAGTAGAAGAGCCTTCTTCAATAAAATATGAAGTCGATCTATATTCCTCGTATGAATGGCAAAAAGTCTATCCTGGAAATAGCTTAACTTTCGAATTGTATCTCAAGAATAAATGTCCGGTTCGAGACAATTATCTAATATATGTGGGAAACCCTGATTTACCAGCAAACTGGACGGCTTCTTTCTTCTTAGAAGACAAAGAAGTTAAGTCGCTGACTCTGCTTCCAGGAGAAAGCGTGAAGGTTAATATGGTAGTTAATGTGCCTGAAGACGCTGTTCCCGGAGAATACAGATTCAGAGTTCATGTCGATGGAAATTACGCATGCGCCACTCAAGCTTTAATAGTAACAGTCAAGGGAATAGAGAGAAAAATCAGCCTCTTCTGCCCTTTTCCATTCGAGTCTATAAAGACTGGTCAAAGAGCAAGATACTTAATCTGTGTAAGTAATGATGGCGGACGGAAAGAAGAAATTCTTCTAGAGGTGATTAGGTCGGAAGAAATTCTCGAATGGGACATAAATATTTCACAGACTCAGCTATCCCTAGATCCCGGTGAGTCTAAATGGATTAGTCTTGATGCGAAGCCTCCAGAGATAATTGAGGAGAAAAAGTATAAGATTATTGTTAATGGATCCACTGCCGATGGGGCTCTGACTTCATCGCTTGAACTAACCACTAAGATCTTAGCGAGGTACTTACTGGAGATAACCGGATTTCAGCCAGTTTTTCCACATGTATACGCCGGAGAAAAGATCAACGTAGTGGTCACTGTCAGAAATATGGGGGAATCAACGCTTAGAGGAGTAAAGCTAAACGTGAACTCCACCGTTATCCCTAACATATTAGTCACTCCGATTGATATTTTATCCTTGGAACCAAAGGCTTCAGCAACGTTTATAATTCGCGTATCTCCAGATCCGAATCTAACGCCCGGAGATTATCCAATAATTATTCAGGCTGAGAGTGAAGAGACTGAGAGTAGCGTTGTAACGATTGTCATCTCTGTCTCCTCCCCGATTCCTTGGTTCTGGATAAGTATCTGTTTAACGGCTATAGCAACAGCGCTTGTGGTAATTGCGGCGCAGAGAGTTCTTTCTAAGCATCGAGTTAAAGTATCCCTTAGAAAGCGATAGCGTTGACTTTATTTAAGGCTCAATTATTATCTGGTAATATGCTAATATCCTTCAATCACAAGCTTCGATTTTTCCCTTAAATATATAGTTGGTAATCCCAGTTTTCTGAGTTTTTTCCTTAATTCAGCATCATTCGTCGCAACGGGGATTCTTAGATGCTTTGCAACTCTTAAGATAACATCATCGTATTCCTCCGATGTCTCCTTTTCCACCTTGAGAATTTCGCATTTCTCCGCTAGCTTTAGAGCAGCAGAAAATTCCATAAATTTCTTACCGCGACTCCTCTTTAGAATCTTCCTCATCTCATCTAAAGTTGTGGATAATACTATAGGTTCCGCTTTTCCGAGAAGGACATTAAGCTCTTCAAATATGTCAATTCTGAACCGGAATGGAATGAAAAAGAAGTTCGAGTCTAAAATAACCTTAACCATCATCGAGTTTCTTCCTTTAATAACCGAGTTTTCCTGCATAGATATGCAGCTAACTTTATGGCTTCCTCTAGGCTTTTGGAATTTGCTATTCCCTTGCCGACGATATCATATGCCGTTCCATGATCAACTGACGTTCTTATGAAGGGAAGGCCAAGCGTGACGCTGACTGTTCCATAAAAATCAATAGTCTTAGCGGCTATATGCCCTTGGTCATGATACAGGCTGAGGATAGCGTCGTATTTTCCCTCGAAAGCGTTGTGGAAAACTGAATCTGCTGGAACGGGACCTGTGACTCTGAAGCCTCTAGACTTAAGTTCTTCAACCGCTGGGATAATCTCCTTCTCTTCTTCGTCGCCAATTAATCCTCCATCACTCGCATGAGGATTTAACGACGCGACGGCGATAAGAGGATCTTCAAAGCCTATACGTCGCATTTCGGATACTATCCGGGTTACGGTGTCAACTATCCGTTTCTTCTTAACGGCCTTTATAGCCTCGACTAATGGAATATGCCTTGTTAAAAAGAAGATCTTAACTCCTCGAACCCAGAACATAGTCAAGGGATCCTTTACTCCACATAATGCCCCAAGTATCTCTGTGTGTCCAATATATGGGCTTCCAGCCATTCTTACGGCCTGTTTATTAATGGGGCAAGTAGCCACGGCGTCTATATCCCCCTGTAAAGCGAGGCTGACAGCTTTCCTAATGTACTCTAGAGAGGCTTTTCCTCCCTGAGCTGAAGCCTTTCTAGCTTCAAAAGAGGATAAATCAATATTTCCCAGATCTATAATGTCCACTATTCCCATCCCGCCATGAATCTCGCTTACTGATTGGATCCGACGTATCGATGCTTTCAGATTCAGACTTCTTGCAGTATTCTCCAGAATCTTTAAGTCGCCTATCACTATAGGCTTGCAAACTTCAAAGATTTCAGTTTCTAAAAAAGTCTTAAGTGTTATTTCAGATCCTATTCCAGCAGGGTCTCCCATAGTGACTCCTATAATTGGCTTCTCACAATTTATCATTTAGGACCACCATGTTGTTTAGGCTTCTCACATGTTAACTAATTCTCTCGGTTCCCTTTAATGAAGGCTTCGAACAGCATGTTTTACATTCTACTCCTCCATCCCGGAAGATCTCTGCCATAGCTTTTGCCACATCTCTCGCGGAAGTTTTCGCTGAGTCAATCACTGCGATAACTGTAGGTCCAGCTCCGCTTATCGTAACGCCAGCGGCTCCAGCGTCTAAAGCTGCTTTCTTCACTGCTTCATAGCATGGGATAAGCTTTTTTCTGAAGGGTTCAGCAATCGCATCCGTCATTCCACGTCCAATCATATTTATGTCTCCGAAATGAAAACCTGCCACGATGTATGCTGCATTTTGAATATTTGAAACAGTGTTTTTGAGAGGTATAGTGCATGGTAGAATAGCCCTAGCGGCGGCCGTCTTATTCTCAGCTGTCTTAATGATCGGCATGGCTAAGGCTACTTCTAGGCTCTGGGGAGGCTCAATCCGAACGGCTTCTATTAAATCATCATGTACCCTTACGATTGTAAAGCCGCCTAGAACCGAGGCTGCAACGTTATCTGCATGAACCGCTCCAGCAGCCGCGATTTCTCCAAGCGCGGCCCATTTGATTATCTCGTTTTTTGATAATCCAAGTTTAAGAAGTTCGTTAAGTCCATAAGCGCATGCCGCTGCTGATGCTCCGCTACTTCCAAGCCCCATACTTAATGGTATTCCCTTATGTAGATGAATCTTGACACCGATGCCTCTTTTCTCAAGAAGTTTCTTAGCTACGAGGCCAGCTGTGTTCCTATTCGGACTCTTAGGAATTCTTTCAGCTTCGAGTCCTGTAACTTCGATTCTTATCTCTCCGTTGGTGAGCTCTAGAGTAACTATGTCATGAAAAGCTTCGAGAGCCACGCCGAAAGAATCGAATCCGGAACCTAAATTTGCGGAGCTACATGGAGACTTAACTTTTATACTTCGCATATGTCTTCTCACGCTGAAGATGAATGAATAAAAAATGTCTTCTATGCCTTAAATTTTTCCTGCAAAAATTAAAACGATTTCGACGCGGTTTCTAAATGTTTTCGAATAATATTATGCTTTACTGATTATATCTTGGAGATATAAGCCTTTGTCTCTCCGCTCTTCTTTACAACTCTCAGTTTACACTCCGTTGTGAGTACTTGTATCGTGTCTTTCTCACGCTTAATCTTCACTTCTTCATCGATTACTGGTTCAGAGTCGACATTTAACGTCGTAAGGTTTGGGCTTCTCCAGACAATTTCGTATCCGGTTGGTGTTTTATTAATTATGAAGCCCCCGAAAATTTCATAAGAGAATTCTTGAATCTCAGATTCTTTCTTCTTTCTCCCGAACAGCCTCATTTTCGAATCTCCTTTGCCACTTAAACAACATACATAAACTTAAATTTTTAGGTTCACTGTCTATATGTTCTTTTTTAGGATTGGTTATGCATGGGGTAGTCATATAAACTCTTAAGGGATGATAAAAAATAAACATACAATTTGATGGCATTATCTACAAGTGAAGGAGCCATATGATTAATGAGGAAGATTGGGTATGTTCAGTTTAGGCCAATCTTGGGTAATAAAGAGAAAAATAAAGAGGGCCTTGCACTTCGTCAAGGAAGATGCTAAGCAGGAAGTCGACCTAATGGTTTTCCAGAACTTTTTAGTATAGGATATGTCTTCAGATCCAAGGATGAGGTGAGAATGCTTTCCGAAGATGTTCCGGAAGGCAGAACTACCCGGCTACTTGTATATTCTGCGGAAGAGAATCGCCTATATAGTGGCCGGGATCTGTGAAAGAGTGAATTGCAAATTGTTCAACTCAGATGTCTTAGTATATCCTGATGGGAAGTTTTTTTCTATATGCCGAAAAGCTCACCTATTCCATAAAGAGAAATTGTGGTTCACTCCCGGAGATACTCCTTTCTAAGTTCATGATATAAAGAAGGCTAGAATAGTCACAATGATATGTTACGACTGGTTCTTCCCGGAAGTTTCTCGGATACTTTCTTGAGTGCGCACAGATAATCTGTCACCCGCAAATCTCATACTGCCATATTGCCAAAAGGCTATGCTGGGGTTGTTGTTCAAAATCGAGTCTTTATCAGAATAGCTAATCGTGTAGGTGTTGAGTGTGGAGTTAGATTTACTGGAAGAAGCCAGATAGTAGCTCCAGATATGAAGTGCTTACGAGCAGCGATGAGAATATTGAGGAAGTAAAGGTCATTAATGTGAATCCTAGAGAGGCAGATTCAAAAATGGTTACAGAATACAACGATTTATGGACTGATTGAAGAATAGACTCATATGCACCATTACTGAAAAATATTGAAGCTAGAGAATCATATCAGCAATCCTGAATCTTTTCATCCAGCCACTCAAGAATGCGTTCCTCTACAAATGCGAAGACTCCTTCCGGAGTAAGCTTTATAGCCAGTATCTCCCATCCATCCGACAGAACTAGCTCAAGTAACTTAGTAGCTTCATCCCATGTTAGTTCACTCAGGTTCAGCACACCAATATTATTCATATTAATCCCTCCAAAGAATTTTCACAATCTCTCTCTTCCCCATCTGCTCGGAAAGATCCATGGAACTTAATGATGTCAAGCATGTCGTTCCCGGCTTCATCTTCATCAGAGAAATATTTTCCACAAGAGAAATGTATAGAATACTCTGTTTATCAGAACTGTTCAAAAATGCACTTCTTTCAAAGAATTATTCACTTCTGTCTAAATCTCAGTGTTCTAAACCGTCTAAATTATCCACGTTGAAAAATGGATTTAATCTTGCATAGATCTTTTATTGGAGACAATAATATACAGTGATGAAGAGGATTGTCGTCCTATTATGAGAAGAGAATCCTTAAAGTTTTAGAAGAAAGCAAGAATGGACTAACTACGGTAAACGTAGCTGAGAAAGCAAACATCAGCAAGACAACGGCGCTAAAGTATCTTGCATCTTTGAAAGCTGCTGGAAAGATCGACTATATAGAAGTCGGTCCAGCTAAGCTCTGGAGAGTAACTCCCATCTGGGAAGCATGTCTTAAAAAAGCCTCAACAAGCAAGGTGAGAAAGGTGAGGCTGATACTTAAAGAATTCGGGGAGATAGCTGGACTAGCAGGATCAGCCGTGGTGGATAACGACGGACTTACTATATTCGCTGACTTACCTTGGAGCAAAAATCCGGAAAAGATAGGTTCAATAATATCCCGTCTCATCCAGCTTGCTAATAGATCAGCAGGGGAAGCTGATATAGACCCATTGAAGAATGTTATTCTGGAGGGCGAAAGAGGGCGAATTGTCGTCTATAATGAAGGAAGCCTTCTTCTAATAGCTTTCAGCAGTAAAGAAGCTGCTCTCGGAATGATCAAGATTGAAATTGAAGAAGTCGCCAAAAAAATAAAGAAGATTCTAAATTTTGATTCTTCATCTGGCATATAGATTGAACCCAAAGATTTTCCGGCATAACACTAAATTGGAGCGATTTAATTGGAGCGATTTCGGAAGCTGATGTAATGATAGCCATCTCTATAATGGCTCCCGCTAAGAGAAGAACAGCGCATAGCGAGATATACTTCACCGCGTTCGCTACTTCAAACCTAAGCCCCCCATATCTATACTTTATGATGAAGAAAGAGAGCCATACGCTCTCCGAGATGGCTAGACTATAGGAGATATATTCCAACCATGCATGAGGACAAACCATCACCATTAAGAACAAAAAGAGCGGATTATATCCCTGAACTTGACTCAGCGCAGCTAAAACTCTCCCGGTTGAGTAAAGAACATAGAAGCCCCCCACTGGACCTACGAATGGAATGAACATAACAAGGCAGTACATCATGTTATTTCCGAAGATAAACTGAATTCCCGCTTTTTGAAGAATATTCTCAATTTCATTGAAGTCACTGATTATATCCTGTGCCTCCTTATCTTCGATTTTTGCTAATGTTCCCAAACATGTAGCGAATATGCATAGGAGAGCCATGAATGAAGCTAGTATGAGGCGTCTTTCTAAAGGCGCCACGCGTGTTAATTCCTTTTTTCTTTTTTCAGCCATGCTTTGACGTATTTTTTGCGGTAAAGGAGCGCCGCAGTTTGGGCAGAATCTTGCTTTTTCATCTTCCGGAATCTTTGCGCCACATCTAATGCAGTAGGGCATTCCAGATCATCCTAAAATAATTCTATTCCGAATGCTGAAAAATTTTTATCTAGAATTTGACACCGCTTCTCTCAAGTGCTATCCATATATGATCCGACAATGGCCTGACTAGCTTTTCAACTCTACCATTGGCTCTTACGAGAAGGCGTTCTTGAGGATTATCTAAAAATTCGCCGATTACTTCAGCTTTTATCCTCTCCTTCTTCAGTCTCTCAACTATTCCATCAGTTCTTTCCGGATTAGCTGATATAAGAAGAGCTCCGGACCCTATTAGCTGCATAGGATCAATGCTAAGGAGATTACATATCTCGTATGTTTCTCGGGCTATTAGTATTCTCTCTTCAAATATCTTAACACCCAAACCCGAAGCATCAGCTATCTCATGTATTCCGCCGGCCACTCCGCCTTCGGTCGGATCATGCATCGCCGTAACGCCGCCAATATTAAAGGCAAGTATCGCATCTTTTACGACGCTTATATCATCATAAAACTTCATGGCCGACTGGAGAATGTTCTCATCAATCATCTCTTTAAGATAGTTATGTGCTTCAGACGCCAATATAGCCGTGCCCTCTATTCCAGCTCCCTTGGTTAAAATCAGCTTATCCCCAGCATGTGCTCCTCCAGAAGTTACGTATCTTCCATCTTTAGCTATCCCCATCGCGTATCCAATAATTATCGGCCTATCAAGTCCCGGAGTAACCTCCGTATGCCCACCTATCACAGATATATCCAAGTTCTTAGCGGCTTTATCTATCTGACTCGTTATCTTATCAACGATATCCTCCGTGGAATCCTCAGGTAAAAGGATACATGAGGAGAAGAAAATAGGCGGCACGCCGAAGGTTGCAACATCATTCGCGTTTATATTTACTGCAAGCCAACCTATTCTCTCCAGTGCTCCTGTTATCGGATCCATCGAAGAGACTAGAATTTCCTTTCCAATCTTAACAACCGAGCCATCTTCACCTAGCGCTGGGCCGAGAAGCACATCATTTCTCTCAACACCTAACCGTCTGAAAACTATCCTCTTTAAAGTTTCAGCTGGAACTTTACCCTTCGCAAGTTTCATCTCATCGTCTCCAAACAGTATTCTAGCGATAAGACGCAGGATTAAGATAAGTATAATGTGAATCCAATTAAAGATTATTTCTATAAAGAAATTGAATACATTAACAATTTGAGAAAGGAAGAAGACAAGATTTAATTAGTCTGGCAGAATAATGCTTTTAGTGGTGGGTGATGACAGATCTGACCCTGCTGAGTCTATATGATGTAGATCTTGAGTGTGGAGCCCACCTTTCCGCCTATTATCATGCAAGATATTGCTTCCCGTCTTTCTTAAAAGCTTATATTCTATTCGCTCATCTCCACTAAACTAGTGCTACGAAGCCTTATTGCTTTCTGTTTTATCTGCACTGTGTAGGAGTTTAAACGAAGAAAAGTAGAGTTAAGAAATTATATAATCTTTATAGACATAGCCTTCTTGATGATGCTGTTCCCTTCTGGATGAAGCATTTCTTAGATAAGAAGCATGGCGGTTATCTTCACTTTCTGGACAGGAAGGGCAGAGTTTTTGGTACGGATAAGGCTATGTGGCTAGAATGCCGTGGAACATGGCTCTTCTCGAAGATATACAATGTTATAGAGCCTAAGAGAGAATGGCTTGAAACCTCGAGATGAGATACAAATTCATAACTGAGTATGGCTTTGATGCTGATGGACGAAGAGACGGAACAGTCTCAACAACTCTCAAAGGATCCATGTGGAAGGGTTCATTCCACCTGCCAAGGGCTCTTCTTCAAGACATGAAGGTTTCAGAAAAGATGATGTAATGAAGTCAAGTGATTTTAGAACATTCTTCTATCCGCCATTCTCTCCAGCTGCGGGAGAAGCGGAGGAGGTTAAAGCTGAAAGGCGCTCAGCCACTGTAATGATAGCTTTAACTTCCTCCACTTCTTAGCTGGCTTCTCACCCCGAGAAGCTAGGGGTGAGCGTGAGAGATTTGCACTTACACTTCTTCCGCTGACTTCACGTTGCACTCTACGTAGTACTGGGCGTTCTGCGTAAAGACGGTTATTCCTATCGTTATTCCCACATCGCTGACCGATACGCTTTCCGGATTCACTATGTAAAGTATCATTGTATCTCCAGATGTAAGCGGCTTATCGTTTGCATCATTTGTGAACGTCGCTGTTTCTCCAGATGTATACTCGAAGTCGCTCCATGACTGAGTTGCGTTTGGACGGTTAAGCGACGTGGAGATTGCAGAGGGTAATCTTGTGTAGTAAACGTTTGACCAGGGAACTTCCACTCCCCTTATCTGTATCTTATCTATCACAATGTCTCTTCCTCCAACATTATCGATCTCTAACGCAGCGTATACTGTTCCATTTCCATAGACCCATACGGCTTGCTTTGTAACCTTCAAAGCTTCCTGCTGCGTTCTTGTCGATGTAATATTAACAGCATACATTGTAACCACGCCTGCAAGGAGCACCGAAGTCACCAGGATGATGAGTGTTGAAATGACATTACTCAGCGCAGCTCTATTATTCTTTAGACTTTTCATTTCCCATCAAAGATAAGAAGGATGCTTGAGGAAGTATTAGGATTTGTGCGTCTCCCAGGGGAACAGACAATTCAGACTTTGAGTATAGATAGCGGATATGAAAAACTCTATCTGAACTGAAAGAAATTACGCTGGGTCCTTACTGGAAATCTTCCGGATAATCCATGTAGACCCACTTCGTGGGTTCCTCAAGAGTTATTTGAACATCCCTCTCGCAAGTTCTGTCGATTCCCATCGTCTGGACAACTCTAATATGATATGTGTCAGGACCGCTAACGCTGATTTTTCTCATAAGGCTGACACTATGAAGAACCCAGACATCCTCGTCATATATCGTAGTTCCATTGCTACTGGTGACGCTTATAATGAAGTTGTAGACGCCTGTATCCATCTCGACGACTATGTTTATTGCAAAGGAATGTCCCCCACTCCATCCATAATCACTTGAGTATTGAAGAGGATTAGTTTGAGACGAAAACATATTACCCCTAGCGGTTGTCACCTTAATATAGAAGGACTCAACATCATCATGAGGCAATATGTCTTGTACATCTATGGGCTCTGTTGTACATTCATTTGTACCTAATATCCGAATGGAGTACGGTATATACTGGTCATTAATCCATACTCTGACGATTTCAACGGTGAATGGAGATCTATTCTTGATATATAGACTTATTTGATTACTGCTTTGGTTAAGTGGGTAGGCGTAAACGTCCAGTTTTTCTAATGATCTCTCCTGATCAAACTGTTTCATTTCT
>Ga0180300_10001183_pt1 | contig 12031 bp, 13 predicted proteins | sample GuaBasSediGuay15_FD_121798 | JGI IMG/M metagenome (GOLD analysis project Ga0180300, IMG submission 121798) | Subseafloor sediment microbial communities from Guaymas Basin, Gulf of California, Mexico - Guay15, Core 4569-2, 21-24 cm | ecosystem: Environmental > Aquatic > Marine > Hydrothermal... | reverse complement strand
CCATCAGTGGCTTATGATTTTGATTGCCACATTTTTAATCAGTATGTGATCCTTGTTCCCGAAAAAAGGGATGAGTTGAGGAAATTTTTACTGGAAAGTGGGATAGGATGTGAGATATACTACCCGGTTCCCTTTCATTTGCAGGAGTGTTTCAGATATCTTGGGTATAAGAAGGGAGATTTCCCAATATCTGAATTTGTTGCTGAACATTCGCTTGCCATTCCCGTTTTTCCAGGGTTGACCGAAGAACAGCAGAATTATGTTGTTGACAAGATCCTGGAATTTTTTAACCGAGTTTAGGAGGTGATTGGTTGTGAAGGAAGAGAAAAAATATTTTGTCCATGAGTCCAGTTATGTGGATGAAAATGTTGAAATCGGAGAGGGAACAAAAATCTGGCATTTTTCGCATATCCAAAAGGGAGCAAAGATAGGGAAGTACTGTACTCTTGGGCAGAATGTGAATGTTGGTCCGAATGTTATAATTGGTGACTATGTGAAAATTCAGAATAATGTTTCTGTGTATGAGGGTGTAGTACTGGAAGATTATGTATTTTGTGGTCCTTCTATGGTTTTTACCAATATTAAGGTTCCACGGAGTAAATATCCGCAAAGAGGTTCCAAGTTCTATGTAAAGACTCTTGTGAGAGAGGGGGCAAGCATTGGAGCGAATGCAACTGTTGTCTGCGGTATAACAATTGGTAGACATGCTTTTATAGCTGCAGGAGCAGTTGTTACAAAGGACGTCCCTGATTATGCACTGATGGTTGGCGTTCCTGCCAGACATATAGGATGGATTTGTGAATGTGGCCAGACTCTTATGAAATTTGTAGATGAAAAGCCACTTAGCGGTGAGTGTAAGTGTTCGAAATGCGGTCTTGAGTATTTAATCGAAAACGGGAAGCTGAAAGAAAAAGGGAAGCGTTGAGAATATGGGGGTAAGATGAAAAATTTTGCGTTGATCGGAGCAGCAGGGTATATCGCACCGAGGCATATGGAGGCTATTAAGAAGACAGGCAATAAACTTGTTGCTGCAGTGGATCCTCATGATGCCGTAGGTATTATGGACAGGTATTTCTTCGATGTAGATTTTTTCACTGAGTTTGAGAGGTTTGATAGACATGTTGAAAAACTTAGAAGACAGGGAGAGGAAAAGAGAATCCACTATGTGAGTATATGTTCTCCTAATTATCTGCATGATGCTCACATAAGATTTGCGCTGCGGGTTGGGGCAGATGCTATTTGTGAGAAGCCGCTTGTTTTAAACCCATGGAATCTGGATGCTCTGGCCGAACTTGAGAAAGAGTATGGTAAGAAGGTATATGGCATACTTCAGCTTCGTGAACATCCGACGATAAAAGACTTACGGAAGAGAGTTCACAGAGAAAATAGACAGCAGAAACATGATATAAAACTGACATATATTACACCAAGGGGTAAGTGGTATTTTTATTCTTGGAAGGGGGTTCTCGAGAAGTCTGGCGGAGTCGCTACGAATATCGGAATACATTTTTTTGATATGCTGATATGGATATTTGGAAAAGTTGAAAATTTTCTTGTTCTAATATCTGATAGTAAGCGGTGTGCGGGAATTTTGGAGCTTGAAAGGGCGAGAGTGAATTGGTTTCTCTCGCTCGATAGAGATGATCTGCCGGAAGTTGTGAAGAATGGAGGGATCAGAAGTTATAGGTCGGTTCTGGTGGATGGAAGTGAGCTGGAATTTTCTTCGGGCTTTGAGAATTTGCATACAGTTGTGTATGAGAAAATTTTGAGAGGAGAAGGACCGGGTATAGAGGATGTTAGAGCTTCTATTGAGCTTGCTTATAGGATAAGGAATTCAAGACCTGAAGGTGTGGATAGAAGTTTTGATCACCCACTGCTGGATAAAATATTGAGGTAGGGTGTATGAATTACTTAAAAATTGTTGAACGTCTGAAAGATGTAAAAGCTCTGGTAATAGGAGATGTGATCCTTGATAAGTACATATGGGGAAGTGTTGACAGGATATCTCCGGAAGCTCCTGTACCAGTGGTAAAGGTTGAGAGTGTAGAATATAGGGCAGGTGGGGCATCCAATGTGGCTTCTAATCTTGCGGAGCTTGGATGCTATGTTGAATGTATTGGAGTAGTAGGTTTAGACGAGAATGCCGAAAGGCTTAGAAAGTTATTGCAGTCCAGGGGCATTGTTCCTGTTTTTTGTCCCGATGATGCGAGGTGTACTACTTTGAAGACGAGGGTTGTCGCTCATAAGCAACAGGTGGTCAGAATAGATGAGGAAGAAATTCACCCTGTTAGAGAAAAGATAGAAAGAGAGATTTTGGGCTATGTGAAAGACCAGAGGAAGAAGTTTGATGTTGTGATAGTTTCTGATTATGCAAAAGGGCTGGTAACTGCGGGATTGATAGCCGGAATTTTGGAGATTAAGGGTGATATCCCTGTGGTTGTTGATCCAAAAGGAAACAATTACGATAAATATAAAGGTGTTACTGCCATAAAGCCTAATTTTAATGAGTTGAAGTTTGCTGTGGCGAATCTGGATCTGAAACTGGAAGATATTGATAAATATACACCTTCTTTGATAAAGAGATTTCAGCTTGAAGGTATAGTTATTACTCTTGGAGAGCATGGGGTTTTTATACAGAAAAATGATGGTAGCAGTGTTCGGATCCCTGCCAGGACGAGGGAGGTGTATGATGTAAGTGGGGCAGGGGATACGTTTGTTGCGGTTTTTTCCGCGGTTCTTGCTTTGACTGGCGATTGGTTTAGTGCTGGCGAGATTGCAAATATTGCTTCGGGTATTGTTGTCGGAAAGGTTGGAACCGCAGTGGTAAGTGCTGGTGAGTTGGCAAGGGAGATCAGCAAGGGATAGGTGAAAAGACAAAAGGGTTTTTAGAGGTTTTAAGATAGGGGAAAAGCTTTGTTTGTTTTTAGAATGAGACCGGGGATTATCAAGTTGATGTCGGTGGCAGGGATATTGAAAGTTGCACATGTAGAAGCTGGATTACGAGGTTTCAAAAAATGCTCACCGATTCCGGTAGTACTCAGGAAGAGGTACCGACTCTCAAAAAGCTTCTTCTTGTGATGCGGGAGATAACTAAAGGAACAGAGGATATAGAAACAGATGATACACAAAACTTGTGGGGACAGTTAGGGGGGATAGTTAACTTTGTAGAGGAGTCTCTCTCTGATGAAGCCGCCTATGTAGTATGTAGCGATGTCGAGTGTTAAAAATCCGTTAGAGATGGGAGGGTCTCTTACGAGAGAAAAGAATATTCTGATGCGTTACTTTAGTTGTTTTGTTCTAGTTTATTATTATTAGTAAATTAAGAACACTATTGAAATTGGGAAGATTTATAAAGGTGAGATTGTGAAGTACATTGTTTTGAAATCAAAAATTCATGGTTGCATTGTAACTGAAAACAAGCTGGAATATGAGGGTAGTATTACTCTCGATAGGGATTTAATGGATGCAGCCAGGTTAGTACCATATGAGAAGGTACATGTTTTGAATGTTACCAATGGAGCTCGTTTCGAGACATACGTAATCGAGGGACAGCGGGGGAGCAGGGAGGTTTGTATAAATGGTGCAGCAGCACGGCTTGCCTATCCAGGAGATAAATTGATTGTTTTATCCTATACTATGGTTGATGAGGAAGATTTAGTGGGATACTCACCTGTTATTGTGAGGACAGACGATCAAAATAGGCTGATAAAATAAAGCTTTGGATGAAAAAAGCTGTAAAAATAGCTCTCCCTTTTTTCTTTAGCGCGCTTACCTTTTTGGTAGTCTTTCTGGTTGATACTACTTTTTACAGCGTTCCGAGGTTTATTAGAACTTTTTGGGTGGAGAGGGAATTTTTAATAGTGGTGGGATTTGTTTTATTGTTCTTCTCCGCGAGACAGATAGTTGTGTCCTGGGGGACAAATTATAGAAGGTATTTGTTTTTATTAGCTCTGTCTATGGGTGGAATGATAGTTTCAATTGTTTTATTGCAGGTTGTTTCCAGAGATTATCTTGGTCTCTGGGGTAGGACCCCATTGCTGGCAGAGTATCCTTTTTACTGGAACCTGGTCTCGGGCACTTCAGTATTTTTAGGAGTCCTTTCCGTGGGAATTTTTGTGTTTTCGCTAAGGCACCTGGTTTTGATTTCGAAACGGGTTGATGCTAGGGTTGAATGGATTTTAGTCGGGATAGCTGCAGTGGTCTTTTCTCTCATTTGTATATTTGTTGAAGATAGGTATACTTATGAGCCGATAAAGGTATACAGGTCGGATCTGTTTGCTTTGGTTTTTTACGCCTTTGTTGCTGTAGTGTCCTTTGTAGTTGGTTTTCAGGTAAAAATTTATAATACTTTGCCAAGAAGGTGGAGATATTTTTATTTTTCTATGCTTTTAGTTTTGTTGTCTTCAGAAGCTGTTTTCCCTTTTTCCAGGTTTAATTTTCCATTAATATCGTACAGCGGATTTATTCATGCTGTTTTTTCGCTATTTCCGATTTTTTTTGTTTTTTTAGCTGTAGGTCAGTATGTGGGCTGGTTCTCCAGTCTGGTTACTTCTTCCAGGGGACAGGAGTATCATATACGAGTTCTTAAAGAGTTACGAGATGTGATGATTTCTATGAAAGGTGGGGATGAAGATAGATTTGTGGGGTACATCTGTGAATTATTGAAAAGTAAGCTCAAAGCCGATTTTTTCCTTTACAGAAAGATAGGAGGGGAGAATTTCTTTCTGAGTAGCGGGATTTCCAAAGCCCCGGTACCGTTAAGACATTTTATTTCTTCTATTGAGAAGATAAAAGGATCCGAAGGACAAATCCTTGTGGTAGATAATGTAAATGAAGAGCTTGAAATCAATACATCCAGTGTGTTTATTTCCGCACTTGTGGTTCCGCTACACGCAAGAAATAAGACTTATACAGCCATTTTCTGCAGTAGGAACCCCTGTTTTTTTAGATTTGTGGATATAGCTGAGATAGAGTTTTTCAGGATATGCTTTGAGATAGTGGGAGAGATCTTGTAAGTGAAGTGTGTGCTATGAAATTTGTTTGACTATGTATGTGAGGGGTTCTTTTTCCAGGTCAATCCTGTAAGGTGGATTTATAACATTCCCATTGCTATCTTTGACTACTTCCACGATTGGTCGGACAGGCCTCTGCTTGTTGACACTTACTACTTTCGCAATTTCTCCTGTGTTTAGCTGCACGTAACTGCCTACAGGGAAAATGGAAATTGTGTTTAACATTGCCTTTAAAACTTTAGGATCAAAAGATTTTCCTCTATACTGGATGATAGTTTGAATTGCTTTCTGGGTTATGAAACCATCTCGGTAGGCTCTGCCGTGTACAAGGGCTTCGAAAGTATCGGCGAGTCCTATTATACGTGCGAAAAGTGATATTTCGTCTCCTCTCAAACCTTTAGGATAGCCTGAACCGTCGTATCTCTCGTGTTCCTGGTAAATAGCATTGATCAGGTAAGGCATGGTATCTTTAAGATGCGAAACATATTGTAGACCATATTCCGGGTGTCTTTTTACGGTTTCAAATTCATCTTCTGTTAATTTACCGTGTTTAAAGATTATTCTGTTAGGTATTTTGAGCATACCTATATCGTGTAAGAATCCGGAGAGAGCAAGTTTATGTAGCTCTGTGTCTGAAAGCTTAAGACCTAAGCCCAGTTTAACGCTTATTACCGCTACATTTACCATGTGTGATGCCAACCATGTGGCATATCTTTTCCTCTGGATGGCAAGGATGAAGAGCTCTTCGCCAGTTCGAATAGAATCTATCATAGCGGGAATTACTTTCAGGATTGAGGTAACGTTTATCTGAAAATTATTTCTTGCATCAGAGAAGATTTGCCCTATTTTTCTGTGTAGATCAAGGTAAAAATTCAGTCCGTTGAAGACTATTATCTCCCCTTCTCTCTTTTTTGTTTCTATTTGTATAGGGGGTAGTTTTTCAAAGGTTTGAGGAGCAGAGAATCGTGTTTTTCCCACTTTTTCTTCTTTTTCCGGTGGTGCTTTTGTTTCTTTGGGTGGCATGGGGCTCTGGGTTTCAGGTTTTGCCGGCTGAGGGGATTCTTCTTCTGTAGGTGGAGTTTTCTTTGTTTTGATGTTTTTCAGGAGTGCTTCTCGAAGCGTTTCGAGACTGCTGAAACTGCCTGTTTCTTTTGGCCTGTTTTTTTCTTTACTGGCGTTACTTTTTTCGGTTTCATCCTGAAGTTCCTTGTAGGACTTCAGGACATCTTTCATTTTTGGCATTATTTGCTGATTTCCTTTACTGTTGAGCTATCTATGATATTTACTCTTTTTCCAAACCCAATTACAAGACATAGATCGCAGATGTTATTGATAAGTCTCGGAATACCTTTTGACTGTCTGTGTATTTCTTCAAGAGCATCACTTGTAAATAAAGGTTCTTCCCTCCCTGCTACTTTTAAGCGATAGTTTATATACTTTATTGTGTTATCCAGATCAAAAGGTTTAAGATGGTACCTTATTGCAATTCTCTGATCAAATTGGGGAAGTTTAGATATGATATCTCTTAGTTCGGGTTGACCGACCAGGAATAGGGTTAAGAGATATTTGTCGTTAAGCTGAAAATTAAGCAACAACCTTAGTTCTTCGTATGTGTCCAGATCCTGTATTACCTGTGCCTCGTCAACAATTACTATAGTATGTTTTTGCCTCCTGGCTGTTTCAAAGAGGAAATCGTTAAGTTTGTGCAATAAGTCGAGTTTGGTATTTGAGTTTGTGTCGACATCAAGCTGGTACAGGATTTCCTTTATCAATTCTACGGGAGTCCATCGAGGGTTGGTTAGATATGCGATTTCAAAAGGACCATCAGATAGTTCTCCTATGATAGTGTGCATGAGTAAAGTTTTTCCGCATCCATATTCTCCTGTAAGCATTGCAGCACCTTTTGCGCTCTGAATGGCATACAGAAGTCTCATCAGGGCTTCGTCATGCTCTTGAGAGTGGTATAAGAATTGAGGGTCTGGAGTATTCTCAAAAGGTTTCTTGTTTAGTTGCCAGTATTCTTCATACATAGCTAAATACTATTACTTTTGTAATATAAAAAAAATAATTTTGATTTAAAAATGAGTTTTATTTTTTTCTCCGGTTACTATTATATGTATAAATAAAACAAATATCATTATGCCCGCTGCTATCGCGAGTATTCCTTCTATAAGTCCACTGCGATGGATTAGTATGCTGATGATTCCCATGATAACATTCAGGGCGAACAGTGCTATTACGGCTTTCTTGGGGCTTAATCCTACTTTCATGGTTCTGTGGTGTATATGGTCGGTACCGGTATAGCTTAGCAATTCCTGCAAATTTCTAACTTTTCTCTCACCTATTCGCAGGATAGTTGTCATTACTAAGTCAGCGATGGGAATTCCAAGAATAAGTATTGGAATTATGATGTCCATGCTTTTGTTATCGCCCCATGTTCCATAGATGGCAAGTATTGAAATAATAAATCCGATTAGATTACTTCCGGCGTCACCAAGAAATATTAAAGCTCTTTTTTTATAGCGGAAATTGTAAACAAAAAATCCCAGAACCGTTCCCACGAATATCAGATTTGCTATTAGCATAAAATTGTCGCCCTGCATGTATGCAATTATGAAAAAGAATGTTGATGATACAATTCCTATTCCAGATGCTAAACCATCGATACCATCGAGAAAGTTAAAGGCATTTGTTATCGATAGTATCCAGACTATTGTGAGAATTATTTCGCCAATTTTCCACAGTAAGGTGTCCGGGAGAAAAGTGAAGTAGATTCCGTGATATATAACAATACCTGCCGCAACTATTTGGACAATTAGTTTGAGAGTTGCTGGTAGCCTTTTTATGTCGTCAAGGATGCCCAGTAAGCCTATTATGGCAGAGCCTACGAACAGCCCATAGAACTCTCTTGGGAGATTTTTAATGAGATTGATGCAGCTTATGAAGGAAATTAAGATAGCAATACCTCCAGTTCTGGGGGTAATGCTCTTATGGATGTGTCTGCCTCCGGGTTTATCCACAATGTTCAGTTCTTTCCCGATGGTGTAAAAGATTGGAATTAGGCCTGCAGAGAAGGTGAAGGGAATTATAATGTGGTATAAATATGGAAGCTTTAAGAGGGATAAAAATTTCCATAAGTTGTGGTGGAATATCAACACCACAACAAAAATCAGAGTTGGAATATACTTTTTTAATGTGATTTTTTCATTATACATAGTGCCTTTCCAGAAATTGTAAAATTCTTTTGAGATCTCTTCTTTTGAGTGTAGGGTAGATTGGCAGAGAAAATTGGCTGTTCCAGGCTTTATCAGTTACTGGTAGAGTTGTATCAAAAGAGTACTTATGTAATGGTTTAAATACTGGTTTTCTTATGGTTATTCCCATTTTGAGCGCTTCAGTCATTATTTCTTCTGGTGACAAGTTAGGATGATATGCAATTACCCTGAAAAAATTAGGCTCGAAACTTTTTATCCCGATGTTAGGTATTTGGAGGTATTGTTTGAGAATATTTTCATATTCTGTGTATATTTTCTGCCTCTTCTTGATGAAGGTACTGAGTTTTTCGAGTTGCTTCAATGCGATAGCGGCTTCTATGTCGGTCATTTTGTAGTTGAACCTAGGGGTCAGTTTTTCTTTTTCATCGTACTCTCGCATGTCGATTGTTTTTTTGTATATCCTGTGGTCATTTGTTAGAACTGCTCCTCCTTCTCCAGCGGCAATGAATTTTGTTGCATAGAATGAAACGACAGTTATCTGTCCGTAATATCCTGTTTGTTTCTCTTCTATTTTAGCTCCTAAGCTTTGAGCGATGTCCTCAATTACTGGAATTCCGTAGTCTGTTATCTCTTTTATAAATCCGGGCTGGCCGAACATATGGGGAAAGATAATAGCTTTTGTTTTTTTCGTTATTTTCTTTTTTACATCTTCCGGATCGAGATTGAAGGTTTCTTCTTCAATATCAGCGAGTACAGGGATAGCATCATTGCTTTTGACTGCATGCCATAGTGCCGAACACGTATATGATGGAATTATAACTTCATCACCGTGTTTTATTCCTAGGGCTCTAAGTGTCAGAAATAAGGCTGCGGAACCACTGGAAACACATACGCAATATGTTTTCCCTATGAGATAGGAGAGTTTCTTTTCCAGTTCCTTTACCTTTACACCCTGGGCAATGAATCCCGATTTGATAACCTCTGTTACTGCTTCGATCTCTCCTTTGCCTAATGAGGGTTTATTGTGAGGTATCATATATTTATAAAAAGTCTCAACGACTGAAAAGCCTCTGCGTAGTCTACTCTTGCCTGCACTCCTCTAAAAAGAGCGTTTGATCTTGCAACTTCTATGATTGTGATGCCTGAAATATTTGTTTTTGAAACCTGGGATTTGTGTGCTAGTAGAAGCTTTTCCTTTATTCTCAGGTATTTTTCGCCTAGTTGTACGAAGACATTTGGATTGAAATTCTGGGTAGTTGGCGTTTCGTAGAAAAGCACATTTCTTACGTATCTTGTTGCTGAAATGGTTATTTGGGCAATGTGTCGGTGGTCTTGGTGTGTATCGTCCCAGAAGTTTACAAAAATGAGGTCGGGGGATACTTTCTTTATTACTTTTTCCAGATTCCATATTGCTTCCTTGTTGATACTGATCTGGGTATCTGAGTATCCACCCCAGTATAGTTCTTTTACCCCCAGAATTTTTGCTGAAGACTGCTGTTCTCTGATTCTGGTTTTACCATCTCCCCCAGCTCCGCCGTCAGTGGCAATATACAAATACACATTGTGTCCTTTCTCCGAATATTTTGCGAGGGTACCACCACAACCAACCTCAATATCGTCAGGATGTGCTCCAATAGCAAGGATGTTCATTTTTAATTGATTTTCTATCATTTGATTCCCTTTGTTATTATGTTTATGCTGTTTTCACCTTCATTGAATAGGAGATCAAGAATGGAAAGATTTGGTATGAAATCACCGTAGAGCTGATGATAGACTGGATGGCGAAAATCTTGAAAGATGACTTTTATTCCATTATCCTTAAATAATTCTAAATTCAAGTAATTTTTTCCTCCTTGTCCAGAGAGATATGTTTCTGCGTTAATTGTTTTTAAGATGTTTATCAGCTTTTCGTCGGCTGAGAGAGGAAGCTGGTCAGGGTTATAATTCAGGCTGGAGGAGAGAAGGATTTTCTTTTCTATTTTCAACTTTTTTAAAATCCATTCTATTGTAGCAATGTTAAAATCGATGAGAAGCTCATATTTTCTGGAATAAAGTTCTTTCAGCTCCGCGAATAGAGAATTGAAGAACGGAGCTTTACGATAGTAGGTGATGAGGGTGTTAAGATGTTTTTTCTTCCACTTTTGTTTATTGTCTATCTGAACCTCATTTATTTTCTGACCGAAGTTGTGCACAACAGGTACAGTGAGCCACATCCAACCCCTGTCAGTCTTTATTCTATTCCTATTTTGATATTCGTTTTTTTTGAATTGAACATCATCAAAAAAGACGAAGATGTCCGACTGCATTATTTTTGCAAAGTATCCGAGCCATGGGTATGCTTGAGGCTGATGTATAGCGCAAATCATTTTAAATAGCTAATCTCAATTTTACTTTTTAAATTAAAAAACTTAGAATTGTTTTTTAACAAGAATGTGAGGTGAAAATGGATTTAATGGTGAAAGCCTGTATAGTAATTGGTATTGTTTCATTGATGTTAGGGATAATATCCAGAATGTTGTTGATCCCATTTTTTGTTGAGGCAAGCGCATATCTGCAATTTTCAGAGTTTTGTTTTATCACAGCTATAACTTTTATGCTCTACAAAATGGTTTATAAAAAGTAAACATTTTAAAATAGTTTTTTCACGAAGATTGGGTTAGTTACGAGAACAATCCAGTCATCTTTGCCGATATATATTTTATAGTAGAACATTTTATCCTTAGGGAAATTAGAGTCCTCAAGCCATATGTCTGTAGATCTATAGAAGGGAATCTTTTGTACCAGTTTTTCGCCCAGGAATACATAAATGTTCTGGGAACCTTTAAAATTTTCCAGGCATTCAAGTTTTATGTGAATATTTGTCTGAGGATAGGTCAATTTAAGAGTTTCTCCAATGAATGCAGAGTTTCCAGACATGGGATCATGCACGGAAAAATCGATAAGGCGGATTTTGTCTCCAAAGTAATCCCGTGTTGAGTACATCCGGCCATTTCTCATAGCTTCGATAACACCATCGCGGGATTTTTCCTTCACAAATATAAATGTGTTGGTTTCGTGTATCAAATCTAAGTTATTTGATTCCTCAAAATCTAACTCACCTATGGTCCACACAGGTATTTTTCTGTAATTGAGGCAATATTCTTTAAGGGTAAGATCCCATAAGCCATCTGGCTTACCCAGAACTTTCATTCCTTCCCAGAAGATTGCAAAACCGTTGTGCTGCTTTGTTTCTGCAACCAGGTGTGGATATGCTTTGGTGAAAACCCGGATTGAGTTCTGCATGAAAGGAATGTTAAGAGGCAGGTTTTCTTCGTGGGTTACTTCAGGGTGTGCCCAAAATATGAGGCCGTTGTGATTGTGGACATAATCGATGAGTGCTTGGAATGGTCCAGCCCCGGGATCCCCATGGTACTGATCATAGAGCCTGGGAAGGAAAGGATACTCTGATTTCAGGAGTAGTATTATTAGAACTGTCATGAGTAGTGAGAAAATTGAAAACCTGTATTTTTTTCTAGTTCCTGGAAACCTTCTTTTTCTAATAATTCGTGTAAAGAAGAAGAGTAAAGCCAAAAAATACAGAAAAATCTTGAAGAAATAGGCCATATTCTGTGAAATATACCCGAAGGTATTACCGTTTGGTTTTTTATAGCCAATTCCTCTGGCAAGTGAGGGTAGTTTTTCATAGTCTTTGTAACTATCCATTCCAAAGACCAGCAGATGAGTGTGCCAGTTTCTAAGCTCGAGATTCTCGTATACTGGAGATCCTTCCCAGAAATAAAAAGGGACTGCTTCTATACCTGGTAT
>Ga0180300_10001182_pt1 | contig 12032 bp, 12 predicted proteins | sample GuaBasSediGuay15_FD_121798 | JGI IMG/M metagenome (GOLD analysis project Ga0180300, IMG submission 121798) | Subseafloor sediment microbial communities from Guaymas Basin, Gulf of California, Mexico - Guay15, Core 4569-2, 21-24 cm | ecosystem: Environmental > Aquatic > Marine > Hydrothermal... | reverse complement strand
TGAAAACAGCCAACATAGCGCAGTCTCTCCCTGGCATCATCACTGAGCTGAGCATAGCCCAGCTTGGAGAACCGCCCTATTACACCGGGCAGACCGAATACCCACATATGGAGCCACCTCCATTGATCTTTCTCATCCGGAGAATGGCCCCTATTCTACCTGTCTACTGTCTCACATGTATCTGAACGAGCTCACTGCAGGCTTCAAGCCCCACGCCTGCTCACAAACCGGTGTCACTTTTCTCAGTTGGAACCAGTCCGCAAGGTTACAATCCCGAAAGCCATCCGACCCGGGCAAGACCTGCTGAAGCCGCCCTCTCGTAGCCTCAGAACCTCTGATGTGGTACTATCCATACCCAGCGGAGGATAGCATGGCTCAAGACTACGAAATCGAGGAAATGGCCAAGGAAGAGTCCTGGAGGATGTTCCGCATAATGGGAGAGCTGGTCGAGGGCTTCGACAAGCTCTCCGGCATCCAACCGGCAGTGACCATCTACGGTTCTTCCCGGCTCAGTCCAGCCGACGAAGTCTACACCCAGACGCAGGATATTGCCCGCAGGTTGGGGCAGATGGGCTTCTCCATCATAACCGGCGGCGGGCCCGGCGCCATGGAGGCAGCCAACAAGGGCGCCAAGGAGGCCGGGGCCACCTCCGTTGGTCTCAACATCTACCTGCCCCAGGAACAAATGGGGAATGCCTACACCACCAAGTCGATCACCTTCGACCACTTCTTTGTCCGCAAGATCATGCTGGTGAAATACGCTACCGCCTTCGTCATCGTTCCCGGCGGCCTGGGAACGCTGGACGAGCTGACCGAGGTACTCACCCTGATGCAGACCCGCAAGATAAGGCCCTTTCCGGTAGTGCTGTTCAGGAGCGATTACTGGAACGGCTTCCTGGACTGGCTGCGCCATACCGTCCTGGCCAGGGGTTGTATCTCCGAAGAAGACCTCAATCTGCTGAGGGTGAGCGACGAGCCTGAGACCGTGGTGGAAATAGTCCAGACCTGGTACATGAAGCACCAGATCGTGGGCAGACGGGCCATGGCCCGGTGAGCCCGCCTAGTCCAGCACCACCTCGTCCCGGTAACCCGGCACCGATACCTGCCACCCAGTCTTCTCCCTGACGAAATCGGCAAAATCGAAGGCCGCCTCCGCCTCTCCATGGACCACGAAAAGGTGCCTGGGCGGTTTCTTCAACCCCGACAGCCAGCGCAAAAGCTCGTCCCTGTCGGCGTGAGCGGAGAAACCGTGTATCTGGGCCACCCTGGCCCTGACAGGGTAGCGCTGTCCCAGTATCCTCACCTCCCTGGCCCCATCGACGATGTGCCTGCCCAGGGTGCCCACTGCCTGGTAGCCGACAAAAAGAACGGTGCTCTCCGGCTTGGATATATTGGCTACCAGGTGGTGCTTTATCCTGCCGCCGGTGCACATTCCGGAGCCAGCAATTATCATGGTGGAGCCAGTTATGTGGTTTATGGCCTTTGACTCGTCCACGCTCCTGACCATAGTCAGGCCGGGGAAGTCGAATGGGGACCGCCCCACCCGGACGGCTTCCGCCATCTCCTTGTCAAACAGGTCAGGGTGGTCCCGGAAGACCTTGGTAACGTTCACCGCCATCGGGCTGTCCACGAAGACCATCAGGTGAGGTATGCGGTCCTCGGCAAGCAGTTCGTTCAGGTGGTACAGTACCTCCTGGGACCGCTCGATGGCGAAGCTGGGAACGACCACATTGCCACCCGCCTTGACGGTGAGGTTAATCACCTCGGCAAGCTGATCGACTATTGCACCCGAGTTAGGGTGCAGCCTGTCGCCATAGGTTGACTCTACCAGGACGTAGTCGGCCTGGGTGAAGAGGGTAGGGTCACGCAGTATAGGCTTGCCCCACCGCCCCACATCCCCCGAGAAAATGAGCGTCCGCCTCTCCCCGTTTTGGCTGACCTCAATCTTGATCATGGCAGAGCCGAAGATGTGTCCGGCGTCATAGAAAGTAGCCGACACGCCCTTGCCCAGATCGACTGGCTCTTCGTAGTCAACAGGCGTGCAGAGCGTCAGGCAGGCCGCAGCGTCTCCGGTGGTGTAGAGCGGTACCTCGGGGTAGGGCCCTCTCCTGCCTTCTCGCTCATGCCTTCTCCTCTTGAACTCCGCGTCTTCCTCCTGGAGCTTGGCCGAGTCCATCAGGGCGATGTTGGCGATCTCCGCCGTGGCGGCGGTGCAGTAGATGCGGCCGCGGAAACCTTCGCGCACCAGCTTGGGCAGCAGTCCGCAGTGGTCAACGTGAGCGTGGGTCAACAACACGGCGTCCAGCTCACCCGGCGATACCGGGAACGGGTCCCAGTTCCTTGCCCTGAGCTCCCTTTCCTGGTAGAGCCCGCAGTCCACCAGCACATTGAGGCCGTTGGTGCTCAGGCGAAAGCATGAGCCGGTGACATTCTGCGCCGCCCCTAGAAACGCCAGCTTGATTTGCACCGTCTTACCTGTGCTCTGCCCTGTACCCGGAAGTGGACCTCGCTTTGTACCAGATGTGGGAGGCGACGACAGGCGGGGCAATGCCGAAAAGCAGCCTCATTGAGGGCCGCCGTCCGAGGGAACAATAGCCCCGGTTATGTAGGCTGAGGCGTCCAAGGCCAGGAAGATAGCTGGACCAAGATGGTCATCGGGCTGTGCCGCCCGCTGCAAGGGGATGGTCCTGGAGTACTGGTCTACGAAATCCGGCCCCAGTCCCGCAGTGGCGCCCGTGACAATGGTCACCTTGCCCTCAACAGAGAATCTGGGAACGCTCATGCCTCCTCCTTTCGCAGTGGCCACCTGTGCCGCTACTCGCCGCGCGGCACGGCCCCGTCGTGCCCGGCGGAGACCCGGCGCTACGTCGAGACCTCCTCCTCGACCAGGAAGAGAGCCAGCCTGCTCCGGTCGAGGAAGGTGTCCTCGTCTTCTCGGATGGGGCGGCCGGCTTCCTGGCCCCACACCGCCATACTTGCCTTGTAGTCCTGCATACTGTCATACCACACCTCGGTGATGCAGTCGAACCCAGGCCCCTCTGACAGGGGAGCCCCGATGACGTGGTTGCGCACGTATCTCCTGATTCCGGGCAGAGTCCGCAGTACCAGTGGCGCGTGCACCTCCTCGTAGTGTCGGCGGAACTCCTCCCTGGAGAGACCCGGCTTCCGTGCGATGAGGGCAATCACCTTGACCATCTCTGACTTCCTCCTTCGGGCCAGGCTGCCGTTCAGGGCGCCCGCTCCGGCTCCTGGCGCGACTCCCTGTCCCACGTTTCCCGAAAGAGGTTGACCTCCCTGGTGCTTCTGATGCGCCACTGGCCGTCCTCTTTGGCATACTCATCGTAGTAGAAGCCGCCGATGCGAAAGCCCCTGTTGGCCCGGTTGTCGATCATGTAGTTGTACAGCGCCCAGGTGCCCCTGGCCGTATCCTCGCTGGTTATGTCGATCTCAGGGTTGTGGCCATGATGAACGCAGGTAAACCTTGCCATAGTCTGCCGGAGAAAGTCCAGAATGGCAGCCCTGCCCTGTAGCTTGATCCTGGGTCCGTAGTCCGCCACGGCGTCCTGAGTGAAGCAGTCGGCCAGCTCGTCGAATGCCTTGGTGTCGAGGCACCGCCAGTACTTGTACTTCACTCTTCTGATGCCTTCGATGTTCCTCATCTCCCGGTACCCTTCTTCCAGCAACCTGACCCGGGCATCCAGGTCCCATACCTCAGTTGTCATTGCAAGCTCCTTCCGATCGTCCTCCACGTCTGCTCTACCTGCGCTATTGTAGCACGCTTGGCCCTGTACTGCTGAGCGCCGTTATTGCCACCGCTCAGACCTGGGCCAAGCCTGGCTGGATAGGTTACAATAGAGGCAGATGAGATATCGCGGCAGCTCCAAGATCAAGTATGAGCACCGGATCATTCCTGGCTTGAGGGAGTTCCTGGAAGACCAGGTGGAACCGCTATCGGACGTCCACAGCATCATCCCGGGCAGGATCAGGAAGACGAAGAAGCCTGCTGACCCGCTGCAGGTCCGGTTCAAGTATCCGGTGAAGGGGGGAGCTAAGCTCCTGGCCTACAGCGGAGGTGCGGTCCAGGAGGTATTCGTGGTTACCCGCAGACCGGAGAAGCTCAAGGCCCTGGCCAGGGAAACGGCCAAGGTCAGCCCGAAAGGGAAAAGCAGGCAAAAGGGACTGAGCAAGGACGAACTGGAGCGGACCACCGCAGAGTTCCTCAGTGGGATCGGTGAGCCGGAGGCATCTTCTCTCATTCCGTCCCACTTTCAGCAGGAAGCCCTCGACCTTGCCGGTAAAGGCGACGTTGTCGTCACCGCCCCCACCGGCAGCGGCAAGACCTGGATAGCGGAGCGCGCCATCGAGAGACTCCTGGCACAGGGAAACACCTGCTGGTACACCACACCGCTGAAGGCACTTTCGAACCAGAAGTATGACAACTTTCAGAAGCTGCTGGGAGAGGAGAACGTCGGGCTTCTCACCGGCGAGAGGAGGGTGAAGCCCTGGGCCCCCGTGATAGTGGCCACCACTGAAGTGTTTCGAAACGCGCTCTACTCCGCCGACCAGAAGCCGTGGCTGGCTGTACTGGACGAAGCGCACTACCTGAGGGACGAGCAACGGGGCACGACCTGGGAGGAAGTGATCATCCTGGCGCCGCCCGAGACCCGTCTGCTGCTTCTCTCTGCTACCATCTCCAACGTGGACGAAATCATCGGCTGGATGGAGAGAGTAAGGGGCCACAGGCCCTACCTCGTCCAGGAAGAGGACAGGCCAGTCCCTCTGCGCTACGGGTTTCTCAGCCACAGAGAGTATGTCCTGCCATTGAAGCGAAGCCTCGTCGGCCAGCGCAGGCGGCCAGGGGGACGGTTCAACCCGGTGAGAACGCTCGAAGCGCTGGAGCACAGGAACCTCATACCGGCCATCATCTTCCTGCCCTCGCGAAAAGACTGCGACCGGGCTGCCTCAAAGTTTCAATCGCTGTCGTGGAAGGACAGGGCAGCCAGGTTCAATATCTTCGCTGACGCAGCAGCGGATAACCCGCACCTGTGGCATAATCCGCTGGCAACGCCCCTGATAGAGGGAGGGGTGGCCTCACACCACGCAGGACACCTCACCGGATGGAAGGTGGCCGTGGAGCGGATGCTGGCGGCCGGAAAGCTTCGGGCTGTCTTTGCCACCACCACTCTTGCCGCCGGACTGGATGTGCCGGCCCGCACCGTCGTCCTGCCTACCCTGATGACCCGGGACGGTTTCGGTACCAGGTTCCTGAACGTGCTGGAGTTCCACCAGATGACCGGCAGGGCGGGCAGGAGGGGGAAGGACAACGTCGGCTTCGTGGTGCTCGACACAGAACACGACAGTGACATCAGCGTGGCTATCAACCTCCAGGGCGCCGAGCCCGAGCCCATAAGGTCGGCCTTCAAGCTCAGCTACTACCAGATCCTCAACCTGCTGCACCGGTTCGGTCTCGACAAGACAAGGGAGATCGTGGAGAGGAGCCTGCTGCTCTATCAGCAGAGCTCCCGCAGGGAGCTCAAGGAGGCCAGGGCGATGCTAGCCCAGGAGTTGGACAGGAGGATAGACATCCTCCGGAGATTCAACTATCTGGACGAGTCTCTTGGACTCACCGAGTTCGGTCAGTGGGCCCTCCTCATACGGCACGAAAACTCGCTTATCTTCACTGAAATGGTCAGGCGTGAGCTCTACCGGTCACTCTCCTCCGCAGAGCTTGCCGGATGGGTAGCCGCACTCACCCCGGGACGCTCGCCAAGGCGGCTCTACCGTCCCCTTGATGTCAGAACACTGTTGCACCTGGCCAGGGAGATACGGACACATGAGAGGAGAAGGGGGATCATATCTCCGCCTTTCTCCTCCGAAGAGGCATGGAAGAAAGCCGCGTCAGCCAGGCTCTGGGCAGCGGGGGAGGAATGGGACACGGTGGTAGCAGCGACGGAGACGGAAGAAGGCGACCTGCAATGGCTGCTTCTTCAGGCCTCCGAGGTTCTACGGCAGCTAGAAGACCTGCCTCTCCCCATAGCGGAGACGGCCGGCGAAGCCCGAAGGGCGCTCCTCCGCCCACCTATCCTCTAACTCCAACACCCGCCAACGGTGCCACCGCGCAGGGCTAGAAGGAGCTCTTGAATATGCCCGCCTTTCCCCTGGCAACCGCAGCAGCCAGTGGCGCAACCACCAGCCAGACGGCTATGGTGATGAGCATAGCCTTGACGTAGCCTATTGTCTCGATGCTGAAATCCGGGGCGATTATGCCCCAGAATATCATCGTCAGCCAGGCACTGAAGAAGAACCCACCGCCTGCGGTGGGAATGGCAAAGAAAGCGCCACACATAGTCCACCTCCTTGACTGGTGCAGGGAACCTTGGCAATGATACTCGTGCTGCGGCATGCAAGGCAAGCCGTTTGCTGGTGGCGCAAGGCAGGGCATAGGCGCGGTAGGGGGGTGGGCTAGCTTCACTACACCTGCCCACGCCCCTTGCGCGGGGCGGGGGGCCAGCGGTTCTGATGGATGGGGGCTGAGAAGAAGAGGCACATCCCCGTAGGTCCGGGGACAGCAACTCTCCTGGCAGGAAGGAGACGTCTCCGTATGCAGCGGCTTGAACGGCCTTGCCAGGCGCCCTATACTATGCTTGTCGGGTTGCAGAATGAAGTCCCCGGTGGTCCAGGCCGGGCCCACTCAGGCGTTCGGGCATGGTTCGCAGGAGGACAGGAAGCGGTGCTTCCTGTGATAGTGAGGTATTCCCTGGATCGAGGAAAGGCAAATGGGAGAGATTAAGAGCGCTTTTGAAAAAGCGATGGAGAAAGTAGAGAAGCTGGGCAAGCCTTCACGAGAGGAGCTGTTGAGGTGGAAATACGTTCCCGAAGGACAGAAGCTCGCTGCTGACTACTTGCGGGGGGATGCCAACCTGGCTGGCGAGCTTCATAGATATGGGGATGAGGAGAGGCACCTGGTGATTGAAGGTGTCGAGGAGATCCTCCTGCGGAGCATTGGCCTGCCGGTCCACGAGGCCGCGAAGAGGAACAACAAGAGGGCCATGGATGGCATCAAGGCCATCAAGCGCGACAAGGGAGCCCTGGAGAACGTGTACACCACCATGCGGCGGGTCTTCGAACACTACGAAAGAGAAGGTGAGCGGCAAAGAGCACAGGCTTATGAATCTCTGAAGCAGAGCTTCCAGGCCAGGATACAGCAGGTAATGCAGAGACAGGGCGGCTTGCCTCCTGGAACCACCGTCAATGTGGAGACCCAACCGCAGTTTCAAGACGAGTGGCGCCGTCTCCAGGCCCAGATTGACTCCCAGTACCACAAACTGCTCGACGAGTACAAACAGGAAATAGCCGGGATACGTTAGACTGCCCGATTACGCGGCGGGCAAGCCCCAGCAGCTTGCCCATCTACAGGGGCGTGGAAGCGGTACAGCGATCTTCGGAGAGGCACGGGCTATCCTGGTCATGGCGATGCGGTTGGCCAGGCGGGACGCCAGATTAGACCGGTGCCTCCACTGTTACGGTGGTGCCTTTGCCCGGCGCTGTCTCCACCTTCAGAGTGCCGCCCAGCAAGCGAACACGTTCCTGCATACCAGTCAGGCCTAGCTTGCCTTCCCTGGTCAGCTCGCCTACAGAGCCTGGGACCTCGAAGCCTTTGCCGTTGTCACTGACGCTGATCCTGACCCTGGTCTCATCGAACTCAACAACGAGCTCAGCTTCAGTAGCCTGAGCATGCTTCCATACATTCCGTAGCGCTTCCTGGGCGATGCGGAACAGCATCAACTCAGCATCTTGAGATAGGCGGCGTCCAGTGCCGATCACCGTGGCTTTGATGGGTATGTTCGAGTAGTCCGTGACATCGGCGACGAGCCTCTCCAGGGCAGGCACCAGGCCGAGCCGGTCCAGTGTAGGTGGCCTCAGGTCCTGGCTCATACGCCGCACCCCCTGGATGGCATCGTTGGTCTGCTGCCACAGTCTCTCCAGGGCGACCCTTTTCTCCTCGGAGATTCCCTTCGTGCTAGTGGCAAGCTCGTCCAGTTGACGAGCAATGACAACCAGCGCCTGGATGGTGTCATCGTGAAGCTCCCGCGCGATACGTGTCCTCTCCTCCTCCTGAGCTTTGGTCACCTCCCCCAGGTAGAAGTTGAGATTCTCCCGCATCCGTTTCTCTTCCGTCACGTCTCGGGAGATGTTCTGAAAGCCGACCGGTACCCCGTTCTCGACCACCAGGTTGGTGGTAAGCATCAGGAAGGCCTCCGTGCCGTCCTTCCTTATTATGCGCTGCTCATACGGCTGTTCCAGGGGCTCGTTCTCAAGCAGTTTGTCCTTGACCTGCGCTGCCAGGTGTAATCCCTCCTCGTCCAGCATTTCTCTCACATTCATGCCCACCAGCTCCTCCTGGGTGTACCCTGTTTGCCTCTCAGAAGCCTTGTTGGCCACCGTTATGTTGCCTTCCATGTCATGGACCCAGATGGCATCGTTGGCATTCTCGAAAAGCCCTCGATAGTTCCGCTCCGACGCAGCCAGGCGTTGTGTTGCCAGACGCTCCTTCTCGTAGAGCCGAGCATTCTCTATGGCGACGCCAACCTGACTGGCAATGGCTGTGAGCAACTCCACCTCATCTTCGCGAAACCATCGATAGCTTCGCATGAGCACCGAGATAGTCCCCATGGTACGGCCCTTCGACTTCAGGGGTACACTGAGGAGAGATTCTATGCCGTGGCTCACCGCTATCTTTGACTCCGGACCGGTCAACCTGGAGTCCTTGCAGGCGTCTCCCACGTAAAGTGGCTCCCCGGTCTCTGCTACAGCGCCGCTGAGCCCTTCGCCGATCCTGATCGTGCCCGCGGACCGGGTGAACTCCGCGGGCATACCGCAGTTTGCGGCCAGGTACAGGTGCTCAGCCTCCTCGTCCAGCAGGTATATGATGGCTGCATCCACCTGCATTACGCTGGCTACGTTTTCGGCAGCCATGTCCAGGACCTGCTGGAGTTCGAGCGATTGGGAAAGGATGGCCGATACCTGATTGAGGGCAGCCAGTCGGCGCTCATTCTCCCTTATGACCCAAAGTTGAGATTGGAGGGTGGCTTCCGCCTCCTCCAGTTGGGCGCGGCGCTGCCGCTCCTTTCGCAGCGCATTGAAAGAGATGGCTACTACGTTGCCGACGATAAACACGGCGCTCGCTTCAAAGAAAGCATCGACAGAGTACTCCGAGAAGAATATGGCCCGGGGTAGCATACAGGCGAGGGCGGCGACTGAGGTAAAGAAGGCACCCTTGTGGCCGAGGAGGAAGCCTGCCCAGATCACAGGCACCAGATAGACGATCCGCTCAAAGGCATGCCTGTCTAAACCGAGGTTTGAGAAGAGGTCGACCACGAAGCCCGGGTGATGCAGTTGCTCACCATAGTGGACGGCGGTGATAAGCGCCAGTAAAGCTGCCAGGAACCAGACTGTGGGGTTCTTAACCGCCTGTCCCAGCCAGCCAAGCAGTCGTTGCTGCAACTCTCCTCACCTTTGACTGCTCCGAGGAACAGGGCCTACGGTACATCGTCGAGCGTAATCCAGCCTTCCTTGAGGCCACGCACCACCGCTTCGGTGCGGGAACCTACCTGCAGCTTGTTGAAAATATGCGTCAGGTGGCCCTGAACCGTTCGTACGCTGAGGCAGAGTTCGTCAGCGATCTCCCTGTTGCTCAAGCCCCTGGTTGCCAGCCTGAGGATCTCCTTCTCTCGCTCGCTGAGTGTCTCCATGGGCTCGCGTTCCTTGACCTTGTCGGTGGTGGACACAAACCGATTGAGTACTTTTCGGGCGACCGCAGGGTGGAGAACCGACTCCCCCGCATGCACTGCTCGGACAGCGTCCACGAGCTGGCGCGCACGAATGTCCTTGAGCAGGTAGCCGGCAGCGCCTGCCTCCAGCAGGCTGAAAACGAACTGGTCGTCATCGTAGGCGCTGAGTACAAGGACACTGATGCTAGGGCAGAGCGACTTGATCTGCCTGGTGGCTTCGATGCCGTCGACATTGGGCATGGCGATGTCCATGATGGCCACGTCGGGTCTCAATTCAGTGGCCAGCCTGACCGCCTCGCGCCCGTCAGCCGCCTCGGCTACCACTTCAATGCCCTCTTCTGCTTCCAGGATACGACGTGTTCCCTCCCGTACCACCGCGTGGTCATCAGCAATCAGAACTCTAACGCTGTCCAACTTCCTGCCTCCCTCCGGGAATGGGCCTTCTATCAAGATAGGCCAGCCACGGCACCTGCGGCCCCCGGTACCAGACCATGTTGGGTGCAATCGCACAGACCGAACGGTTGCTGAGAGCACCCCACCACTGTCCACCGTACTTGAAGCCAAACACGGATGAGACCCTGGAATACTGGCTCCTCTGGCCAAGCACCCACCCCACTTCTTTCCATAAATGCCACCCTGCTACGATGTTACTTTCGCTGAGCGAGTCCGTCAAGCACGCAGGCGCTGGGGTAACTGTCAACATTTAGTCGGTGGAATCCTGGGAGTGGGGGGAGTACCGGGCTGAGGTAGCCTGGCATAAGCCAGACAGGGCCTTGACCCCGACGGTGCAACCAGATGAAGGCATACCAGCCAAATAGCGGAATGGCCCAGCCCGGCCCCGAGCCGCCCCATCTTGCCCGGCCAGAGCGGCCACACCGAAAGCCCCAGGCCGAAAAGAGCAGGACCAGTGGATACGTCCTCCCGCCCAGTGGCTTCTCACTCTGCTAGCCACCTCTGCTAGTGCCGTGCCTGGTGGCCGGGCCTCTCTGTCGGGCGTACGCCTATCTGCCGATTGCCCGCCGATTCTGTCTGATTCCACCGAGCAGCCCTTTTCTTCGACACCCGGCGAATGGCTTGACACACACTTCCAAGGTTCAAGTACCAAATAATGGCCACCGGTAGCAAGATAATCGGTATGGCCAGAGCCAGCGCCACTACGAACTCCCACTCCATTGCCGACACCCCTTGCGGGTCCTGGGCCCGAAGCCATAGGACCCGCCTGTTGTCAATGTACCTCTCGGGCTGCAAGGCTGGCGTCCGCCGTAGCGCCTGTTGCCGCCTGTACAAAACTCGCACGCCACCAATCGACGATAGGCATTTGTGCGCGCCGCCTGCCGCTGAAGGGGTGGGATTGAGGAGACTGGCGGGCTGCGTTGCTACCACGGCATCGGTCTATCCCCAGAGTACAGGTCCGGGCTCAGGGAGGAGTCCGATCAGAGAGGTTGACGGTCCAGGCACAACCCCCACCCTGCCCCAGTCGAGCCTGGAAAGGGTCCTCTAAACGCGGGCGCACCAGCGGCCCGAACAGCACGCCAACCCGCTGTGCCTATTCCAGGCTATCGCGGTAGACCTGCTCCAGCGCCTGCTGCAGGTCTGGCGGCAGCTCGGACCTGAACTCCACGTAGTCGCCCGACGTGGGGAGCCTGAAGCCCAGCAGAAAAGCATGGAGGAACTGTCTGTCCAGGTACGGAAGGCGCACCCCGTAGACCGCATCTCCCGCGACCGGACACCCGATGGAGGAAAAATGAACCCTGATCTGGTGAGTCCGCCCTGTCTGGGGCGCCGCCTCTATCAGGGAGTACTTGCCGAGTCGTTTCAGGACCTTGTAGCTGGTGTATGCTTCTCTCCCCTGAGGGACCACCGCCATCCGCTTGCGGTCTTTTGGATGGCGTCCTAAGGGCGCCGCAATGGTGCCTTCTTCTCGAGAAGGGCTACCCTTCACCAGTACCCAGTACTTCTTCCGCACACGGCGCTTCTTGAGTTGGGCAGCGAGATTCATGTGGGCTTCCTTGTTCTTGGCCACCACCATCAGCCCTGACGTATCCTTGTCCAGGCGATGTACCACGCCAGGCCGCAACGATGCGTCTACAGATGACACCTCCGGGCAGCGAGCCAGGACAGCGTTGACCAGCGTATGGGCCGGATGGGCGGGGGCTGGGTGGACGGTGAGACCGGCAGGCTTGTCAACAACCAGAATGTCATCATCCTCATAGACGACCGTCAAGGGTATGGTCTCAGGGG
>Ga0180300_10001181_pt1 | contig 12035 bp, 10 predicted proteins | sample GuaBasSediGuay15_FD_121798 | JGI IMG/M metagenome (GOLD analysis project Ga0180300, IMG submission 121798) | Subseafloor sediment microbial communities from Guaymas Basin, Gulf of California, Mexico - Guay15, Core 4569-2, 21-24 cm | ecosystem: Environmental > Aquatic > Marine > Hydrothermal... | reverse complement strand
TGGGTCTGCCTCAAATTCTTCCTTTAAGAACGTAGACCTAGTCATCTTCAACGGTTTAAGAATTTTCTCTCTAATATAATCCTCGTAATTCATTCCACTAACTACTTCAATGATTTTCCCAAGCATTGTGTAACCTTCATTGAAATAGAAGAATCTTTCACCAGGCTTTGCGGCGATTTCTTCGGATGCGCCATTCACAAACTGCATAAAATCCTCAAAACTTGTCATAGGAATCCAACTTTCATAGAACCCAAGTCCTCTTTTTATTACTATTTCAGCTTGACCAAGATTCGGAACACCAGAAGAATGCGTTAATAAATGAAATATTTCAATAGGACGCTCATCGAACCCGATTTTAAGGGGAATATATTTTTTCACTGGATCATGAATATCTAGTTTACTGGCTTCAACCAGCTGCATAATTGCTAAAGCAGTGAAAGACTTTGTTACAGAACCAATCCCGTACAACGTGTTAGGTGTTGTAGGCAAATTTTCCTCTAAATTTCTTGCACCGAAACCCTTACTATAAAGAATTGAGTTGTTTTTGACGACAGAAACGCTTAATCCAGGTATTCGAAACGTGGACATAGCTTCAGTAACGTAACTATCAAGCAGTTCAATGATATTACTACTCAAATCTACCCCTCGGAACATTTGTTGAATGATATTCAAACCAAATGCAATGTAACCTAAAAGTTTATTGCTCAAAGTTTAAGGTCAAACTTAACTTTCAAACAGTAATAAGTAGCTATCTCCGAAATGATGTACGTAATATAAGCAATAGTGCGCTTTGAAAGCCAAGATTTAACCTTACTTAACAATCAACCTTCAAATTAGGAAATATTTAAGAAGATTGAAACAACACTTACATCTATGTTAGTATTCGGTCCAGTTCCCTCGCGTAGATTAGGAAGAAGTTTAGGCGTAAATAATATTCCAGCAAAAATATGTTCATATTCATGCGTTTATTGTCAGCTAGGTACAACCATAAAAATAAGTATTGAAAGACGTCCATTCTACGATCCAGAAAAAATCTTCAAAGAAGCAGAGAACAAAGTAAAAAATGTACAAGTGGACTACATTACTTTTGTACCAGATGGAGAACCCACCCTCGACAAGAATTTAGGAAAAGAAATAGAAATGTTAAAAAGTCTAAACCATAGGATCGCTGTTCTCACAAATGGTTCTCTAACATTTAGAGAAGACGTAAGAAACGATCTTTCAAAAGCAGATCTTGTATCCTTAAAGGTCGACGCAGTAAGTGGAGATTTATGGCAGAAAATAAATAGACCACACCCTTCGCTTTCTCTTCAAAAAATCCTTGAAGGAATGTTAGAGTTCTCCAAAGAATTCAAAGGAGAACTAATAACGGAAACAATGCTAATAGACCAAATCAACTATGAAAACGAATTCGATAAGATTGCCGACTTCATCAGAGAATTGAATCCAAAAATAGCATATATTGCAATTCCTACGAGGCCTCCCGCTGAGAAATGGGTAAAACCTCCACGAGAAGAAATAATTAACGAAGCATTCCAAATGTTTTCTAAAAAGATTAAGAACGTGGAATACCTTATAGGATATGAAGGTACTGCTTTTTCATTTTCGGGTAACGTTGAGGAAGATTTGCTTAGCATTACTGCAGTGCATCCAATGCGCGAAGACGCGGTCCAAGAACTTCTTAATAGGGCTGGAGTAGGGTGGGAGGTTGTGGAAAAACTGATCAATGAAGGAAAAATAATTGAATTGAGATACCGTGAACATAAATTTTACATGAGGAAGCTTCCTGGAAGACGAAAGTAAAGCGCTGAAACCTAGGTTTCAAGATGCTATATGGCCTCATGGAGAAGTAGGGGTATATCCGTTACCTTTAGGTCTTTTATTCCCTGTTTCCTAACGGTGCTTGCAAGTTGAAACATACACAGCGGACACGCCGTTATAATTCTTGAAGCACCGAGATCCAAGGCTTCTCTTATTATCATCATCGCTACAGAATTCGATATATCCCTAAATAATAGCCTAATTCCCCCAGGAGCCCCACAACAGTAACCTTCATTTCTGTTCTTTGAAAACTCTAAAAGCTCTATTCCAGGAATACTCTCAATGATTTTCCGAGGCTCTTCATATTTTTTCGACGTCTTAGCGAAATGACAAGGATCTAAAAACACAACTTTCTCCTCTATTCGCTTACTAAATTCAATTTTCCCTTGATCGATAAGATCCGATAAAACCTCAACAACATGTAGAACTTCGAAATCTGGTTTTCTAAATATACGTGGATATATATGTTTATACGTGTGATAACATGCAGCGCAAGCCATCACAACTCTATCAACACCTTTCTCCTCTATTTTTGCAATGTTACTTTCTGCTACTTTCTTTGCCTCATCAAAAAATCCGTGATCAACAAGGAGAAGTCCACAGCATCTTTCCTGCTCGCCGAGAATCGTAAAATCAAGATCAGCTTTACTAAAAATGTCTACTGTTGTATGTCCTATTTCATGTAGTCTAAATGGAACCATACATCCAACGAGATAAATATACTCAGCTTTTTCCGGAAACCTAATGCCGTCAGGAATCCACTTCTTCCAGTATTCTGGGCCTTCACCGGTCATCGATCCGCTACTTATGATGTTTTTGCAAAGATTTGCAATGGGTTCTGGAACTTTTCCTTCCTTAACTGCAAGATTTCTAAGGCTTCGAACAACATCTGAAATAGGAATATTCGTGGGGCAGATTAGTTCACAAGTTCCACAACAAGTACATGTATACAATTCTCTAACAATATCGCTAATCGTTTTCTCTTTGTTTAGAATAGATTGAGCTGCTTTAATTCTACTCCAAGCACCTATGTTTTCGTCTCTGCTTGAAAGATAGAAAGAACATACATCATTACAAGCTTTACACTCGATACAGGAGAAAACTGTCTCTTTAATGTTTTCTAACATTTGGTTCGCTCTCCTAAATAGTGAAAATGGCAATTTAACATCTACTTTACTATTGCATTTTTCTGTCAAAAAGACTTCGTTAGCTTAACTTAAACTAATATTAGTCCGAATTTTCATTAGAATTAATACAAAAGTTTAATTTGCAAAATTTCATAATGTACTTTACTATTGCATTTGTGAGGGAGTAGCGGTGAAGAGGGGCGTAATAGGTTTAATTTTAGCCGTTGCTCTAACAATAGCGTTTTTAATACCGCTTCCAGGAATGTTTTCACCGTCCACCTTGATGTCAATGACAGACCCATTAGCAGGTATTTGGGGCTCTGTCTACACAGCTAAATATCCAAACCGCGGAAAAATAGTGATGCCCGGACTGGAAAGCGATGTAACAGTCATAATAGATGGTTATGGAGTGCCACATATCTTTGCGAAATCTGAAATAGATGTCGCCTATGTGCTAGGTTATTTGCATGCTCACGATAGACTTTTCCAAATGGACCTGCAGCGAAGACTAGTAGAAGGCAGGCTATCCGAAGTACTTGGAGAAGCCGCCTATCAAACCGACGTATTATATAGAATTCTAGGGCTTTACAGAGGCGCGCAAAAATCCTTAGAACTCTTAGAAAACATCTCTGAAGGAGAAAAAGCGAGCCACTATCCTCAAATGGATGTTACACTCATAAAAGATGATGCCAAGAAACTTTTAGACATGTTAGACGCCTACTCTAAAGGAGTGAATTTTGCAATAGAAGAAATGGAAAAGGAAAATGCATTGCCATTGGAGTTTAAACTTTTAGGTTACAAGCCGGAGCCTTGGACGCCCTTAAACATCCTTGAAATAGGTAGGCTTCTCAGCTGGGGTCTAACTGGAACCTTCGCTGACCTAGAGCTTTACTTAGTATATCAAGGGTTAGTCGGTAAATACGGTGTGGAAAACGGCACAAAACTTCTACTTGAACTACTACCGATAGATAGGCCCATTGACCATTTCATTGTCCCAGAAAATGAAAGCTGCATTCACCCCGTTAATCCAGCAGACCCCTCCAAAACATTTGGCTTTTCTACAGTAAACGTAGAGACGCAAGGAATAAACGAACTCCTTAAATGGATAAAGGAAGCATCTCCATTACTCACGCCAATAAGATCTATGTTTGCATCCAACAATTGGGTTGTAGGTGGAAATCTAACCGAAACAGGAAAACCTATACTTTGTAATGACCCTCACTTGCAACTTGTGGTGCCGTCAGTTTGGTACGAAGTTCACTATGTTGTGAAAAGCCCAGATGGAGAGTTTATTAACGCTAGAGGCGTAACCTTCCCGGGAATTGGTCTAATAATCATTGGATGTACTCAATACGTCGGGTGGGGCTTTACAAATGTTATGGCAGATCAAATGGACTTCTACTACTATAAATGGAATGACAAAGGACAATATTTGTATAAGGGGTCTTGGAAAGATGTAAAAACAGTAAATGAAGAAATACTCGTTAAAGCCAGCAATGGATATGAAAAAAGAACAATTACATTAAACTTCACGGTTCACGGCCCAATCATTGAAAGAAAAGGGACAAAGTTTGCAATCTGCTGGATGGGAGAAAAATACGGCTCACTGGAATCTTTAGCATTACTAAAATATGTTCATGCAAAAAATGCAACCGAATTCCTAAAAGCAACATACTACTTTCATATGCCTCCTCAAAATCATGCTTTTGCAGACATCTATGGAAACTTTGGATGGAGAGCAGTTGGCTGGTATCCCAATAGAACCTATCCAAACGGCACTATGGCAATAGATCCTTCAAAACCATTAACAGCCCTAATACCGAGATTACCCATTAACGGTAGTTCTGAAAACGTCATTGAATGGAATGTAAATGACTGGATTGATGCAAATGAAGCACCAACACTATGGAATCCTAAGCAAGGCTACGTGGTAACTGCAAACAACAGGTTAGCAAACAAAACATACCCGTATATCTACGATGTTGCATGGACATTTGCAGACTACTATAGAGCATATAGAATCGACTACCTCATAAGAGAATGCATAAAAGAGAAAGGCTACGTCACAATTGAAGACATGAAGAAAATACAGAACGACGTCTTCTATGTCCCAGCAGCTAAACTAGTACCAGAAATAGAAAACGCGCTTTCCGGAGTAACAGATGAGAAGGTACAAGAAGCACTTAACATTCTTAAGGAATGGAACTATTCGATGCTCCCAGACCTCGTTGCTCCAACAATTTTCGCCAAATGGCTTAGTGTCTTCAAAAACATGACACTTGCAGACGAATTCATAGAATTAAACAAAACAGTCAGCGGATTTACCATTAGCAAAAGCGAACTCGAAGACCTTGTAGAATCCATTCCAACCAGTATCTTAGAAGCTTACGTAAAACTTGAACCAAACTCCCACTGGTTTGACAACGTTTTCACAGATGAAACTGAAAACGCAGCAACCATAATACGTGGAAGCTTCGAAAAAACCATCGAACTACTAGAAAACGAGTTTGGAGAGGACATGAGTAACTGGAAATTCTCTAAAATACACAAGTTGCACGCTGAGCATCCATTTGGCTCCGTGTTCAGTTGGCTTAACTACCCTGAATGGGAAGCCTGGGGATGGAGTCAATGCGTTAACAATATTGGAGCATCCGGCAAAAGTGGACCATCTTGGAGAGAAATATTAAACTTCAAAGACCTTAACCAAAGCTTATGCATAATCCCTGGCGGCCAATCAGGTAACCCCTTCAGCGAACACTATTATGATCAGCTTAGAATGTGGCTTAACGGAGAATATAAGCAAATGAGTTTTCCTGCAAATCCAAGTGAAGTAGAAGACGTTGAAAGCGTACTGGAATTTATGCCGGGGTGATAAAATGAAAAAACTTAACCTTATCCAATGTTTATTAGTAACGTTCGTGATTGGAGTTGCATTGGAATTTACAAGGATATGGCAGCTACTTGTAATCGCTGGGATTATCGGAGGATTCTTAGCGAAAAACCTTAAGACAGCAATTTTCTCAGGTTTCTTCGGTCTACTTTTCTGTCGAGGAATTCTCTTCATAGCCTTGTATTTAAAGCTACCCAGCAGCTTTGCAATGGCATACTTAAACCTCTCAATGTTTCTAGGAATCGGCCTAATACTCGCAGGACTACTTGGACTATTTAGCGCACTAATAGGCTACTTTTCAGCAGCACTCATAGAAAAACGATAAATACCACTCAACAATTTTATTTTATATTTTATTAACGAGTTTTATGTAAATATACGATATTTCGCTTCCAGTAAGAACTTTAACAGTTTCTCCAAAGCTTAAAATAATAATGATATCGTTTATCCATATGTTATTTAGGTGAAACAGATGATTGATGCTCATGTTCACTTGTTTCCTGACGATATTGTGTGGCGTTTTTACGCTTGGATTGAAAAGAAACATAAATTGAAATGCCAATTGAATGGGAAAAAGCCTTAAATGTATTGAAAAATATGGGTGTAAAACAGATTTTTAATCTAACTCACGCTATCACTCCAGAATATAGTGAGAAATTTAATGGATGGCAGGGAGAACTTAAAAAGAAGTACGGGTTCATAACTTTCGGCGCATTTCACCAGAAAACAGCGAAGAACTACTCATAAAAGCTTTTGAAAACAAGTGGATAGACGGGTTAAAATTACATCCACCTGTTCAGAAATTTAGACCTGACTCAAAAGAAGCTTTGAACATCTACGATCTACTTGAAGAATTGAAAAAGCCGCTTTACATTCACACGGGTTGGTTTCCAGATAACGGTTTCCAATATTCAGATTCAAAAATGTACGAACCCCTAATATACAATTACAACATTCCGGTAATTCTCGCCCACATGATGCTTGGAAAACCAAAGGAACTCAGAAAATTCCTTGATGCGAGAAAAAACGTTTACACCGAAACATCAAACGCGCTCATCGATATAACGGTTATTGATCATGTTACAGGTGAAAAAGTAAAATGGTTATCTGAAGAAGTTGTAAACTTAATAGAGGACTATCCGAACAGAGTTCTTTACGGAAGCGAGATACCTCTGGTTTGGTGGAAACCAGAAAAAACACTAAAAACTCTGCTTAAACTTAATGTTGACGAAAAAATTAAAGAGAAAATTTTATGGAAAAACGCTGCAGAGTTTGTTGAAAAACACATAAAATAATCTGAAATTAACGTTTTCTTTTCATCTTTTAGACATTTTTGATTGATTTATTGTTTTAAGATATACATTGTGGAGCGTGAGAGATTATAGTCGACGTCTTAGTTAAACGCAAATTTTTATATTTAGTAATAGGTAATACAACAAATGTTGTTGTAAAGTTAAGATGTTAGGTGGGAAAATTGACTTCCACAGAAGCTGTTCATGAAACATTTAATGAAATCCTAATGGAGATTAAGAGAAATACAGGTATATATGCTCTGGCAATAGTTTTAAGAGACGGATTGATTGTGGCAAGTTTAATGCCTGAAGACTTAGATGAAGAAACTCTAGCAGCCATGACAGCCACAATAATAAAAGCAGCAGAAACAGTTTTCACCGAACTTAATAAAGGAGATGTAAAGAGAATCATAATTGAAGGAACACATGCAAAAATAGTTGCAGTAACTGCTGGCAAAGACTTTGTAATAGTTGGAATGGCAAACCCAGAAACAAGTCTTGGAATAATACTTCATAGTATGAGAAAAGCAGCAGAAAAAATCAGTCAACGAACAATATAACCCCTTACATTTTAACTTCCTAATTTTCGAAACCTTATTTTCAATTATGTCCTATAGCGAAATATTAAAAATCGAAATTTAAAAACTACTCTAACATTTAATAACATTAACATGGTTGTAGAAGGTTGACAATTAACAAAATAGAGAATCTAAACAACGAAATTGAAAATCTGAAAAGAAAGCTGAAAATAAAGGAGTACCACGCTGACAAAGGTATTGTGCGGCTCATTATAGGCGAAATGCATAGGCAAGAAAGAGAAGCAACATGGCCCATACTTGAAGAATTTAAACCCAAACCCTTGAAGGGATCGGTTATTATAGTTCCCACAGTTGATATCGAAGGAAAAGTAAACATCAGTGTAATTAATCCAAAATATACGGAAACACCAGCTTATAAAACGTATTGCAAAATATTGGAGCACTATAAGCCTGACATTGTTGTTGAACTACACGCATTTAACTCCAAATTTTATCAAAGCTTAACAGATCCGCATCGATTAGAGAAAAAAGGTGTACCATCCCTTATACCTTACGAGGAACAACCGGCAATAGAAGACCAAGTTTTACATGGAGGACCACCACCATACGCTAAAAATAAGTTCAGAGAACATGGATCATACATTACCTTAGAGATCAGCAGAAACTATACAGAAAAAGCCAAGAAAACACTACTAAGCATATTAGACATAATAGTAAAATCTGACAGCCCACAGGAAATTATATGCAAACTTACAGAAAGATACCCAGAATCGATGAAAAAGGCAAAAGAACTTCTATACAAATACCTGTAAATAAATCCACAAACCACGAGTAAAGTGAGACCTAAAAATATATCAGCATTAAATTCCATTGTATGTGATATTCTTAAACTTTGAAGTTAACTGACTATCTAGCCAAAGACAAAAATTACCCAATTACGATAAAGCATGACATTTAATTAACGTTTTTAACACGACAGGAATCTGCTTGTTAAGGCACATAATTTAATTTTTAAACTTCTAAAATAGCAATAGTAATTTAAACATAAAATTTGCTGTTTTCCCACAAATATTCGTCAAAATACGTAATGAACTTGAAAAATTAATGAAAAACATGAAAGTTTGATAAATTTCATTCATATTTCTTTTTCTTAAAAAATACGGCTCAGACAGTAATACATGGTTGATACTATTGGCTTACCTACTTTAAAAGAAGTGTAGCAAGATGCTACTATGGGGGAAAGGTTTGTCGTCTTTAAACCTGTACAAGGGCGAAAACACTCTACAGCCTTTAAAGGGAAGAAGAGATACATTTGGACTGGAAGAAGCGGAGGAATGGATCCGTAAGCTGTTTGGGGAAAGAGAGAAAAAGGTGGTTCTAGGTATTTATGGCGCACCGAATGCTGGGAAAACAACACTGGCAAATAGGATAGCAATGGACTGTAACGTTGAACCAAAAGGAGTAGTTTCAGAAATACCCCATGAAACCAGAGAGGTAATAAAAATAGAAAACCTCAACTTAAACATAAATGGGAAAAATCTTCAGCTAACCATATTAGACACACCTGGGCTAGCAACGAAAATAAGCCACCTAGAGTTCATCAAATACGGCTTAAGCGAATCCGAAGCCATTCAACGGACAAAAGAAGCACTAAAAGGAATAACAAAGGCAATAGAGTCAATGAATGAAATAGACGCAGCAATAACCGTTATAGACTCTACAAAAATGCCCTACGAACAAATAAACATCATAATAATAGGAACTCTGGAAGCAAAAAGAAAACCAACAATCATAGTGGCGAATAAAATAGACCTACCAGAAGCAAAACCGGAATTAGTGAAAAAATTCTACCCAAATCACCAAGTAGTTCCAATATCAGCCCTAACAGGACAAAACATAGAAAAACTATACAAAATATTAACAGAAATCATATAAAACCCTTAAACATGATGAATCTAATTTTAAACGCATCATAACATCAAATATTGCAGTATAGAATCATCACTAACTTTAAAGCCATCCAAATAAAAAGAGCTGAGAGAGATCTCAGCAAATTAAGTTTTGTTATTTCCAACCTCTTGCTACAATCAAATATACCAGAATAAGTGCCATCACTAAACATGCAACTATTGAAACAATAGTAGATGTTGCGGCTAAGCCAAAAAGACCATACTGTTCCCATGCAATGAAACCCGTTGAAACAAGGGAAATTAAAATTAAAACGAAACCTCCACCAGCTGCCCATTCCTGTTGCTGGAAGAAACCCATTGATAGTGCAAAGGCAATTATACCGTATAGAATTAACATGTAGCTACCTGTAGCACCTATACGCTGTATTATCTCGATATCTTGCGATGAAATGCCGGAAACATAGTTCCCTATTACCCCTAGATCAAAGAGTCTTGTAGCACCAAGCAATATAAGAAAAACACCTACTAGCAAAAATAGAAAGCCAACAAACGCGGCTCCTCTAGGCCCTGTTCTCTCCATAAAATCACCATTTACAGTTTAACGAAAGTCAGACCAAACAATATATAAATTTTTTTATAATCCAAATTGTCAATGGAGTATTTATTAAGTAATAGTTTTACTGATGGCTACTTCAATAATTAGCTTAAGCTGTTTATAATACTGGAACAAGCGTTTTTTTGTCTAAAATATGAATATATTACATTAAATTATTGGTATTTCATACATTTCTGAAATTTTCGGTTTTCCAAGATACAAAGAGGAACATTAATAACCTTTTCAAGGAATTTTAAAGTAGTAAATATTTTGTGAATAGACTTGGAAGGGTTATAAATTGAGTATAGGAATTCTTTTGAACGTTTTTGCAAGATATCCATTTGTTGTTCTTGCCTGTTTACTATTAGGCGGAGGAATTCTACTTGGAATAACTGGCTTAATCACCGGGATACAGCTATTTAAGCTGCTTTCCGTTGTTCTAATAGTCTGCGGTCTAGCCGTAATCTCCGTAAAAATTATCCTGAAGTTAGGTTATCAAAAGAGCTGATATTCATCATTCAGGGTAGTGCAAGCAACTTATTTTATGTTCACCTTCAAAAGTTTCAAAACCTCACATGAAACTATTTACCGTAAATTTTTCACGGTTGTAGCTGCATTAAGCAATATTTTATCTTCAAAACATAAAACAAAAATAGAATTATAAACCTGATAATATGTCGGCACCTTAATCAATAAAATGTTTTATTACAGCCTTACAAAACCAGGTTATTGCATCTATACAACCAATTCTATTTGGCGGGTTTAGTCACATTACCCACATATATTTTTGAGTATCTTTAAAAATAAGCAGAGGAATTGTTAAATTATGCCACGGTTCCTAGATTTATTTCTCTATGAAATCCGTCAAAGCAAAGACAAAATAAAGAAACTTTTAACAATTTCAAAAGACAAACTTCAACTATATGAAAGTCTTTTCCCTAAATACTGGAATTCCCTTCCCGATATTCAAAATTTTAAGGGAGAAGTTTTCGCCGTAGACAGTAGCGACGGCATTATTGAATATAGGGATGGCGTAATTATTCATGTTTGCCGAGCATTAGCACTGTCAAATACCCGTAAAGAATGTAGGGAATTAAAAGTAAACATCTTTTACGATCCGAGGAAAAGAAACGATCTTGTAATTTTTAGAAGTCGAATGAGGGAGCACCTAGAACATTTAGTTTCCCTAAAATGTTTAAACAATTACAATGAAGATTTAAATAGCCGAGTATTGTTTTTAGACGGTTCCCTCTACGGTAGAATGTCACATGTACCAAAAGACTCAGAAATACCTGGTTATCAATCTTTCATGTTAGATTACATAGAAACTTACAGCAACATTCTCAAAAAATCTAAGGAGAAAAACATACCAATAATAGGTGTAAGCAAAGATTCAAGATCAAGACTTTTAGGAAGAATCCTACTCACTCACAAACTAAAACACCACCTTACACGTAGCTCATTAAACTCTGAAACGGAAACAGCAGTATTGTCTAGCTGGAGTGAAATTTGGAAAAGACCTAGAAACGCTTTGAGGAAAATAGAAAAACTCTCAAAAGAAACCACAATACCCTCTGAAATCAAAGAAGTTTTCAAAGAGGCTTTAACCTCGAGACCAGACATCCAAATCATATCTAGTCTCATAAAAGAACCGGGATACACAACTCCACTTATTTTAGGAATACCAACACCTGCCCTCGACCCACTACTGTATGCTTTCGAGAGCGGAACCTTAGAAACCTACATTGAAAACAATTTTTCAAAAGCTCTAGTCGAAGAAGGAGAAGAAATAGTAGAAAAAGCCAAGAAAATTTTACTAAAAATATTCGAATACCCCGCAATCTACATGTTCTATTACATC
>Ga0180300_10001178_pt1 | contig 12068 bp, 7 predicted proteins | sample GuaBasSediGuay15_FD_121798 | JGI IMG/M metagenome (GOLD analysis project Ga0180300, IMG submission 121798) | Subseafloor sediment microbial communities from Guaymas Basin, Gulf of California, Mexico - Guay15, Core 4569-2, 21-24 cm | ecosystem: Environmental > Aquatic > Marine > Hydrothermal... | reverse complement strand
CCGTCGCCTGCTTGCCCCGCTGGGACTGTGCAGCCGATGATGCATGGGAGCGGCGTCTGCCGGCACGATGTTGGTGAGGGTCTGGTTGGCGGTACTGAAAGCGTGTGGAGGGGGAAGGCAGGTGTGTGTGGTGGTCACGTCATTCCTCAGCCAGGAATGAGACTCCAAGGAGACCTGGACCGGTGTGTGCTCCCATCAGCGGCGTGAACTCGGTCAGGTAGAGGTCGGTGCAGTTGAACCTTGAGGCCACCTGTGCCCGCAGCTCCTCTCCCTCCCGAGGTGCGTCAGCATGATGCACGATGGCGCGGATGGGAGAGTCTCCCACCCTCTCCTCCATCAGCTCCAGCAAGCGCCTCACGGCCTGGGGCTTGGTCCTTGGCCGTTCCACAGGCTCAGTGTAGCCGGTAGTGGTAGAGGTCTCGAGAATGGGCTTGATATTGAACAGAGAGCCAGCCCAGGCCGCCGCCCTGCCGATGCGACCGCCTCTTGCCAGGTAGCGCAAGGTGTCCATGACGGCGAGCAGGTTTACCCTCGGTATCATGGCTCGGGCTGCCTGGGCCACATGGGACAGGTCTGCTCCCTGGCTGGCCACACTCGCAGCCTCGAGAACGATCAACCCGAGAGCGCCAGCCGACGTGCGGCTGTCTATCACTTCAATGGCAGTGTCGGGAAGTTCCTCCCTGGCCATCTCCCTGGCCTGAACTGCGGACTCGAAGGCCATGCTATAGCGTGAGGTGAGAGTGATACATAGAATGCTGTCCGCCCTTTCACTGAGGGTGCGGTAGCTTTCGAGGAACACTGCGGGCGATGGGGCCGACGTCTTGGGGAGGCCGTTCTCCTGCCTCATCAGCCTGTAGACCTCGGCGGCCGTTATGTCCACGCCATCCCGAAAAGTCTTGTCACCGACGGCTATCAGCAAGGGGACGATGGTGATGTCATAGTTGCTCAGTAACTCAGGCGGCGCCGAGGCGGTGCTGTCGGTAACAATGGCAACTTTGCTCACGCTGCAACCCAAGCTCTGCTCATGGCACCTCCTTAGAGGCTCCCCTTTTGGAGGCCCGGCAGCAATCAAGGGCAAGGTTACCATGTTTCACCGGTATGTACAACCTTCTTGGGGTGTTGTGCGATTATGCTGTTGGTCAAGCTTCGATGGACTTGCACGTTGCGACTGTGCCGCACTTGGTGGGTGGGCCTTGCCGGTCACCTGACGGAGGGCCGGGTCAGCCGGTGCGACCGGCAGCTTCGTACTTCTCTGCTCCGATATGAACGGGCCAGAAGCCCGGTTGCGGTCTATGCCTGGCTCTGGAGACCCAGCTTCTCTCTGAGCGCTACTTCGCCGTAGCCAACCAGCACATCGCCGTCTATGGTTATCACACCGGCACAGTCATCTGCCCTGCCCTGTCGATCATCTCGTCTCGTGCTGCTTTGTCTTCGGCCACGTCGTGGTCTTCGTAGGTAATGCCGCTCCTGTCCAAGAAACTCTTGGCCATCTTGCAATAAGGTCAGGTGGGGACGGAGAATATCTTGACCTGCTTCGGGCTCATTACTCTCCCTTGAGCGTGGTAGCCTGCCTGAAAAACACATAGCTTGGACGGTAACAGTATGGGAAGCAGCATCGCGAGGATAAAATGGGCCGGTGAAATGTTGAAAATATGTGACATCTGCGAAGAATGGTGGCCTGGGGCTGGTGCTGCTGTCAAGCTGCGTCGGGCGGGGTACCCCGCCCGACGCTTCAGTTGGGGACCTTGTGGAGGAGCTTCAGGTGTTACATGGGCACCACGATGTCTCTCAGTGAGGATGGCAGGTTGCTCGGCTTATCGCATTGGGCTGGAGTAACGAACGGCTGACCGTTGTCACCCTCAAACACCTGCTTTCCTGTGTTGGACAACAGGAAAGCCACAAACTTGGCCGCTAGGTCAGCGTTTGGCGCGTTCTTGGTGATGGTAATGCCATAGACAATGGCCTTGCCGCTCTTCGTGGAGTACTCGCCCGGTGAGGTCTCCAGCCTCACTGACGCCCTGGCGTAGAGATCGGCGTAAGTCACGCCGGAATCGCCTATGTAACCTGTCTGTGAAAGGTTCACTGCATCGTCCAGCTCGATGTAATTAATGCCGTGCTGGACAGCCACGGAGCTGTACTCAAATGCGTAGTCCAGGTCGCCTGACTGAAGCTGCTCGATGAGGTCGACTGATTTCGATCTTACTACTTGCCTGCCTTCGGTAACCCGGCCCCTTTCTTCATCTGTCCCGGGGACGCAGGCATCGTACAGACCACTGGCATTTTCGTCGGGGGTGTTGCCGAAAGTAGCTGCGTCGTCGAAGTAAAACTCCTGGGCTAGCTGGAATACCATGAGGGACCGGTAGCCGCAGGGATCATCGTCAGGGTCGCTGTGGCCCCACCTGACGTCCTCGTTACGAAGGACGTCGTACCATGTCCTGGTGCTGGCAACTATGTCTTCGGCAAAGGGAGCGTGATCACGGTAGCAGAGCACCATCCTGTTCTTGGCGAACACAATGGTCCAGTCGGCATAGCCGGGTTCGTACAACCTACCCGGAATGAGGGTGTAGTCTGCCGAGACGATTATGTCCGGAGGAGCCTCGCCAGCTTCCTCCCTGGTTATGGACCGGCTTATCATGGTCGCGCTGCCACCGGACTCGCGCAGAACGTCCACCTCCGGGTGTTCCTCCTCGAACATTTTCTCAAGTGTCTCCAGGGGAACAGACAGACTTCCGGCGTGGTAGATGGTCAGTGCCGTCTGGCCGCTGCCGCAACCAGGCAACAGAGCCAGGACGAACACCACGGAGAGCAACGTTGCGGCTAGCTTGGCTTTGGTAGTGGGCATGCGTAACCTCCCGAGGTGAGATGGTGAATCAGAACACATGTATGGCGGATGCCTTGAAGGTGATCCATACTCTGGCCCCCTTCCGCAAGTCCAGTTCCGCAGCAGCCTGACGGGTGACGAGGCAGATGAAGTCCGGAGGCACTGTCACCGTAACATTCACGACCGCCCCTCTGTCCACGAGCTCAGTTATGGTGCCCGCGAAAGAGTTTCTTGCTGTGGACTGAAATGGTTCGGTGGAGATGAATACGTCCTCGGGCCGCAGCGAAACGTGCACCTGCCCCCGGGCGTCCGTGAGCGCCATAATCTGTATGCCACCGATGTCCACCATTGCCTGACCAGCGCCGAGCTCGGTGGCCTCGCCGGTGAAGAGATTGCGTGACAGGGCAAACCTGGCCACGAACTCCGAGTTGGGACGCCGCAGTACGTCCTCAGGGGTGCCCACCTGGGCGATCTGGCCTTCATTTATCACCGCGACGCGGTTGCCGAGGGCGATGGCCTCTTCGAAGTCGTGTGTCACGTGGATCACGGTCACCCTGAGACAGCGGTGTACCTCGGCCAATTGCTGCTGCATTCTCTCCTTCGTCTCCGGATCAAGCGCGCTCAGCGGCTCATCCAGCAGGAGCACCGCTGGCTCAGTCACCAGCGCGCGTGCCAGGGCTACTTTCTGCTTCTCGCCGCCGCTCAAGGTGGTGGGATCCCTGCCCAGCAGGTCAACGATGCCGAACACCTGGGCCATGCGGGTTACCGACGCTTGTATCTGTTGCCCGGGGCGTTTGATCGATTTCAGGCCGAAGGCTATGTTCTGCTCCACCGACAGGTGGGGGAACAGCACCTGGTCTTGGTATACGATCGCAATACCGCGTTGCTCCGGCTTCAGGTGGGTGACGTCCCGGCCATTGACCGAGACAGTGCCTGCGAGCACGGGATACAGGCCAGCGATGGCCTCCAGAAGCACCGTCTTACCTGCGCCGGTGGGACCCAAGACAATGAAGTACTCGCCGGGCTCGACATGCAGGTCTATGTCCCGCAGCAAGAACCCGCCGAGGTCGACCTTGAGGCCGCGGACCTCGATCATGTTCTTTGGCCCCTCAATGCCAGTGTCCGGAGCGCTACGAAAGCGATCAGGGAAATCAGTATGACCAGCACCGCAACAGGGCGCGCGTAATCCAGCCCGAAGCAACTGAAGCGGTCGGCTACAAGGATGGGCGCCACTGTAGGATGCTCGCCCAGGAAAGGCACGTGGTAGGCCAGTATGAGGACAGCTCCGAATTCGCTCACCGCCCGGGCCCACATCATGACCGACCCGGAGAAGATGCTTCTCCAGGCCAGGGGGAGCGTGACGTGAAAAAATACCCGGAACGGTGAAGCTCCCAGCGTCCTGGCAACCTTCTCCAGCCGCACGTCCACTGACTTGAATCCATCCCTGGCTGAATCGATGAGGAAGGGAACACTGACGAACATCATGGCGATGACGACCCCGGCCAGCGTATCAACGAAAGTGATGCCCGCATGGCCGAGCAGCTTGCCCATGAAGAACTGCCTGCCGAAGACAAACAGGAGAGCGATTCCGGCGGCGGAATGCGGGATGACGATGGGAACGTCGATCAGTCCCTCGAAGAGCCGCTTGCCGCGGAAATCGTGCCGGGCCAGCAGATAAGCCAGTGGGACGCCCAAGAGCAGGCCGACGACAGTGGCCAGCAGGCCAGCATACATGGTCAGCAGTATGGATGAGTACACCTCGCTCTCTCTAAGCGTGTCCCACAGGGTTGTGGGCGAAGAGGACGTGGAGGTCTTGACCACAGGCAACAGGATAAACAGCGCCATGAGCAGGGCGAGTAGGCCGAATACCAGGGTCAGGCGGTCCAGTCTTCTCCAGCGTTGGATTCCAGTCATTGTCCCCCTCCGTCGCGCGATTCTCTGTCCCGTCTGTAGCTGCCACCTGCTGTGGCGTCATCCGAGAGGCGTGGTTCACAAGGCGGTCCGGCCTCGAGTGGTCGTTCTGTAGCGGCAGAAAAGCAGAGCTCCCCGATCAGGCTCGGCCGTGTCATGAGCAGGGACACTATCTCTCCTTTCCACGCTGGGAGGCGCCGCCGTTTCCAGCAACACCCTGCCGGCCAACCTCCGTGGGCTTGAGCCTGTAGGAGGGTCGGCTCGAAGAGCTATCTATTCAACCTCAAGAAGCTTGTGGCCCCAGTCTGAGAGGCATCGTACCCGCCAGCGCTCCTCACCATTCCAATGAACTCGTCGCTGGCCACGGCATCCAGCAAAGGCGACAGCAGCTTGCTGCGATAGTTGGCCATCGGGATGACAAGATCGTACCTTTCGCGGTACAAGGGAACGAAGTCCAGGCCGCTGGCCCTGGCTGCGGCTTCGATTCCCAGTCCCACATCGGCCTCACCCGATGCTACGGCCGCAGCTACCTCGAGGTGGGTATCCTTCTCACTCTGGTAACCCCTCACGCCAGGCGGGCTGATGCCCGCCTGGCGAAGCTTGTAATCGAGAAGCACGCGCGTACCCGAGCCCCTCTGTCGGTTGACAATGACAATGTCGGGGCGGCGCAGGTCCTCGACCTGCTGGATACGCTTTGGATTGCCTGGGGCGACCATGAGTCCCTGTATCCGGTAGGCGAGGTGAACAATGGCCACGTCGCGCCCCGGCAAAACGTGCTTGACATAAGGATAGTTATACTCGCCGGTCTCCTCGTCTAGCAGATGTATGCCGGCCAGGTGTGCCCTCTCTTCCTGAAGTGCAATGAGGCCGCCGAGGCTGCCAGCGTAGGTGAGGTCAACATTGAGTTCCGGGTTTTTCTCGCTGAGAAGGCCTACCAGCATACTCAAAGCAAGGTCATGGCTGGCGACCACAACGATGGTCGATGTATCCATTGCCCGATATCCTGTATCCGTTGGCGTCGCCGTGTGCCTTCGCTCCTCCCGCCAACGCGCCAGGTGGAAGGAGAAGGTTGCTTCAATCTCCTCTGGACTGTAGCCCAGGCTCAAGGCGTTTAGAACCTGGCTACTGATCATGTCGGAGAGACTCGTCCGGCGCCCGGCCGCAGCCCAGTCACCTGCTGTTCTGGGCGATACCACTGTCCCTCCGCCCCGTCGCATCTGTACAATGCCTTCTTGCTCAAGCTGCATATAGGCCCTGACCACTGTCCCAGGACTTATGCCGAGCGAGTGCGACAGTTGTCTCACGGTGGGCAGGTGGTCTCCAGGGCGAAGCCGGTTAGCAGCGACATGCTGCTTCACCTGCTCTACAATCTGCCCATATATCGGGGTGTCCACGTTACCCCTGAGGCGGATTTCCATCTCCGGTAAAGGCTGCATGCTGGTTGTAGTATAACAAAAGACCGCTGTCAGGGCAAACCAGGCCTACCCGGGCTGTGGATCATCCGCGCGGGGCGACCTTGTGCTAGTACAACGGCCCAGTTGACAGGCTGTGAAGCTGGGATGTCGAGGCGACCACGATCAAGGTGCGCCCGTTCTATGGTGAACGCTGGTCAATAGACAGACGGCATCGATCTCGGGACCGCCCAGCAGGGAAGCCCGACAAGAGCACTGAAGCAACGCTACTCCGGCTGCCGGAGAAACCAGGACTGAAGCGAGCGGGAGACTTCACCATGGGGATGCCATAGTCGGCGCGGGTGCGTTGGGAGCGGCAGAGCTGGCATCGGCAGATGATGGGAACGGGTTACCTTGTCGGCGCGCTCTCGTCCAGTTGCCAGTAGTCTCGCGAACCCTCGGCTCCGGCCACCTTCCCGATGATGTGATGCCTTTCCAGTTCGAGTATTTGCTCGGTGGTCAGGCCGCAGAATCGGCGCAGGATATACTCGGTGTCCCAGCCTACCGGCTTGCCTACGTACTCCGTGCGCGCGGGCGTTTCGGAGTACAGCGGGACACACCCCTGGATCTTCATCTTTCCATACCAGGGATCATCTATGTCTTCGATTTCGCCTCTTTCCTGATAGTGCTTATCGGTGCAGGCGTCCATGGCGTTCTTTATGGGACACGCGCCGAACCCATATTCCCGGGCCAGTACTTCGATCTCTGCTGAGGTCAGCGTTGCTGTCCAGTCTTCGATCATCTTGTATATCTTGTCCTGGACGGGCTCCGGAACGCGGTCGACGTTGGTGGGGTATTTCTTTGGCAGTTCTTCTGCGGCGCCACCTATCACGGCGCACAGCTTGGCGAATGCCTCGTCGTCAGCACCAATAGCCACGTACCCATCCTTGGTCTTGACGATGCCGTCTGGGCAGACCCAGCGGTGCCTGTTACCGTACCTTTCCTGGACTATGCCTGTCTTGCTGTACCAGGCGATGCCGGGACCGAGCCACCGGGTCATGCACTCTATCTGCGACTGCTCAACCATCTGCCCCTTGCCGCTCTTCTCTCTCCAATAGAGGGCCATCAGCACGCCGAGAGCGCCCATGTGCCCGGCGAAGTAGTCGCACACCCAGATGGGCACCTTCAACTGCTCGCCGTCCGGATGGCCGGTGATATAGGCGCTCCCTCCCATCGACTGGCCCAGGATATCGTAGGAGGCGCGTATCAGGTCAGAGCGGCCCCACTGCCCGGGTCCGTTCTCGGCCAGGTAGACCAGGCGCGGGTTGATCCTCTGCAAATGACGATAGGAGATGCCCCAGTTGTCGGTGGTACCTGTGCGAACGTTCTCGACGAACACGTCAGCTTTGGTTATCAGGTTCTTGAAGATATCCTGTCCCGGCCCCGGATGGATGTCGATGGACGCGAGGAGTTTGTTCTTGGCGCAGTCCAGGTAGCCGAGCCCGGAGCCTATCTCCGGCAGCCGCTCCTCTGTTACATTTTCGCCCAGTATGCCTTCGGGCATGGCGCTGCTTTTCTCCGCAGTCCACTTGACGTAGCCTCCCAGGTCGGCGGGTGGCCCGGAATATCGCATGGTGTCGGCCCGACCCGGAAGCTCTATCTTGATGACCTCTGCTCCGAGCTCGGCCAGCACGGCGCATGAGAATGGCCCGAAGATCATGGTGGTCCAGTCGACAACACGGATGCCGTCAAGCATCTTGGGCTTTCGTTTGGCCTTGGTGGGGTCAAAGACATAGCGGCACCATTCATCGTAGGAGAGAGCGTCTTCCTCTTCCGGAGTCAGATCGTTTCCTTGCTGGTGCTTCAGGACCAGCAACTCCAGGTCCCCGCCGAGTTTTTCGTGGTTGTAGTGGAGGCCAGTCCACTCTGTCGGCAGGCCCATCCCTTTCCCCTTCTTTGGGCCGCCGCGCGGACTGATCACGCCTTCCTTCTCTAGTTGTCTCAGTTCGTTGCTCTGGATGCCGAGATACTTGCGGAAGATGGTCTCGTTGTCCCATCCCATCGGCCTGGAGACCCACTTGATCCTGCCCGGCGTCTCACTGAGAGCTGGCTTGGTGCCCTGGATGAGCAGTTTGCCGTAGAGCGGGTCGTCGACCTCGATTATGCCACCGCGGTCCAGGAAGTGGTCATGCTCACAGATTTCCTTGATGTTGTAGACGCCACCGGCGGCAAATCCTCCGCGGAAGCCGATCTCCATGAGCTCGTCCATCTCGTGTTGCATCGTCCATTTGTCGATCTCAGTGTTGATCTCTTTCTGTGGTACCCAGAGAAGGCGAACGGGGTTATCGGGGAAGGCGTATTTCAGTATCTGACTGTCTTCGGTCCCGATGGCATCGCATATGGCCCACCAGAGCCGACCCATGCCAGCGACGACGCTGTACCTGCCACCCTTGCACGGGTGAAGCCCATAGGGGCATATTTCAAGGTCCCAGTTCCCCATGGGGCCTCTGACAATCCCGCTCAGGCTGTACCAGTCGAAGCTGCAGTCACAGCTTCGGATGATGAGGCCCTCGGAGGACACGTCTATCATCTGACCTCTTCCCGACTTGCGTTCTCGGTACAGCAAGGCGCCGACGACTGCCAGGGCGGCCGCCAGTCCGCCTGAGATGAACCCGATGGGCCAGCCGACCCTGGTCGGCACCGAGTCCTTTCTTGCCTCCTCGTAGGTCTCAGCCTGGTAGTTGATGGGGCCGCAGAATGAGCTCAGGGTGCTCATGGCCTGGATGCCGGTCTCGAAGGTCTTTCTCCAGGACTCTTCGCCCCACTGCCCGTAGCCGGTTACGGCACAATAGATGAGGCGGGGGTTGACCTTCCTCAGTTGCCGGTAGCCGATGCCGAGTGAGTCGAGATAGCCGGGATCGTAGTTCTCGATGACAATGTCAGACACCCTGGCCAAGTCTCTGAACAGGGCCTTTCCTTTGTCTTTGGTCAGGTCGAGCGTGATACAATGCTTGTTTCTGTTTTCGCAGAAGCCCATGAGCGACGTGCCATGAGGTGGCCAGTTCTCTCCTTTTGCTTTCATCGCCCCGCCCTGTTCGACCGGTGGGCCACACCAGCGCATGGCATCGCCTCTCATGGGGTCTTCGATCTTTATCACCTCGGCGCCGTGCTCAGCCAGCAGGGAGCCGCAGAACTGGAGCCCAAAGCTGAACCAGTCGGGGCGGCATACCTCGAGCACCCGTACGCCGTCGAGGGCCTCGGGTTTCTTGAACCTGGTGCGAGGGTCGAAAAGGTAGCGGGCATACTCCTCGTAGGGAAGCTTCTGGAGTTCGTCGGGCGTCAGTTCTTCCAGCTTCCACACCTTCTTGACCAGCCTCTTGACCTCGTCACTAAGGTCTTCCCACCTGTAAGTTACAGGCACCACTCCCTGCCTTTCTGCAACCTCCGCGGCCAGGTGGGCGGTGGTCTGCGATGCCGTGAGGTAGTAAGGTATTTCCTCTTTCGAGATTTCGCTCGGCAGGGTGGGCCTGTCTTCACTCATCTATTCGGACTCTCCTTCGTTCTCAAATTAGCCAGTGCTGTCCGTTACTGTCATCCGGCGCTGAGTCTCTGTGCCGATTGTGTAGAGCCGGTCCATCATGATGCAGCACGTCCCCGTGGGCGTGCGCCTCAGCCTGTTGCTAGCTGTCTTACGCTGGCGTCCGCGCTTCCCAGGGGAGAGCAGCATGAGCTTCGCTGCACGGTTGGCATTAGTTACCTTGTAATTGTCGTTCTCCAGTTAGGCATCTGACTTCCGCTGGTGCGCCTGTTCCTTCCTGTAGAAAACACCTAGCCAAAACACCTTGCTGATTGCGGAACGTGCGCATTTCTGCCTAGTCGGGGGATAAAGGGTACAGTTTTAGGGCTGCGTCACGGCTGGAGAGTACCTGTGGCGTCTGCTACCTGGCCGACGGTGAGCCTGTCAGGTGGAGAGGATGGTCGACGAGCCAGGATGTGAATGGTGCTAGGCGTGGTTGTACAGGCGTATGTACATGAGTGGCCGGGCAGAAGCGGATGAAAGCGCGGGACTGGTCATCTGACCAGTCCCGCGTCGCGATGCTCGCCTTGTTTCGCTGCGCTGACGTGTTCTAGGCAGTCTGGTGAGCGTGTCTCCTGCGCAACATGATGGCCAGTGCACCCAGAGCCACGATTGCCGCCGCGATGCCCCATGTGGTGATGGCGGGGATGGCGGTGCTGGGTTGGGTCCACTCTTTAGACGCTCGCGCTGAGATCAGTTCGGCACCACTTGCATCCACGGCGGTAGCCACTATGGAGTCGGTACCTGTCCCACCGTTACCGGTGTAGGTGAAGGTGGCTACTCCGTTGGCGTCAGTGATGTCAGAGCCTGACTCGCCTGCGTTGGGCCCCGTGACAACCTCGAAGTTTACCTGGACGCCCGACTGCGGCTGGCCAGCCACCTTGTAGGTGGCCGTCACCGTGTGGTTGGTACCTACCGGGTTGGTGTCGAAGGTCGGTTCCAGCTCGAGGGCGGGTGGGGCTGCCTTCTGCAACGTCAGCATAGCCCAGCAGGTCGACAGTTGTGAGTCGCCCCAGTAGTCGGCCGGCCAGCTACCGTCGGCGTTCTGGGATTTGACTATGGCATCTGCCATCTCATCGTACCAGTTCACCGGACTGCCGCCGACCTCGATCTCATCTATGCCGAGGGCCTGGAATCCCTTCATGGTGGTGAAGCAGGCCTGATAGTGAGGCTGCCCACTGGGGCCACCGGGGTTCCATGACCACTTCCAGCCGGGATCCGCGTTGCCATCGTTCCAGTGGCGCTCCATGTAGTCGAGAGCGTCCTGCACCCTGCCTGTGGCCTGGGTGTCTCCTACCAGTGCCATCTCGGACAGCAGGTTGCCTGTCTTCAGGATGTTTACCCAGGCCCAAGAGCAAGGTACGTACCAGGAACCACCGTCGCTCTGCTCTCCATCCACCGAGTCCTGGACGTTGTCTATGAACGTGTTGAGCTGGGTATATACCCACGCAGGGACGGTGAGACCAAATCCCCACGGCGGGCCTGAAACGGCATAGTGCAGGCCCAGCGTCACGTATCCTGAAATCGAGTTGTCACTGTCGTGATAGTTCGCCTGGTAGCGCCAGCCGCCCTCGTAGCAATTCGGAGCATCATACTGCGCCCAGGCTATGAAGTCGACTATGTCCTGGGCTACCTCTCTGTAGAAGCGGCCAGTCTGGCTGCCGCTGGCCACTACCCGGTCCGGGCTCTGGCTGGCGGATATGGCCATCAACACGATCCCTGTTTCGTACATCTCGTGATGGACACTGCTCGGATCGTGGGCCTTGACGCCTATACCGTTGCCGTTGGTGTCAGGGTCATTGCCGTCCTGAGGGCCGATGGCTACCTCATGGCAGTTGTCCAAGATGTAGCCCAGCCCGGCCTCCACATTGCTGCTGTAGATGTACGCCGGGTCGAACGGTGACATACCCATGAACGTGGCATGGGTCTCGAACTTGAGAACGGCCAGACCCGTACGTGCCGCCCTGTCGCTTGCCCCCCACGATCCGTCAGCGTTCTGATGGGATGCCAGCCACTCCAGCCCGGCATCGATGGCTGCCTCGATTTCGTCCGGTGTGGCAGCCTGCGCCACTGACGGCGTTAGGCCGACAACCCCAAGAAGACTGGCGATCACCGTGAACGCCAGCACTGCTCTTGCCACCATCATTTTCATGTTCCCCTCCTTCGTGAACCAAACTCTGGCTGCGCAAAAATAGCACTTACTTGAGTGTACCTCAGAGTGGCTTAAGAACAGGCAAAAGTCATTACGCCAGCATTAAATTATGGTCGCTTTATTGCTAGAGGACGGTTACAGTTGTTTTGTAAGGTCCAGGGTCTCCGTGGTATGGGGCTGAGGTTCGAGGATATGTGCCGCCTTGGGCTTTGTGAT
>Ga0180300_10001177_pt1 | contig 12068 bp, 12 predicted proteins | sample GuaBasSediGuay15_FD_121798 | JGI IMG/M metagenome (GOLD analysis project Ga0180300, IMG submission 121798) | Subseafloor sediment microbial communities from Guaymas Basin, Gulf of California, Mexico - Guay15, Core 4569-2, 21-24 cm | ecosystem: Environmental > Aquatic > Marine > Hydrothermal... | reverse complement strand
ATTTACAGGGTTCTAAAACCAAATAGGGAGGCATGGATTTATGATTTAATCAGGGGTGCTTCATTAAAGGAAGCAAAGCAAACATTAAGGGAGATGAATTTGCCTATTTTCCCTTCCATAATCCTCTATCGGTTCTTTGGGTTAAAGTATGAAGAATACTTAGGGGAAATTGCAGAATCCCTTAAGGAAAGCTTTTTTAAAGAATACAAATTTGAAAGGAATGGCTGTCTCATGAAAATAATATTACATAAGATATGATTTACTGACTGCGTATAACAGGTCGCATCCGACTTTGCTAACACTCCGTCCAAATTCCTCGCTACGCTCGGAACTTCAGATATGCCCAGAACGTTAGACGAAATCATGAAAATTTAGGGGTTAAGTTAAATAGTTTCCGCTGGCTAAGATATGGGTTAGGAGGTTTGAAGGCATGCCAACAATTGTGGCAAAGGTTAGAGACGCTATGGACACCAACGTGTTTTTCGTGGACGCTTCTGACACCGTCTCCAAGGTTATTGACGTCATGCTCGAGAAAGGTGTATGGTCGGTGCTGGTTGAAAAGCAGGGTCTACCGGTAGGCGTGATAACCGACAGGGACATATTCCGCAGATGCCTGTCCAAGAAGTTTTCCCCTGAAGCCTGTAAGGCCGAGGAAATCATGAGTTCACCTCTGATAACCATATCGCCGGATGAATCCATAATGGAAGCCATGAAAACCATGACCGTCAAAAACATTCGCAGGCTCTTCATAGTCGAGGAAGGCAAGGTGGTTGGAAGAGTAACCCAGGCAGGGCTTTTCTCCTACATCCTCGGAGTACTGATGACCTTCCACGACCTAGGCATAACAATCTAAGAAGCCCTAAAACAGCTTCCGCCCCTTCGAACTTTTTATTTTCTGGAAGACTCTGCCAGGCCCTACTTTCTTTTCAGCACCTTGTATACGCAGTATTCACCGCACATGCTACATGTTCCAGCTTTAGGCTCAGCCTTCAGCCTTATCCTCCTAGCCTTCTCCGGGTCCACTGAAAGCCTGTGCTGAGCCTCCCAGTCAAGTCTGGCTCTGGCCTTAGAAATCTCTAAATCCAGGCTTCTGGCTTTCTCACCCAGCCTGACAATGTCTGCAGCGTGGGCTGCTATCCTTGCGGCTACCACGCCTTCCTTAACGTCTTCGATGGATGGTAGAGCCAAGTGCTCTGAGGGTGTAACGTAGCATAGGAAGTCTGCTCCCGCTATTGCGGCTAGGGCTCCCCCAATCGCCCCAGCAATATGGTCGTAGCCCGCGGCAATATCGGTGACCAGCGGACCTAAAACGTAGAAGGGTGCCCCCCGGCATAGGGCCTTCTGAATCCTCACGTTAGCTTCAACCTCGTCCAGTGGAACGTGGCCGGGTCCTTCAACCATAACCTGGACTCCAGCATCCCAGCAGAGGCTGATAAGCTTCTTGATTGTCAAGAGTTCCTGAAGCTGGAACCAGTCTGAAGAGTCGGCTATGCTTCCAGGCCTCAGGGCGTCGCCGAGGCTGATGGCGAAATCGTATTCCCTGGCAATCTCTAGGATCCGGTCGAAATTCGTGTAAAGCGGGTTTTCCCTGTTATGCCTCAGAATCCAGCTTGCCAGGAAGGCGCCTCCACGGCTGACGATTCCTGCAACTCTCCCCACCGTCTGAAGCCTTTCAACGATTTCCATGGTTATCCCGGCGTGGATGGTCATGAAGTCCACTCCGTCTTTCGCATGTCTCTCGATAACCTTCAGCATGTCGTCTTCAGTCATGTCAACCAGCAGCTTCCCCTTCCTGACGGCTTCGATTCCAGCCTGGTAGATGGGGACGGTTCCAACTGGAACCTTAACTTCCTCCAGTATCCTCCTTCTAATATGGTCTAGGTCTCCCCCCGTGCTCAAGTCCATAACGGTGTCAGCACCATACTTAACAGCGGTCTTAGCCTTCTCAACTTCGTACTCTAAATCTTCAACTTCAGGGGAGCTTCCAACGTTGGCGTTAACCTTAACCCTTAAGCCTTCACCTATCCCTAAAGGCTTAATTTCCCCCGTCCTGACAACGTTTCTGACGATAATGATTCTCCCCGAACGAAGCCCAGCCATAATCTTTTCAACGTTTACCTTTTCAGCTTCAGCAACCTGGCTGAACTCTTCGAGGATTTCACCTCTCCTAGCGGCATCCATCAAGGTCAACGTAGGCAACCTCCTTAACATCAGTGCTAGGAGGCTTATAATAGTTTTTAGGAATCAAGTAGCTATTAACCCTATGACCTCCCAAGGGTGGAGCAAGTGGAAATCCCTAAAGCCCTAACAATCGCCGGAAGCGATTCAAGCGGTGGAGCAGGAATCCAGGCAGACCTGAAAACCTTTTCCGCCCTAGGCGTCTACGGCATGACCGCCATAACCGCCATAACAGCCCAGAACACCCTGGAAGTAAGAGAACTCTACGAGCTTCCAGCCGGGCTTGTGAAAGCCCAGATAGAGGCTGCCGTGGAAGACATCGGCGTAGACGCAGCCAAAACAGGGATGCTCTACTCTAAGCCTATAATAAAGGCTGCAGCCGAAGCCTCCCGGAAGTACGGGTTCCCCCTAATCGTGGACCCTGTAATTACGGCTAAAAGCGGGGCTAGACTGCTTAAGCTTGAAGCCTTTGAAGCCCTTAAAGACAGCCTCATACCCCTAGCCGCCTTGGTAACCCCTAACAGGGAGGAAGCTGAAGCCCTTTCAAGCATGAAAATTTCAAGCCTGGAAGACGCTGAAAAAGCTGCCAAGAAGATTTCAGCTGAAACCGGTGTTGAAGCCGTGCTTGTTAAGGGAGGACACCTTGAAGGCGGAGAAAGCGTGGACATCCTGCTTTTCAAGGGAAGCCTGAGAAGGTTCAGCTCTCCCAGGGTGAAGGCGGAAAGCCTCCATGGGTTAGGATGCAGCCTCTCCGCGGCCATAACCGCGTGGATTGCGAAGGGTGAACCGCTTCCTGAAGCCGTAGCCAAAGCTAAAGAGTTTATAACCGCAACCATAAGGTTCGGTCTGCCCATAGGCAAAGGCTGCGGCCCCGTAAACCCCATGGCATGGATGGAAATACCTGCAGAGCGATACCGGGTTCTATCAGAGCTTTCACAAGCTTTAGCTCTCCTCGAAGGCGAAGGCGAAGTTTTCGCCAGGCTAATCCCCGAAGTCCAGATGAACCTAGTTTACTCCCTGCCCAAAATTTACGCTAAAACCCCCAGTGATGTGGCAGGCGTTCCAGGCAGAATAGTGAAGGTTAAGGGCAGGGTTAAAGCTTCCGCTCCTCCAGCCTTCGGAGCCTCCCAGCACCTCGCCAGGGCTGTGCTGAAAATCATGGAGTACGCGTCCGAACTTCGTTCAGCCTTAAACCTGAAGTATGACAGGAGGCTGGTAGAGGCTGCTGAAGCCTTAGGCTTCAAGGTTTCCCACTATGACAGGAGGGAGGAGCCTGAAGAGGTTAAACAGGTTGAGGGAGCCACCATCTCCTGGGGAATCGGGAAGGCGGTTGAAAGGCTGGGTCAGCCTCCGGACCTAGTCTACCACCTAGGCGAAGTTGGAAAGGAGCCTATGATAAATCTTTTCGGTAGAACGCCGGTGGAGGTGGTGGAGAAGGCTTTAAAGCTGGCCTTGAAGGCAGGGCTGAAAAAGGCTTAAGTCTTCCGAGAGGTTTATCCCCTAGCCGCCCATCTCCCATGTGAGGCTGAAGATATGTCGGATTTGGAGGGACTGGCAAACCTCCTCCTTGAAAAAGGAATCCCTGAAAGAGAAATCCTGGAAAGGCTTACCCTTGAAATTCAAACCTTCAAGCCTGTCGGAAAGGCTAAGGCTGAAAAGCTTGCCAGAGCCGTGCTCGCCGAAGTTTCAAGAAGCAGAATCAAGCCTTCCAGCCCGCTTTTCAAGAAGCTTCTAGAGCCCTCCAAAAGCGGGGTTACCATGGGCCTGATGGGGGTAGGATGCCGTGGGGAAGGAGACTTCTACGTTCACAGCCTAATCGCCAAGGTTTCCTCCCTTAAAAACCTAAAGCCTCTACTGGGGCCCCTGGCGCTCGACGACGCTGGAGCTGTTGAACATGGCGGAACGGTTGTGGTGGTCGCGGTGGATGGAACCCATTCCAGGCTTAGCAGGTTTCCGCTGGTGGCAGGCTTCCACGTAGCCCGGGCGGCTTTAAGGGACGTGTACGTTAAGGGAGCTAAGCCTTTAGCTCTCTTCGACGACCTTCACCTGTCGGATGACGGAGACGTTGGAATGCTCTTCGACTTTGTGGCTGGCGTCAGCGCGGTCTCAGAGCTTACAGGTGTTCCGCTGGTTGCTGGAAGCACGCTTAGGGTTGGAGGGGACATGGTGATAGGCGACAGGATGGTAAGCTGCGTTGGAGCCGTGGGTATTGTCTCAAACCTGAAGGCTTTGGCAGCTAAAAGAAACGTGAAGCCAGGCGACCTGATTCTCATGACGGAGGGGGCTGGAGGAGGAACCATAGCCACCACAGCCATATACGCCGGTAAGCCGGAAATCCTGAAGGAAACCTTAAACGTCAGATTCCTAGAAACCTGCGACTTCCTCCTGGGTTCAGGACTGGCTGAGCTAACTCACTCCATGACGGACATAACCAACGGAGGGATAAGGGGGGACGCACCGTCCATCTGTAAGGAAGCAAAGGTAGGCATAGTAGTGGACGAGGAGTCCTTCAGAGGGCTGGTGAACCCTAAAGTTCTAAGCCTCCTCGAGGAGTATGGGGTGGACCCGCTTGGCGTATCTGTAGACTCCCTTTTAATGTTCACCCCTGAAAGCTATGCTGACACGATTCTGAAGGAGGTAAGAAGGCTTGGCGTGAAGGTTGACATCGTAGGGGAGGTTCTAGCCAAGCCTCGGAAGGCTCTGCTCCACAGCCACGGCAGAACCTTCGAGCTTAAACCTAAATTCAGGGAGTCAGCTTACACTGAAGTGAAGAAGCTGGTGGGCGAAAAGGCTGAAGCCAGCGTTGAAGAGCTTAAAGTGAAAGTTGCGAAGGCTTATAGGGAAGCCTTAGCCAAACGCAGGCTCCTCGTGAAAATAGTCAGAAAGGCGAGGGGGACCTCAACCTGAAGGTCAAAATTGAAACCCCGTCAAGGCTCCACTTCATCCTCCTAGACCTAAACGGCTCCCTAGGCCGAGTTGACGGAGGAGCAGGAGTAGCCCTGGAAAACCCAGGCTGGACCGTGGAGGTTGAACCCTTCCAGCAAGGCTTAAAAATAGAATCATGCCTGGAAGCTGAAAAAGGCGAGGTTGAAAGTATAGCCCTGAAATTTTTAGGGCACTACGGGCTGAAGCCGGCTTTCAAAATTAAAGTGCTGAGGGGGATACCGCGCCATGTGGGTTTAGGCTCGGGAACACAGCTTACGCTGGCTGTAGCCTACGCCCTCGCCAAGGCTTCCAGCCTAAACGTAAACCCGAGGGAGCTGGCAGGCCTCATGGGCCGCGGTGGCACCTCTGGGATAGGTGTAGCCGCCTTTGAAGCTGGAGGAATAATAGTTGACGGAGGCCACAGCTTCGGCCCTGGAAAGCAGAAGCAGTCTTTCCTTCCATCCCATTATTCTCCTGCTCCTCCTCCACCTGTCCTAGCCCGCTACATGCCTCCAAAAGAATGGTTCTGGGTGGTGGCTGTTCCCCCTGGAGGACGGGGAGCCCACGGGCTTCAGGAAGCCGAATTCTTCAAAAGCCAGTGCCCAATCCCTGAAAGCGAGGTGGAAAAGGCCTCAAGGATAGTTCTCCTCAAGCTTATGCCGGCTCTGGCTGAAGCCAGCATAGCCGAGGTAGGGGAAGCCCTAAACATGCTTCAGAGGGTTGCCTTCAAAAGGCTGGAAGTTGAACTAGCCGGGACGGCTTCGAAAAGGCTTATGGAACTCATGGTAGGGCAGGGAGCCTACGGAGCAGGCTTAAGCTCCTTCGGACCGGCTGTTTACGGGCTGGTTGAAGGATGTCGGCAGGCGGAAAACCTGGAGAAGGCTTTAAGAGAGTTCTTTCAGGAGCAGTCCGTGGAAGGCATGGTGTTGAAGGCTAGAACCAGCCTAAGCGGGGCTAGAGTTCTCTTAAACCCTTAAACCCTGTATTCCCCTCCAACCTTCGGAATCTCAACTTTCATTTTCCCTTTCAGAAACCTTTTCAGGAGGGTTGGCCTTTCGCAGTGGACGGGGAACACCAGTTTAGGCTTAATGGCTTCTAACACTTCAAGAAGCTGCATGGGCATGATATGGCCTGAAACGTGAATGTGATACTGGGGAAGCCCGTAATGCTCAAGCCAGTTAACCATTCTCCAGTAGTCTATTTCAGCCTCCTCTCCTACAGGCTCGGAGGACGAGAGAATATAGCAGCTTCCAGGAGGAGGCCTAACCTCCATAAGCTCGCTGAAACCGTAGAAGGAAAGGGCGAGGACATACCTGCTCTGCTTTAAGGCAACGTCTTCCGCCGCCACCGTCTCATACCTGTCCATGAGGCTTCTCTCCCAAGGAGTATAACGCTTCTTAGACTTCCTGTAAATCGCTAAGCGGCCATCCTTTAAGCTTGGAATCTTAAGCTTCCTGTCCGCTGAAAGCTTTTCAACCATGTAGGCATGCCTGAAGTCTAGGGCAAGCTTTCTACCCGTTTCCGCAGCCATGGAAAGAAAGGACTTCAACCTGTCAACATCGGTCGAAGCGAAGTCCGCAAGGATTAACCCTTTAACCTTCCGGCCCAGCCTCCTAATCTTGTCCATAAGCTCCTCCTCAGAGGAAACCTCACCGTCAACCAGGTTTGTCCCCTCAACGATTAAGGCTTCAACCTTGGACTCTGAAGCCTTCGAAACGAAGTCCCATGTCAGCTGAGGCTTAGAGCCGTGAAGCCTGAAATCGCCTGTGTAGGCTATGGAGCCCTCCGGGCTGTGGACGATGAAGCCGTAGGCTCCAGGAATAGAATGGTCCACGTGGACAGGCTCCACCTCGAAGCATCCGGCTTTAACCTTCGCTCCTGTTCTGAAGGTTTCGATTTTCAAGCCTGAAAAGTCGTATTCAAGGCTTCTTCCCCTAAGCTCTCCTACAGCCTCAAGGATGGCTGCAGAAGTTTCACCGCAGTATACCGGGATATCCCTCTTCAGGAAGGAGATGTAAGCCGAATGGTCTAGGTGAGCATGGGAAAGGAATACTGCTGAAACCTCCGCCTCACCCTCCTCAAACCTGTATATCCCCTTAACCTCCGGCAGAAGTTCAAATTCCAGCAGGCTTTCAACCGTTCTAGGCGCTAGGAAAGGCTCAGAGTAAAACATGCGTTTACGGTTGAAGGAGACGCCGAAGTCAAGCAGAATCCTTTCGCCTCCACATTCAACCATTATCTTGTTTCCACCCACCTCGCCGACTCCACCGTAAAAGCTAAGCCTAATCCCCGTCAAAGCCTGAAGCACCATAGAAACCCAGCAGAGCTGAACCTAAATGTTTTTCCCTCTTTTTCAACCCCAAAAAATCATTCTAACAGTTACCAGAAGCAGAACCAGGCCTAAGGCTCTGCGGAGAATCCTAGGCTTCATCCGAACGCAGACCTTCGTTCCCACGTAGGCTCCGAGAAGAGCGCCTGAACCTACGACAGCCACCCTGTAGAAGTCTATGTTCCCAGCTAAAAAATGGCCCATAGAGCCTGAAACAACGTTTATAAGGGTGGCAAGCTCCGAGGTTGCAACCGCCACATGGATGGGGACGCCTAGAACCAGGCACATTAAAGGCATGTTCACAAGCCCCCCTCCAACCCCAGCCAAACCCGAAATAAACCCTGCTCCAGCACCACCCAGAACAGCGAGCAAAGGGTTCACCTCGTATCTGAAGTTTACCCCCTGCTCGTCAATGATGGTTCTACGCCAAAGGGTTGGAAAGCTGAGAAGCCGCCTCCTTCCCCCCTCAAATTTTAACTCCAGAGCCATATTCACTCCGGCGTAAGCAAGCAGTGCTGAGAAAAAAATTCTGAGAAGGTAGGGGTCAACGTAGCGGGTTAGCCACGCACCCAGAAAGGCTGAAGGAGCAGCTGCAACCATCAAAAGCAGAGCAAGTTTAAGGTCTATCCTACGCTGGAAAAAACCGTAGGAGACCACGGCTGAACTTGTTAAGAAAATAATGGAGGCCAGAGAGCTTCCAATAGCCATGTGGATGGGCATGTTCAAAGCCAGGTAGAAGTAGGGGACGAAGATGAAGCCTCCTCCAAAACCGAAAAGAGCCCCATAGACACCCGTCAGAAACCCCACAGCGAAACTTGTCAAAACCTCCAAGGGAACCGGCGGTAGCCCCGTCATAAAGCACCCTCAACAGCCCAGCTGAGCATGGAACTAAAATTTCCCCCTTAAAGTTAAAGTCTTCGCAGAGCTGACGGGGAAGCCCTGACGACTTTAAAGCCTGCTCTCAGCGAGCGTGTTACCGCACCTTTAAAGCGTATCTTCCAGGCTTTTTTATTCCAACTTTTTTAGCGATCTCAGACTTTTCAGGGTCCAAGACTATTAGCAGCCCTGAGAAGTCTTCAGAGTGGCTTGTGCTCTTGCAGGAGGGGCAGATGTTCCCGTAGAATAGGGTTTTACACTGGGTGCAGGCACGCTCTCTCATTTCTTTTCTCCTCCAGCCTTCGCTTTCGCCTTAACCTTCTCCTTTTCGACTTTAACCTTCTCAGCTTCCCTAAGCTTGGCTAGGTCCTCCTTAATCCATTCAAGCTTTCCGAGGAAGGGCTGCCTCATGGTTATCCCAACCTTGCCGCTTGCTCCTCCCTTAGCCATGCTTACAGCGGTTATTCTCGCCCTAACCCTGTCCCCCACGGAAATCTTCCGTTTGGTTTCCTTCCCCATAAGCGTAGCCTGCCTTTCATCGTAAACAACGTAGTCGTCTATTATCTGGGAAACGTGGAGCAAGGCTTCCATGGGGCCTATCCTTATGAAGGCGCCGAAGCTTCCTATCTCCACAACCTCCCCTTCAACAACCTCCTGTATTTCAGGCCTGTAAGTTAAAAGCGTAAAAGTCACAGCGTTATAGGTTGCACCGTCTCCAGGCAGAATCTTACCCACCGGAGAAACCTCTGCTTCCACCACGGCGACCACGTACCCCAGCTCCCTGCTTAGGGTTCCCTCATATTTTTTGGCAAGTTCCTCGATGGAAACCCTCCGCAGGTCCTCACTAAACTTCCCCGGAGGAATCCTAACTACGTCCTGGCATTTGATAAGCTCAAACAAGGCTTATTCCCACCTTCCTTCAAGCTCCAGCCTTCTGCCACCCCTAATATATATGGTGGAGACTCCCTCAGCTCTAAGCTTTCTCTTAAGCTCCAGGTCGGCTGTGGCTACGGGAAGCCCTGTCTCCCTGGCAACCCTGACCAGGTAGTCGTCAACAGACTCCCCCTGCCTCCTATCATACTCAAGCTTCACGCATTTCTCCGCAAGCCTTAGAGCTGAGGAGGCGATTCTCCTAGTTTTAGGCTTCCCCTTAGAAGCCAGTCTCTCCAACTCCTCGCCTACAGGGGGCAATAATACAGGTTCAACTTTAACTGATAAAATTTTCTCAAGCTCGCTGAAAACGTCCAGTCCAGCCTCGAAAGGTATCATGAGAAAGTTCGAGTCTACAATCACCCGTCTGGCCATGGAATCATCCACCTAACGTTTGCTGCCATAACAGGGAAGTCTGGCTGAGGCACAGTCTACCCTCCCCTCAAGGCTTCCCTAGTAAAGGCTGAAACCCTGAGGGGTAATTTGCCTTTCCCTTCGCCTTAGCAGTCTGCTGGACGTTGGAGAACTGTTTAAACCCTTCTTTCACTGTTTCCACACTCTTCAGAAGGCTTCTGCTTTGAAGCCGTCCATATTTGAATGTTTTTATGATAATGGTTAATCTTAAGCTTTCAATAGGGCTTTCCACTTATTATTAAAAATTTTTTAATATTTCGCTTTGTTTCAAGCGTTTTTTATCAGAATACTGGCTAAAGAACAGCTAAAACCCCTCAAAACCTTAATGTAAGGCTATGAAACCGGAAACATTCGAGATTTCTCCAAAATTTTATGTCTTATCAAGTTTTATTGAATATCCTGCCGAGAGGGAGCCGCTATGACTCAGACGCTTACAGGCAAACCCTTCAAGCCTTCAGCCTTCAAAGCATATTTTCACTTGGAAAGCTTCCTCTTCCTTCTCCCCCTCCTAACCATAATCGCAGGGTGGGAGGCAGCCTTAAGGCTTCAAATGATATCCCCCACGATTCTCCCCTCTCCTCTAAACGTAATCAGAACCCTAGCCCTAAACATCACGGACATCGCCTTCCTTACACTGGCTTTCCAAAGCCTCACAATCCTAACTTTAGGGCTCATCGCAGCTTTTCTCCTCGCGGTGCCCTTAGCCATAGGCACAGGGCTGAAACGGCATCTCGACTCCGCCTTCACCCCGCTGATAATGATTTTCGGGGCTCTTCCAGACCTAGCACTCCTACCCATAATCATCTACTGGTTCGGCGCCAGCGCTTCCTCCGCGCTTCTAATGGCGGTCATCGTAGCCTTTTTCCCCATTTTTTTCATGGTTAGAGAAGGCGTTGAAAGCATTCCAGCCGACCAGTTCCACGCCGTTGAAATCTACAGCACCCGCCGCCACCACCTCTTCACCAAGCTGATTTTCCCCGCAACCTTCCCCAACATGCTTGCAGGCTTAAGGCTTTCCTACGAATTCCTCTGGGAGGTAATCTTGGCAACGGAAATCATCGCTCAGATAAGCGGGATTGGCTTCTTCATAGACGCGTCGGTTAAAGGTGGCGCACTGAACGAAGCTTTCGCAGCCCTCTTCCTCATAGGCATAATAGCCATCATCGTGGACAGAGCCCTCTTCCAAAGGCTTGAAAACAAGATTAGGAGGTGGAGGGAGTGAAAAGTAAATGCCTTGAAGTGGACGGAATCTCCAAGCACTACCATCTCCCAAAAGGCGTAATCCACGCCCTGGAAGAGGTAACCTTCCACGTTCACGAACGCGAATTCATAAGCATAATCGGCCCCAGCGGCTGCGGGAAGTCAACCCTCCTAAAAATAATTGCAGGCCTCGACAAGCCTACCAAAGGCCAGGTCCGCCTTAAAGGGGAAATAATAAGTAGGCCTCATCCAAGGATAAGCATGGTCTTCCAAAGCTTCGCCCTTTTCCCCTGGCGCACCGTCCTACAGAACATAGAGTTCGGGCTGGAGACGAGGGGAGTGCCTAAAAGGGTTCGGCGTAAAATAGCGGAGAGGCTGGCTGAAACCGTGGGCTTAAAGGGATGCGAATACTGCTATCCGAGGGAGCTTTCAGGAGGAATGAAGCAGCGGGTGAGCATAGCTAGGGCTTTAGCCATAGACCCTGAAGTCGTCCTGCTCGACGAGGCCTTCAGCGCCGTGGACGAGTTCACAGCCCAAGTGCTCCGAAGCGAGGTAATAGAGCTATGGGAGGAAACAGAGAAAACTTTCATCCTCGTAACGCACAACCTAGCTGAAGCCATAGAAATGGCAGATAAAATCCTAGTTTTAACTTCAAGACCTGCCAAGCTCAAACACATGGTAACCGTGAACCTTAAGAGGCCTAGGAGCAGGCATAGGCCGGAATTCGTCAAGCTTCAAAGGGAGCTCTTCGAGCTTTTAAAGGAAGAGCTGGAGAAAACCATAATCCGCCACAAGCTCAAGAGCATATACAGCCAGGAGAAAATAGACGACATAGAAATGTAAGCCCAGCCCCCCTTCTTTTCTAGGGCGAAGAAAGAGTTTTAAAGCTGGATTAAGCCTAGCAGAGTTTGACTGGAGGCTAGGGCCAGATGGGTTTCCGTCTCGGAGTGTTAATTTTCACGGTGTTGCTTCTGGCGGTTTCACCTTTCTGCTGTCAGGTTTCAGCTCAACCTCAGGTTGAAACGTTGGCTTCCGGGCTTAAGCATCCTGCAGGTGTCGCTGTGGCTTCCGACGGCAGAGTTTACTTCAGCGAGTTCGGGCTTGAAGGCTGCCTCAGTGTTTACCTTCCAGACAGGCAGATAGTTGATGTTGCCATTTCAGGGCTTACAAGCCCTGCGGGGGTTGCCCTGGCTCCCGACGGAACTGTCTACGCGGT
>Ga0180300_10001176_pt1 | contig 12069 bp, 9 predicted proteins | sample GuaBasSediGuay15_FD_121798 | JGI IMG/M metagenome (GOLD analysis project Ga0180300, IMG submission 121798) | Subseafloor sediment microbial communities from Guaymas Basin, Gulf of California, Mexico - Guay15, Core 4569-2, 21-24 cm | ecosystem: Environmental > Aquatic > Marine > Hydrothermal... | reverse complement strand
CACTAAAGGCAATATCTTTGGTACTTCCTCCAAGGCCAAGTGGGCCCTCGGGTTGGGGCTTTCCTCCCAAGGTGGGACGATATTTTTTGCCGGATGCGGCTATCAGTTTTTGGGTGGTGCCGAGGCTACTTTATCAGCGGTCAGGGCCTTGGATAAGAGGGGACTGGCTTGGGAGAAGACACTGGGGGTGACGAGGCTGCTTAACAGATTGGGGATAAACTTAGGGGAAATATACGGGAAGTTGACCTTTCAGGCACGTCATTTCGATGAACCTTTGCGTTGTGCCATCGAGGTGCTGCAGGCAATGGAGACGGAGTTCGGTTACCTTTCGGAAGAGGAGCCGTGTTGTGCCGCCCCCCTTTACTACACCGGTTTTCAGGAGGAATTTGCTGCACGTGCAGCAAAGACCCAGCAGATTTTGCAAGACAGAGGGATCAAAAGGATCATCGGGATGGTCCCCTCTTGTACCTATACATTGCGCGATCTTTTTCCACGTTTCGTGGAAGCGTGGAATGTGAAAGTTGGCCACTTCTTGGAAATTGTCTTAGAGAAAATCAAGGCAGGGATGAAGCTTCGCCTTCCCCAGAGAGTCAAGGTTACATTTCATGATCCCTGCGTACTGTCCAGATACCTCGGCCTGATTGAAGAACCCCGTGAGATCCTTCGCAGCATTGAGGGGGTGGAGTTCATAGAGGTGGAACGCACCAACGGAGAGTGGTCCACCTGTTGCGGAGGCGGTGGGGGATTTGAGGTGATCTTCCCTGAGGTGAGCCACATATTGGCCCTCAATAGGGTAAAGGAACTTTTGGAAACCGGGGCATCGATCATCGTCACTTCCTGCCCCGGATGTCTTATCCAGCTCAAGGAGGGGGTCAAAGAGCTGAAGGCACGAGGGGTAGAGGTTATGGACATGGCCCAATTGCTCCGCAGGGCCCTGCCGGAGGGGTGATATGACCAAGTTCAAGGCCTACAAAAAGAGGCTGAGAGAGGCCGCCCGGGACCCTAAGATCAGTTTGGCCCTGGAGAGGGCCATTAGGAGCTATCGTAAAAACGTCGATGAAGCCCTGAAGAAGTTTCCCCATACCCTGAAATTGGCCGAAGAGGTTAGACGGATTAAGGAGAACTCCATCTCCAGGATGGAGGAATTGGTTGAGCAGGCTTGCGGTGCCATCCGTGAGAACGGGGGTGTAGCCTTTGTGGCCCGTACCCCTGCTGAGGCCTTGGCTATCATCGATAAAGTTGTAGGCACGAGCAAACTCATCGTCAAAGGCAAGAGCTTAACTGGAGAGGAGATAGACCTCAGAGAACATCTACAAGAGCGGGGCAATGAGGTCTATGAGACCGATCTCGGGGAGTATATTATACAACTTTTGGGGGCAAAGCCGATGCATCTTCTTGCCCCTGCGATCCATGTTCCCAAGGAAGAGGTGGCCGAGCTTCTCTCCCGAGTTAAAGGGACGAAGGTCCCTCCTGATATCAAGGCCGAGGTGGCCGTAGTGAGAGAGGTCCTGAGGGATAAGTTTTTCCGTGCTGACGTGGGGATCAGTGGGGCAAATGTAGTAGCGGCGGACACCGGTGCACTCTTTCAGATAGAAAACGAGGGGAACATCCGGCTGTGCAGCTCTGCCCCTGCTGTCTATATCGCTCTGGTGGGGATGGAGAAGGTGGTCCCGACCATTGAAGATGCCTTTAAGGTGGCAGAGGTAACCTGGAGGTTCGCAGGCTACACGATACCCGCATACATTAATCTTGTATCCAGCCCCAGCAAGACAGGAGACATAGAGAAGGTTACCACCTTCGGGGCCCACGGCCCCAAGGAGATGTATGTGATCTTTCTGGATGCTGGGCGCAGCCAGCTAGCCAAGGACCCCCACTTTCGGGAAGCCCTCTATTGCCTGCGCTGTGGTGCCTGTCTGTACGAGTGTCCTCTTTTTGCCACCACTGCCGGTTATTTCGGCGACAAGTATTTTGGCGGCATTGGGGCCATCTGGACCGCTTTTGTCACTGGGGATCTTGCTAAGGCCGCTCCCTTAACTTATTCTTGCCTGACTTGTGGGCGGTGCAAGGTGCGCTGCCCTGTGAAGATTGATGCCCCCCAAATGTGCCTGGAGCTGAGAAGAAGAATTGCCGAGGGCTCATGAAGGGCCTGACGGGGAAGAAGGAGTTTGTACGACGCAGCTTTGCCTCCATTGCAGGCAGCTACGATCCGCTAAATACCCTGCTCAGCTTCGGCCTGAATAAGTGGTGGAGGAGGCAAGCCGTAAAGGCCTTGGCCCCCCCAGAGGGGGGACTAGTGTTGGATGTCTGCGCCGGGACTATGGGGTTGGGGAAAGAGCTATTGCGCAGTGCAGGACAGTTGAGGGTAGTGGCCCTTGATTTCGCCCTGGAAATGCTGGCCAGAGGAATGAAGAGGACCAAAGATCCCTCCTTAATCCCAGTATTGGGAGATGCTGAAAGGCTTCCCTTTCGTGAGGATACCTTCGATAGGGTAATAGTAGGCTTCGGGATCAGGAACCTAGCGGATCCACAACAGGGGGTCAAGGAGCTTTTTCGTGTCCTCAAAGGGGAAGGAAGATTGGTGATTCTTGAGTTTGGCAAACCCACTCTTGTCATATTCAAGGATCTGTATCGATGGTATCTATCACGGTTCATCCCCTGGGCTGGAGGACTCATCTCCCGCCAAAAGGAAGTCTACCGCTACCTGCATGACTCCATCATGGCCTTTTTGGAACAAGAAGAGCTAATGGAGATGATGAAGAGGGCGGGATTTTTGCAGATTCACTCCCGGCAACTGACCTGGGGTATTACCAACTTGTATATAGGGGAGAAGCCCCCGGTGGGTTTTTCCCCTAGCTAAAAACCCTAGCCCCTTATCTGCACCTTTAGATAGAGGTCACCCCGCACACCTTCGGCCGTTTGCCGCCCCATCCCTTTCAGTCGAAGTGTGGTTCCTTCTGAAATCCCAGGAGGTATGGTCACGAAAAAGGTACTTTTTTTAAAGCCATGGGCAATATTGACCAGTTTACGTGCCCCGAAAAGTGCTTCACGCTCGCTGATAGAGATTGTCCCGTAAAGATTTGGGTCATCTCCAAAACCTGTGGGGCGTATTACCTGAAGACGTGGCGTTGCCCGTTTTTTGACTACGAACTTTCTACCTCCTACAGTTTTTGGTAGCATCTCAAATAGCTTCAAGAAGATGATGCCAAATATGAACCCCCCGACATGGGCCCACCAGGCAATGCCTCCTGCATGCGCTGAGGCCCCGGCAGCGCTCAGAAACTGAAACAAGAACCAGATGCCGAGAAAGAGGAAGGCAGGAACTTCAGCAAAATGGAGGAAGAAGAAGATGGGTACAAGGGCCAGCACCTTCGCCCTGGGAAACAGTACTAGGTAGGCCCCCATTACGCCGGCAATGGCGCCGCTGGCGCCGATAGTTGGGATGTTGGAATGCAAGTTGACAAGGAGATGTGAGATCCCCGAGGCCAATCCGCACATTAGATAAAGTAGGAGATACCGGAAGTGTCCAAGCCGATCTTCCACGTTATCCCCAAAGATATAGAGGAACCACATGTTGCCCAATAGGTGGAGGAAACCGCCATGCAAAAACATAGATGTGATAAAAGGGAGTATCTGCTGGCCGGTGGTGAAGTATGCCGAAATTTGTGGAACAGTATACCTGGCGGGGACAAGCCCATAAATATAGATGAATTCCTTAAGACCTCGTCCTTGAGATAACTCAACGATGAAGACCATTATGTTTGCTGCGATAATGAGGTTGTTGACTATAGGATAGGTTTCAGAACGGTTGATGTCTCTAATGGGTATCATTTCATAATAAAGCTACCAAAGCTCAATAATAGAGTCAATGAATTTACAGAACATCAGGGTTTCATCATTCTTATAATTGTAAGTACTATTTAATACTGGTATACTTTAATAAAAATTTTCACGGTAATCATGGAGAACGCCTGCGAAGCTGATTTTAGATGTCGCATTATTGCCTACCGTGTGAGGATATTTAACGGCAAATTTAGAGGGCAGAAACCCATTGTTTAGTTCCCCGTTTTCAGGTTCTATCTTCATCTATATTTCATTAGGGCTTCTTCTCGTTAGCCTAGTGCTGCTGATAGGGTTCGTCTATAGACGGGTTTATCGCCTCATTCGTCGCTCGCGGCACAGGCCCGAAGGACGAATTAGCATCGTCGCCAGTACGTTGCGCCTGCTTTTAATATTGCTGGCGATCGCCATCTCTGCTGCCATGTTGTTCCTGTTTGTCTTTATTCAATCCTACACAGCCTTTACGCACCGTGAATTGGCCGCCATAGTGTATTGTGCGCCGGTGGCCGGGGTGAAAGACGAGATGATTCTTGAACTGGTGACATTTGAATCGCCGAGGGTTGGCCACTCTCGGCGATATCGCCTGCGGGGGCAACAATGGGCCATCGAAGGGCACATTTTAAAGTGGGATGACTGGCTCAACTTCCTCGGCCTTCACACGATGTACAAGCTCACGCGTGTACGTGGACGCTACCTAAGGGCAGAAGACGAGGTTAAAAGACCTGCCACCGCTTACAGTTTGGTTGCCAACGAGGAGGACCCACGTTGGCGCTGGCTGTACGAATATGGAGCCCGTCTGCCCTTTATACATGCTGTTTATGGCAATACGGTTTTTACCTTTCCCTCCTCAACCAAGATCTTTCGAATCTACGTTACAACATCGGGTTTCATGATCGAGGAAGAAGAGGCAGGAGAAATCGTATCAGCCCACTAGAGGTGATTCACTCTAGGGCCCTACGCAACCGAAAAAGACATTGCTTTCAGGAGGTTAAAGGAGTAAACTATTTTTTGATTTGAAAATATCTCCATAACCGGCGACGGCTGAAAATCTTCGGCCACCTTGAGAGAAAAAGGAGCCTCATTATGGAGGAAGGGTCGGAAAGGAGAGCTGCTATTCGGGTCCTATCAATGAATTTGGTGTACGTAGATCCAGAAAAGACAAGTTCGGTTGTCTATGGCCTGGGTAGGACCTTGGAGCTGAACTTGGCGGGGGCAACGGTCGAGGTGGTGGATCAGCTTCCTGTTGGAGCCGTCATCGAACTTGAACTAGCCATTGGTGAAACGATCATTATCTTAAAGGGCCAAGTGAAGAATGTCAAACCTTCTGAGTCTGGACTTTATCGGGTCGGCATTCAGTTCTTGCCTCCGAGCACTGTACACCTTTCTTGATCGCCCTCGCAAGTTGTGCCCGATTCTCGTCGGGTTTTCTTTTTGTCTTTCTGCCCACCCCAAGGGGGTTTCCTTTAATCGGAGCTTAAGAAGTTTCACCCCCTGCAAGTGGGGTGAAAACTCGCAGGGGGTGAAACGTGACCTTTTGTTGCACCATGATATTCTTTACGGTAAGATTTTCAGAGGTTCGGATAGTCTATGAAGGTCCTCCTCATCTGCCCGGAACGGGAGAGAAGAAAGGATGAGGCATTCCTTTTTCGCCTCGGATTTTTAAATCTACCTTATGTGGCCGCTGTAACCCCACCGGAGGTGGAGGTGAAGATTGTGGATGAGGCCTATGAGCCCATAAACTACGATGAGAAAGTGGACTTGGTGGGGATAACAGCACAGACCCCGGTGGCCCCTAGGGCTTACCGGATCGCAGAGGAGTTCCGCAAGAGGGGAGTGCCTGTGGTGATGGGAGGTGTTCATGCCAGTGTGCTTCCACATGAGGCCTTGGAGCACGTAGATGCAGTGGTAATAGGGGAGGCAGAGGCCACATGGCCCCAACTTTTGGAGGACTTCCGCCTTGGTCAATTAAAGAGGATATATCGAGCCAATGGATGGATAAAGGGAGAGGAGATTCCACTGCCCAGAAGGGAGCTGTTGAACCCTCGTTTTTATTTTCCCCTGAAACTCTTGGAGACGACCCGCGGATGCCCCCATCGGTGTGACTTTTGCCAGGTTTCCCGATTTTTCGGCAACCGCTATAGAAACCGCCCCCTAAAGGAGATCGCCAAAGAGCTAGAAGACATCTTTGGATTGGGGCCGGTTATGAGCCCGTGGGCAAAGAGGTTTCTGTCTCTGTTGAGCAAAGACTTACCATACTTTTTGAAGAGAAGGCTTCTGTATATTATCGATAACAATGTTGTATCAAACAAGAGATTTGCCATTGAGTTGCTTTCCCTTTTGAGGGACTACGATCTTTTATGGTGGGGACATGCCCCTGTCTCTATCGCTGACGACGATGAGCTGCTTAGGCTTTTTGCTGCCAGCGGCTGCATTGCTGTTAACATTGGGTTTGAATCCCTTTCACCTAAAAACCTGAAGGCCATGAAAAAGGGATTTAACAAACCCCATAAATATAGGGAAGCGGTCAAAAAAATCCATGGATATGGGATAGGAATTATGGGGACCTTCATCGTAGGCCTGGATGATGATGACCCAAGTGTATTTCAGAGGACCGCCGATTTTATTTTGGAGAACCGGCTTGATTGGGCACTGGCCTTTATCATGACTCCTTATCCAGGCACGGAGTCTTTTGCGCGGTTGGAGGCTGAGGGAAGGATACTGACTAGGGATTGGGAGAAATACGACTCTCTGAATGCCGTCTATCAGCCGCTGCTGATGAGCGTGGAGGAGCTGGAAAAAGGGATGAGGTGGATATGGAAGGAGGTTTTTTCCCTGAGGTCTATCTTCCAAAGGATCGTCAAATCCCCACGCATCCACCCCCTTTTTTACCTTCCTATGAACTGGAGTTTTCACCGACTTACTAGGAACTGGTAGCCTTTTTAAACAATTCTTGCTATGATAGGACAAATAAGGGAAAGGCGATGAATGTCTTTTTCTTTAAAATTACCCTTGCCTTTTATCTTGGCGGTACCGTTGCCTACCTCATTTACATCTTGTTTTCCTACAAGAGGGCGGCGTGGGTCGGCAAGTTTCTTTTGGGTTTTGGATTTATCTCCCATTGTCTTGTCCTGACATTTAGGTATATTGAGGCAGGTCATCCTCCTGTGGTTAACCTCCACGAATCCCTTTCTTTTTTCGCCTGGGCCATCGTCGGTGCCTTTTTGTTGTTGCACCATCGTTACAGGGTAGACGTGGTGGGGACCTTCGCTTCCTCCTTGGCCACGCTGTTAGTCATCTGGGCGGCCGCCTTGCCGAAGGATGTTATCCCTTTGCCGCCCTCCCTGCAGAGCTACTGGCTCCCCATCCATGCCACCTTTGCCTTTGCGGGAAATGCCATTTTCGCCCTTGCCTTCTGTGCGGGGGTGGTCTATCTCATCCAAGAGAGACTCGTCAAATCTAAACGAGTGGGAAATCTCTCCCAGCGCCTCCCCTCGTTAGGGATCCTCGACGAGATTAACTATCGCTCTTTGACCATAGGGTTTCCACTGCTTACTGTTGGGATCGTCACCGGAGCGGTGTGGGCTCAGTACGCCTGGGGGTCGTACTGGAGTTGGGATCCCAAAGAGACCTGGTCCCTGATCACTTGGTTGCTATACGCCGCCCTCCTGCACCAACGGTTGGCAGTGGGGTGGAGGGGGAAAAAGGCGGCCATTATGTCTATCGTGGGGTTCGGGGCAGTATTGTTCACCTTTCTGGGGGTGAACCTTCTGCTGAAAGGACTTCATTCCTATGCGGAGTGGTTTAGGTAATCCATGAGAGAGGTAATTCTGGTTGGGCTTAACCATCGCACGGCTCCCCTTGAGATCCGTGAGAAAGTCTCCTTTCATGAAGGGGACCTTGATCGATACCTGAAGGCGCTGCAGGATCTCCCCAGTGTTGTTGAGGGGCTTATTCTATCCACTTGCAACCGGGTGGAGGTCTATGCGGCGACCAGGGATTCGGAAAGGGGCGTCGATGAGATAAAAAGTTTCCTGGCCCATCAACACCATCTCCCTCTGTCGGAGTTCGAAGACACACTTTATATCTTTCAGGGAGAGGAGGTGGTCAGACACATATTCCGGGTGGCCTCTAGCCTCGATTCCATGGTGGTAGGGGAGCCTCAGATATTAGGTCAGTTAAAGAGCGCCTATAGAGTGGCCCATGCTACTAGGGCGACCGGCACCCTATTGAACAGGTTACTTCATAGGACCTTCTCCGTGGCCAAGAGGGTGAGAACAGAGACCCGCATCGGAAACCGAGCCGTCTCGGTAAGTTTTGTCGCCGTTGAGTTGGCCAAGAAGATCTTCGGCCATCTTGAAGGCAGAGATGTCCTGATTATTGGGGCGGGGGAGATGTGCGAATTGGCTGCCCAACACCTGCGTCGCGGAGGTACAAATAGGGTCCTCGTGACCAACCGAACCTGGGAGAGGGCCATGGAATTGGCAGAGAGATTTCATGGAGAGGCGATTCCCTTCACGGAGTTCACCAATTCTCTTTTACGTGTGGACATTGTTATTAGCTCTACCGGATCGCCTGACTACATCTTGCGCAAGGAGGATATCTCCAAGATCATAAAGGAGAGGAGGAATAGGCCCCTTTTCTTCATCGATATTGCCGTGCCCAGGGACATCGATCCTCAGGTGAACTCCATCGACAATGTCTACTTATATGACATCGATGATCTACAGGAGGTGGCGGAGGCGAACATCAAGGATCGCCAACAGGAGGCCCAAAGAGCCGAGGAGATTGTGGCCACCGAGGTAACGAAGTTCTGCCGTTGGTATCAGTCCCTAGACGTGGTCCCAACTATCGTTTCTTTAAGGGAGAAGCTTGAGGAGATAAGGAAAAAAGAGCTAGAGAGGACCCTTTCTTCCCTTCCCCGGCTCTCGGAAAAGGAGAGGAAGGCCCTAGATGCCCTCACCGCCGCTATAGTCAAAAAGATCCTTCATGGTCCCGTCACCCTTCTGAAAGAGACGAGTCAGGACTCTGAAGGGGATTTATATGTAGATGTGGTGAAGAAGCTCTTCAGGCTAGACGAGGAGTAAACCCCATGAGCTACCGACCGGTTTTTAGGTGTATCGGTTTAATATTGGCCTTTTGTCTATTTGTTATCACCTGCCTGCCTGCTGCCCCATCGATGGCCTATATGAGCGTGGAGGAAGAGAGGGAACTGGGGGATAAGCTGGCGAAGGAGCTTCAACAGAAGCTGGAGATCATTGATGACCCCCTTATCAAGGGGTATGTGATCGAAATAGGCAGACGCCTCCTGAAGGAAGCCCGGGACCGTCGGTTCCCTTATCGCTTTTACGTGGTTAAAGAAAAAGAACCCAATGCCTTCGCCATCCCTGGTGGTCACATATTCATCACCAGTGGTTTAATTAGGCTGGTGGCAGAAGAGGATGAATTGGCCGGGGTTATCGGGCATGAGATTGCTCACTCTGTACTAAGACATATCGCTAAGGCGATGGAGAGGGCTAAACGCATCTCCCTTGCTACCTTGGCAGCCATCATTGCCGGGGCCTTCCTCTCTAAAGACGCCAAGGGGACCGGTGCCCTGACCGCCAGTGCCATGGCCATGGCCCAATCCCTTATGCTCAAGTATACCAGGGAGAACGAAGTGGAGGCGGATCAAAAAGGGACCATGTATATGATGGGTGCCGGCTATGATCCTAGGGCCATGGTAACCTTTCTAAAAAGGATATATCGTTGGCAGAGGTTCACCTCGCCAAATGTCCCTACATACCTCTCTACCCATCCTGGGGTAGATTTTCGGATCACCTACCTTTCGGATATCTTTTTATCTGCATCTGAGTCCCCCTCAAGCCATCCTCCTCCTGCCGGAGATCTGAAAAAGATACAGATGAGGCTCTTTATAGAAGAGAGGGGGGCGGTGGCGGGTATTGACTATTTCTCCTCCCTGCTGCGGGAAAGGCCAGGTGATACAGATGCCCTCTATGGCCTGGGGATATCCTATATCATAGCGGGAAGGGCAAAGAAGGCAATTCCTATTTTGTCCGCTGCCCTAAAGGCCTCTCCTGCCGATGGATACATCATTCGGGATTTAGGCATCGCCTATTTTCGAACGAGACAGATCGCCAGGGGGCTGCAGGTCTTACAAAAGGCCCTAAAATTCTTCCCCAATGATACTGCAGTCCTATATTACCTAGCTCAAGGGTATCAAGAGGAGGGAGAATGGGATCGATCCCTTTCCCTTTATCGCAGGGTGCTGGAGTTAGACCCTCAGAAGGTGGAGATCTATTACAATCTAGGTGTGGTATACAACTTGAGAGGATCTGCTGGCCCGGCCCATGAGAACTTCGGCCTCTATTTCAAGAAAAAGGGCAAAAAGGATGTCGCCCTATTTCACTTTCGCAAGGCTTGGGAATATTATCAAGACAGGGACAAAAAAAGACAGTTACAGGAACTCATAAATGAATGTGAGAGGTGAAGGAGATTGACATAGGTGTTTGCCTGTAATAGCATTAGGTTTCCATAAAAGGAACGAAGGGGAAAGGGATCGCCAATGAAAATCAGGAATCCTAATTTACAGATGATCTTAGAGACTCATATAAAGGAGTGGTTTATCAAAGAGAAGTTGGAACGGGGCAAGAAAAGGAGACCTCTTATCCTCATCTTTTTGGCTAACAAAGCTGGTTCAGGCCACAGGTGAGAACCTGTCCTGCCCTTGTTCCACTTCTGTAGATGGTGACCCCCTTACAACTCATTTGATAAGCCAAGAGGAAGGTCTCTTTCACATCGGCCTTAGTTGCATGGGAGGGGAAGTTTATGGTCTTGGAGACGGCATTATCGGTATGCCGTTGAAAGGCTGCCTGCATCTGTATGTGCCGGGAGGGAGGAATATCAAAGGCAGTGACAAATAGCCGCCGCACTTGTTGAGGGACTTTTTCTTCAGCCTGCAAAAGGCCCGTTTGTTGCAAAGTATCCTCCAGTTCAGGACGCCAAAACCCCATTTTTTTACTCAAACGCAAAAAGACCGGATCAATCTCAAAGAGTTCCACGTCCCCCAAGGCCCTCCTGGTGTAGCTGAGGGCAAAGAGCGGTTCTATTCCTGAAGAGCAACCGGCGATGATGCTGAGGGTCCCAGTGGGGGCTATAGTGGTTACGGTGGCATTCCTTAAGGGAGGCCTCCCTTCCCGATCGTAGCGGCTTGCGGGGAAATTCGGGAAAGGACCACGAATGTTGGCCAATTCCTTGGAGGCCTCATGCCCCACCTCCTGGATGAATCTCATCACCTCCTCACCCAGACGAACTCCCTCGTCAGAATCGTATGATATCCCCAGTAAAATGAGGAAGTGGGCGAAGCCCATTACCCCCAGTCCTATCTTGCGGTTGCCCCGGCTGACCCTCTCGACCTGCGGCAGCGGATAGCGGTTTACCTCGATGACGTTATCGAGGAAGCGGACTGCAAGCTGTACTGTGCGCCTGAGTTTGGCCCAATCTATCTTTTGCCCCCCTGCCCCTTTTTTGATCATCTTTACCAGATTTATGGAGCCTAGATTGCAAGCTTCATAGGGCAAAAGGGGCTGTTCACCACAAGGGTTTGTGCTCTCAATCTGCCCCAGTTGGGGGGTGGGGTTGTCTCTGTTGATATGATCGAGAAATATCACCCCTGGCTCCCCGCTTTCCCAAGCACACTCCACTATAAGGTCGAAGATCTCCTGGGCCTTGACCGTCTTGACACGATGGCCCGTGCGTGGATTGATCAAATCGAACCCTCTGTTATCCCCTAAGGCCTCCATGAATTCCTTGGTGATTGCCACCGAGAGGTTGAAACTGGTGAGTTCTTGAGGGTCCTTTTTGGCGGTGATAAATTCTACAATATCAGGGTGATCTACCCTCAAGATCCCCATATTGGCTCCACGCCGTGTTCCTCCTTGTTTGATGACCTCTGTTGCCATGTTAAAGACCCGCATAAAGGAAACAGGACCACTTGCAACGCCGCTGGTGGTGGAGACGATGTCGTTTTTGGGGCGCAGGTGGCTGAAGGAAAATCCGGTTCCTCCTCCACTTTGGTGGATCAGGGCGGTATTTTTGACCGCCTCGAAGATAGACTCTAGGGAGTCTTCCACCGGAAGCACGAAGCAAGCAGCCAGCTGGCCCAACTCCCTGCCGGCATTCATCAGGGTAGGGGAATTGGGCAGAAACTCCAGCGAGGTCATCATCTCATAGAAT
>Ga0180300_10001175_pt1 | contig 12087 bp, 10 predicted proteins | sample GuaBasSediGuay15_FD_121798 | JGI IMG/M metagenome (GOLD analysis project Ga0180300, IMG submission 121798) | Subseafloor sediment microbial communities from Guaymas Basin, Gulf of California, Mexico - Guay15, Core 4569-2, 21-24 cm | ecosystem: Environmental > Aquatic > Marine > Hydrothermal... | reverse complement strand
ACATGCTTTCTGCAATGTGAAAAAGGAAGAGGTGGTGCTTCCCCCACACTCACACAGCAAGCACTCGCTTTTTTCCTCGTTCGCATCCACAAAACGACCCACGCGAAGATTCAGCGTCCTGCTTCAGCTTCGCTCTCAGCCGCATCCGTGCGGCTTCGAAGTCGTTTTGTATGGATGCTCACTCGGCGCTCGTGAGGCTGGGTGATCGTGAGAGATTCTGAAGTGAAGGCAAATGCCTGTCCAACTGCTCAATAATCTTTACAATATCGCTTTTTGTAAGTTCATGTGGTACCATTCACATGGACCTTCTTTCTCATTTTGAGATATTTCAATGGTACCGCCATTGAATGTGGAAGGTCCACTTTTTCGTGATAACCCTATGATGTATACAATAATGTTAAAGAGTTCTTTAAAATGTAACGGTTTCTGTCAGAAATGCTGAAATTACCTTATCAAGCAGTCTCGATATGTTGCTTAAAGATACTCTGCTGCTGGAAAGGTGTTCTAAAACGTTGCCAACACGGTGGGGTGTAAAATCGTAAAAGCTCGAGTCGAGTTGAGGGGAGTGATCATGTTGGAGCGCACATTTGTGTATTTAAAACCTGATGCAGTTCGTAGAGGACTCGTTGGAGAGATCATTAAGCGATTCGAAGGAAGGGGACTTAAACTTGTTGCGTTGAAGATGAAGAGGATGACGCGAGAGGAAGCAGAAGAGCTCTACAAGGAACACCGCGGTAAGAGTTTCTTCCAAAAATTGGTCGACTTTGTTACCTCGTCACCTGTAATATTGATGGTTCTGGAAGGTCCCAGCGCCGTTAAAGTCGTTCGGCACACCGTCGGCGCCACAGATCCCTTGGAAGCCGCGCCAGGAAGTATTCGGGGCGACTTCGGTGTCAATGTTACAAAGAACCTGATACACGCTTCGGATTCCGTCGAATCCGCACAGAGGGAGATGTCGATATTCTTCAGAGATATGGAGATAGAAGATTATCCGTTGCCAATAGAAAAAGACCTGGTGTTGGAGGGATGACAGTGGGATACAGCGAGGTCGTGAATCGATGGATCGAGGTGGAGCCTTCAGAAAATGCTGAGCGGATTCTCAAGCAACGTTATTATTGGCGAGATCGTGAGGACAACTACCTTGAAATGAAGTGGGAGGATGTTTGCAGGAGGGTTGCACGCGTTGTCGCCGCGGGTGAGCTGAAGAATCCCGCATTGGAGGACAAGGACGAAAAAGAAAGGCTCGATTTCATAAAACGCTGGGAATCAACATTTTTCGAAATGCTCAAGGGCAGGATATTCATACCCAACAGTCCCACTCTCTTCAACGCAGGGCTAGGAGTGGAAAAATCTCTTCTTTGGAAACCCGTTGAAGAGATGAGTTTGAGGGATTACGAAATGGTCTTCAAAGCCCGAAACCATCTTCACATGCTGAGTGCTTGTTTCGTGGTGCCAGTAGAAGACAGCATCGATGGTATCTTCGAAGCGGTGAAGGAGTATGCTCTGATCACCAAAGCCGGGGGAGGTGTTGGAAGTAACTTCTCTGAACTGAGACCAAAGGGGAGCACTGTAGCGGGTACCAGCGGGCGTGCCAGTGGGCCAGTCAGTTTCATGCACGTTTTTAACACGGCCATCAACGTTGTGGAACAGGGATACAAGCGTCGTGGGGCGCTCATGGGGATACTCGACATCACTCACCCCGACATCGAGGAGTTCATCATTGCCAAACGTGACAACGATGGGAATGCTGTTCTCAGATATTTCAACATCTCAGTGGGCATTTGGAATAAGGAAAAGGTGTTAGAACTCTTCCACAGTGATGGTGAATTAGAGCTGACTCATCCGAGGAGCGAGATAAAAAGAAGGGTCCGCGTGAGGGATCTCTTTTACAAGATCGCCGAGAGTGCTTGGAAGAGTGGAGATCCTGGACTTGCATTCCTTGGAGAGATGAACAAGTACTACGCTCTCTATCCGAACAAGAAGATAGTTTCCACCAATCCTTGTGGGGAAATCGGTCTCTCAGACTATGAAGCGTGTAATTTGGGTTCTATAGATGTGGCGAAGTTTGTGAGAGAAGATGGTGATCTCGACTGGGAGGCGTTGGCTGAAACTGTGAAATATGCGGTACGTTTTTTAGACAATGTCATAGAGGTCAACGTTTTCCCACTGGAAAAGATAGACAAGAGTGTGCGTGGTTCGAGGAGACTCGGCCTTGGTATAATGGGCTTTGCCGACACTCTGTACATGTTGGATATACCGTACAACACTCCCGAAGCACGACAGTTCGCCGCTGATCTTATGGGTTTCATCGCACTCAATGCGTATGAGAGTTCTTCTATGCTCGCCGAGGAGAAGGGAAACTTCCCTTTGTTCCATCTGAGCAGATGGAACGATCCAGATTTTAAACCCTTTGCAATGGGATTGTCACGCTATGACGATGATCTGAGAGAACTCTTCAGGCACACCCTCGGTAAGAAGCGAAACGTGGCACTGCTCACCATTGCTCCTACGGGATCTATATCCAACATCGCTGACACCTCCAGTGGTCTCGAACCTAACTTCCTTCTTGCCTACACTCGGTACATGAACCGTTCGGATGGCACGCGTGAGCCTCTCGTCTATGTGAACAAGATACTGATGAAGCGTCTTGGTAATCTCCTCGACGACGATCTAAAGCAGAGAATCATCGAAGAGGGGAGCCTTAAGAACATTCATGAGATACCGGAAGAAATCAGGAAGGTCTTTGTAGTAAGCCACGACATATCTCCTATGGACCATCTTCTCATGCAGGACGCATTCCAAAGGTACGTGGATAACAATATCAGCAAGACGATAAACATGCCCAATGCAGCTGCGGTGGAAGATGTTCTCGATATTTATCTTGAAGCCATGAAATTGAACGTGCGTGGTCTGACTATTTACAGGGATGGTAGTCTCGAGACCCAGGTGCTGACCTCCATGAAGAAGCTTAAGACAAAAGATGCGCCTAAGGTGCAGTTCTTCGTGCTTGACGAGAAGCACAAACTGCGTGCCAGACCCAGAAAGGAGAGCCTTAGAAGTGTCACCCGAAAATTCAAGCGGGAGGATGGAACCACTTACATCACGGTGAGTTTCGACGACAATGGAGAAGCCATCGAAATCTTCGTTTCCAACGGAAGCGAGGCGTCAGAAGTTATAGGTAGGCTTTCGTCCATAGCGTTGAGAGCGGGGGTCTCGTTAGAAGAAATCTTAGAGCAGCTCAGAAAGGTAAGAGGTGATTATGCCAGAGGAATCGCTGAAGAGATAAAGAAGGCAGTTGACGACTTCATTGAGCTTTGGGGGCCTCAAGAAGAAGCGGAAACGGAACTCATACACATAGATGGTACGAGAAAGACGGAAGAAGAAATCGAGAAGTTCGTTCGTGCTAACGATCTGAAATGGATGAACGGTTATTACGTAGATGCTGAGGGAAACGCCTATTGTCCCGTTTGTTTGAGCAAGAACAGCTTAGTGAATCAGGAAGGATGTATGAGTTGTATGAACTGCGGATGGTCTAAGTGCACTGTAGGGTGATTCCAGTGGATGAACGAGTTTTGGTGGTTCCGACAGAAGACGTTACCTCCCTACTGGGGGGTAGAGAAGGTCTTGTGAGCATTCCTTTCCACAATGTGGCCAGAGTCATCGAGAAACGAGGACGTTTCATAATCAGAAGCGTTGCCGAACGAGACGAAACCTTGCGCCAAGTAATTCCGTACATGATCGCAACAGACGGGACAGGACGGGTTCTTCTAATGCGGAGGACTGAGAAACAGGGCGAGAGACGGCTCCACGGCAAGTACTCGCTTGGCATCGGCGGCCACGTAAATACCGATGACGCGACCAATCCGTTGGAAGCGTTCCTCAGAGGTAAGGGTAGAGAATTCTATGAAGAGGTGGATGCTGATATCCTCGAAGAGAATTATTTGGGTATCATAAACGATCCGTCGACGGAAGTGGGGCGTGTTCACCTGGGAGTTGCTTATCTTTTGCAGTTGAAATTCAGAAGAGTCGTAGAGGAGGACCAAATGGAAAGTTGGTGGATAGACGTTAACGACCTCGCACGTTATCGCGACGCGCTGGAAGGGTGGTCGAAAGTGGTAATCCCGGCAGTGAAAAAACTTCTCGGGCACTCCACCAACGGGCACTCATCACAATGAGGAGATTTTCGACAAAAGCGCTTTGAATGTTCCACTATGAGTGCGTGAAATTCCTTGTAGAGCTGGAGATTGGGTGGGATCTGTGATTCTACAAAACGTTTTACTACTTCGTACGGTGTTTTCTCGCTTTTAAAAAATCCAAGCCGATGGAAAAATCGCTTGGTGTAGGTGTCTACCACGAACGTTGGTTTCTCAAAAGCGTAGAGGATGATGGAATCAGCCGTTTCCGGGCCAATTCCGTGGACCTGAAGAAGGCGGCTTCGCAGTTTCAAGAGAGGCATGTGATCGGCAGGCCAAAGCTCTTTAAAAGCTTTCGTAGCCTCCTTTAATCTTTTTGCCTTCAATCGATAGAAACCTGCGGGTTTTATGGCTTGTTCAAGTGTTTCCAACGGAGCGGAGAGAAGGGCTATTGGTTGTAGAAGTTTCATCTCTTTGAGATTTCGAATAGCTCTTTCCACGTTTTTCCATGCTGTGTTTTGAGTGAGGATTGCCCCCACAAGAACCTCGAAAGGCGTTTCAGCCGGCCACCAATGCTGGGGCCCGTAGATATTCAGCAATCTACGATAGACTTTATTAAGTTCAAGCATGATCCATAACCTCTCGACGGTTTGAGATGTGAGGTGTAGAGTATGCTAACATATTTCGAGGGGTGTGACTACGCGCAAAAAGATTTTGTTGCTTTCGCTGGTGGGCTTTGGTATCGTCTTCATCTACTTCTTCGCGACGTGGTATTGGCCGTCACATAGATCGGTTTACAGGTTGCCCGAGGTTCGATTGATTTACCATATCAATCGAGATGGTACGATCGACGTTGAAGAGAGGATTACATATCTCATGCAAAGACCTTACAGGGGAGTTCACTACGAATACAGCATTGTCGGACATCCGGTCATTTCGGACGTGCAAGTTCAGCTTGAAGGGAAGCCGGCCCTGCGTACTGAGTGGTTGAAAAGAAACAGCAAAGAGGTGGGTTTTCGCGTTTGGGTTCACGAGACTCCAACGAGACCATCTTCCAGCGGGGATCGGTTAACCCTCGTGGTGAGTTACAAACTGATTGGAGCTCTGGAGAGAGCAAGAGACACGGTTCAGTTTTTCAACCAGGCGATATGGCGCAAAGGATGGGAATCACCTGTGGAGAAGATGGTGGTTGAGATAAGCGCCCCGGCGTCGTTGGAATTCGTGGCAGTTTATCCATCAGGGTTGAAGCACCAGATACAGAACCTGGGGACTTCGGCTATAGTTGATATAAGCCAAATACCCGCTAAGACACAGGTGGGAATGAGGCTTCTCATCTCGCCGGATGCCTTTTCAAAGGAAGTGCTCAGCGGCATGTTCTATTTGGACGAGAGCTTTGAATCTCTCATCGCTCGAAGCGATTATTATTTAAAAAGAGCTCAAAGGTCTTTTGTCAATCACCTTTTACTCATACTCTCGGTACCGCTCGCTCTGCTTCTCATATACCTGATGCTTGGAAGAGAATCCAAGACGGACGTGGAGATCATCTACGAGAGGGAGTTGCCCACCAACGATCCACCCGAATTAGTCAACGCGATCGTCAAACGCTATTGTTCAGAGCCTGATGGTGATGGACTGATCTCAGCTATCCTCAGGTTGGTTCGTAGAAAGGCTTTGACTTTCGTCGTCCAGGATTCCAAGGTTGATGGTCTAAGACTTCTCGATCCGTCGAAGTTTGAGACACCCGAAGAAAAATTGATTTTGGAAATCTTCTTCGACGATCGAAGGAAAGAAGGGGCGGAGATCAGCTGGGGCGGGTTAAAATCGGACCTCAACGATAGAAAAAGGGCCAAAGACTTGATAAGCAGTTATTCAGCTTGGAAGTCCCTTGTGGCATCGAAAGCGAAGAAGCTGTATTATATGATATCTGTTGGAGCCAACCTGGCAATACTGGTGGGAGTGGTGGGCTTGTTGATATCGGTCTATCTTGCCTTTATTGGGTTGAGTGGAAGCCTTTCCGAGCTTTCGATCGCCACGGCGAGATTGTCCTACATATCGGCACCTTTCATGGCCGTGTTAGGGCTTGCGCCGATGCTCCTACCACGCGACGTTTTCGCCCGGTGGAGCAAAAAGGGAAGGGTTTACTACCTTCGTTGGAAAGCGTTTGAAAGGTTTCTTCGAGATTTCTCACTTCTCTCCACCTATCCACCCGATTCTATAAAGATCTGGGAGGATTATCTTGTTTACGGAACAGCGTTGGGGCTTGCTGAGGTTGTTAGTAAGTCAATGAAGGAATTGGTTCCAAGGGAGGAATTGGAAAGGATGACGCTGCCGCCGCTCATTGTTTACGATCGTGGTTGGTACCACGGCCCGAGGGGAGTATTCATCCACGCGTACAGCAAGGCATACGAAGGATCTGGGGAAGGTTCCGGCGGATTCGGTGGCTCCAGCTTTGGCGGCGGGGGCGGCGGGTTCGGAGGTAGTGGTGGTGGCGGTGCATTCTGAAAATTGTTCGCTGTCTGTAACACGTTTGGAGTATAATGCGTGGGCGTGTGTGAGAGTACGGAAGGAGGAACGAGGAGATGTCAAAGGTTTGCGCTGTTTGTGGCAAGGGCCCGAGTTCGGGCAACAAGGTAAGCCATTCCAGCAAGAAGTCGAGCCGCTGGTGGAAGCCAAACCTTCAAAGGGTAAGAGTAGAGGTAGACGGTCGTGTCAAGACAATACGGGTCTGTTCCAAGTGTCTCAAGGCGGGAAAAGTGAAGAGAGTAGCTTAAGATCATGGTCCACAGGTTCAGATACCGAAGACACGTCAGAATCACCGTCTGGGCGCTCATAGTAGCGCTCATTTTTCTTTCCGAAATCCTCTTTGTCTACACACCGGTGCGATTGTGGACGATCATAACGGTGTTCGCGCTGGATTTTCTCGTGGTCTTCAGACTGTCTCGATACCTGCGCTTCGCTGTTGTGTTAGATCTCAACAGACGTGTGTTGTCCTACGAGGGGCGAGAGATTTCCCTGTCTTCCATTAAAGGCTTCGACAGAGCGAGAGGGATAGTATACGTTGATGATCTCAAAGTGGCCATTCCTTCCAGTGTTGAAGACAGAGATTGGCTTTTTGACCTACTTGCTGAGCATGTGTGTACTACTGAAAAAGGATCGGAGGTGCTGCGTTGAAGCTGGGGGATGCTTTCCCTGAAGAGATACGGCGGCTCGTTAGCGCTGAGAAGTATGTTGCGGAATTGAAACCGAACGAGGAAATAAAACTGCCTTTTAGGGTGGCCAGTAAGCGTTTGCAGTACACTCGTGACAACAAACCATACCTTTTGATGACTCTGGCGGACAAGACCGGTGAGATCAGAGCGATAGATTGGCACAACGCTGTGTACAACAACAACCGTCTCAGAATTGGTGAAGTGATCGAGGTTTGTGGCAAGGTTGTGGTGTATGAAGACAGGTTGCAGATCGTGATCGATGCGGACAGAGATGCCATAAGGATGATGGATCTTGAAGAGGTGGATTCTTCGCGCTTTCTTGAGAGAACCGAGTACGATACGGAGAAGCTCTTTGCCGAACTCCTTAGATACAAAGCCAAGGTGAAGAATCGCTTCTTGCGGAATTTGCTGGATACGATGCTCTTGGATTCTCATATCAAAAAAGCGTTCATGGAAGCTCCGGCAGCTGCTAAAGTGCATCATGCATACGTTGGAGGACTTCTCGAACACACCGTTTTCGTCACGAGACTTGTGCTCAAAGTATGCGAAATCTACCAAGACCTTGACAAGGATCTTTTGATCACTGCGGCCATACTTCATGACATTGGAAAGATTAAATCGTATGAGATTTCCCCGGCGGGGGTTGATCACACTGATGATGGGCAACTGGTAGGCCACATAGTGATGGGGATCCAGATGCTAATGGAGAAGATCGGGGATATCCAGGACTTCCCGCGGGAGCTCGTATTGAAGCTCGAACACATGGTGGTATCCCATCATGGCGAGCTGGAGTTTGGTTCGCCCGTGATCCCGAAGACGAAAGAAGCTCTCGTACTCCACATGCTCGACGACCTCGATTCTAAGATCGCTCAGCTCAGGAGGATAGAAAGCTCAGCTCAAGCTGAATCTGCCTGGAGTGATTACGACAGGTTCTTGGGGCGCAAGATCTACTTGGGGAGGGAGGAGGAATGAAAATCAAGTTCGGAACCAGTGGATGGCGTGACGTCATCGCAGACGGGTTCACCTTCGAGAACGTGAGAAAGGTTTCCAAAGCGATTTCTCTTTATCTATCCTCCAAACACGAACAACCAAAAGTGGTTTTGGGATACGATACACGCTTCATGACGGAACGTTTCGCCGAAGTAGTCGCAGGTGTTTTAACAGCCAATGGAGTGAGTGTACACTTGTGTGAAAAGCCCACTCCCACACCGGTAATATCTCATGCCGTAGTCTCGCAACGGCTTTCTGGTGGGGTGAACATAACGGCTTCACACAATCCGCCGGAATATTGTGGGATCAAGTTCAACCCCGAAACTGGCGGTCCAGCGTTGCCTAAGGTCACGGGAGAGATAGAACGACTGATAGAAGAGATACAGAATCGAGGGGAGAAGATCGTTTATATCGATCTTGATGAGGCTCGTTCTAAAGGTTTACTGGTAACGATCGACCCAAAGGAGAGCTACTTCGAGTCGCTGAAAAAGGTTGTAGACCTTTCAGCCATCGGTAAGACTGATCTAAAAGTTGTCGTGGATCTTCTCTATGGCACATCCATAGGCTATTTGGATGAGATACTCATTCGGTACGGTGTGAAGACAGAGGTGATACACAATTACAGAGATCCATATTTCGGCGGCTACCGTCCGGAGCCAGATACGCGAAGATTGAAAGAGCTGGCCGGTAAGGTGAGAGAAACGGGTGCTGGCTTAGGCATAGTCACAGATGGCGATGCGGACAGGTTTGGTATAGTTGACGATAAGGGCGAGATCGTTTCTCCAAACGAGTTCATCGCTCTGGTGGCAGAGCATTTGTACGAGTTCAAGGGATTGAAAGGCCCTGTGGGGCGCAGTATTGCTACCAGTAGGGCTGTGGAGGCCGTCGCGGTCGAGCACGGCGAAACCTGCACGATCACGCCGGTGGGATTCAAGTTTCTGGGACCTCTCGCTACGGAAAAAGGCTACGTGGTCGTTGGGGAGGAAAGTGGTGGACTCACGATTCAGAACCATGTGGCGGAGAAGGATGGTATCCTCGCTTGCTTGCTTGCCCTCGAAATGGTGGCAATCCAAGGAAAGCCGCTTTCTGAAATTAGGAAAGCATTTCGTCGAAAGTATGGCCACTTTCACAGTGAGAGGATAGACCTGGAGCTCAAGAGTTCAAAAGAAAAGAACTCCATCTTGGAAAAATTTGGACATATAAATACCAAATTTGCGGGCTTAAAGATAGAGGAGAGGAACCGGTTAGATGGTTACTTCTACGCCTTTGAGGAAGCTGGAAGCTGGCTCCTTGCGAGGCCTTCCGGAACTGAACCTGTAATCCGCGTTTATATTGAGAGCAAGGAAATTCGAACACTCGAAAAACTTAAAGAAGAGGTGCTCAAGCTGATATGAACAAACTGCTCATAGTTGAATCTCCTGCTAAGGCTAGGACCATACAAAAGTATCTTGGAAATGGATACAAGGTTGTCTCTTCGAAGGGACACGTGAGAGATTTGCCAGCATCGGAATTCGGTGTCGATATTTCGAAGGCGTTCAAGCCAAAGTTCGTGTTGATCAAGGGCAAGAAGAACCTCGTACACGAGATCAAGAAGATGTCCAAAGGCAGAGAGGTTCTTTTAGCTCCAGATAACGACAGAGAGGGAGAATCAATCGCCTGGCATCTTGCGGAATTGCTCAAACTCGATACATCCAGACCCATCAGGATCGTTTTCAACGAGATCACCGAGCATGTCATAAAGGAGGCCGTCAAAAGTCCAAGAAAACTCGATCTTCGCAAAGTCGATGCCCAATTGACAAGGCGAATACTCGACAGAATCGTCGGATACGGTCTGAGTCCGCTTCTTTGGAGACTCATGAAGCGTGGCCTGAGTGCTGGTCGTGTACAATCAGTTGCGCTGAAGCTCGTTTGTGAGAGAGAGAGGGAGATATTCGTATTCGAACCCGTTCATTACCACAAAATCTATGTGGTGGTGAACGGGGTGAAAGTCCCGCTGGTGAAAATTGGAAAGAAAAAGCTTAAGCCCGAGGATACCAGCAGCCAAGAAAAACTCGATGTCATTCTTCACGATATACGATCTTCTGTTTTGAAGGTAGTGTCGGTAGTTCGAAAGGAGTCACGAAGAACCCCTCCGCAGCCTTACATCACCAGCACCTTGCAACAAGATGCCAACAACCTTCTGGGATGGAGTGCTGCCAAAACCATGAGGATTGCTCAGCAGCTCTATGAAGGGATGGAAACACCGGAAGGGAATGTGGCATTCATCACGTACATGAGAACCGACTCAACTCGTGTTTCTGAGACGGCAAAGGATGCTGCGCAGAAGTACATCGAAGCCCGTTTTGGATCTCAGTACGTTGGTGGAAAGGAAAAGAGGACAAGAAAGAGTAAGACCAAGGCTAATGTGCAGGATGCTCATGAAGCAATTAGACCGACGTACGTTGATCTTGACCTCGAAGCTGCAAAGAAGCTTTTAAAGGGAGATCATCTTAAACTGTACAGCTTGATTTGGAAGCGTTTCATGGCTTCGCAGATGTCGCCTTCACTTTACGAAGAAACCGCTTTCGCTTTGGAGACGTCAGATGGCAAATACAGGTTCGAGATAAGCTCCAAAAAAAGAATTTTTGATGGCTTCGAAAGGGTTTTTGGATCAAGCCAGGAGAAGGTTCTTGACCTCAAGTTTGAAGAAGAAGAGGAGATCGAGAGATTCGAGCTACTCACAGAAGAAGCTACAACCAGTCCCCCTCCACGGTACTCAGAGGCATCCTTAGTGAAAGCATTGGAGACCAATGGAATAGGGAGGCCCTCTACTTATGCAACGATCATATCCACGCTTACAGATAGAGAGTACGTGGTGAAAAAAGGAAGGGAACTCATCCCCACGCTGATAGGATTCCTCGTTGTGGACTTTCTCGAGCGATACTTTCCCAGAATAATGGACGTGGGGTTCACTGCGAAGATGGAGGAGGAATTGGATGAGATCGAGTATGGCCACAAGAGTAGATTAAAGGTGCTCGAGGAATTTTACAGGGAATTCGGCCCTTCTTTGAAAGATGTGGAGGGAAGAGTCGGTTCTCGCGAGATCAGTCCCGTTTACAAGAGCAACGCGAAATGCGAAACGTGCGGTGAGGTTATGGAAGTTCATGTGGGCAAGTTTGGCCCGTACCTACGTTGTGTTGGCTGTGGAAAGACCGAGAATGTGGACCCTACAGGAGCGCTCCTTGTAGATGATGTCGTAGTAGTTACGAAACGCGGCGAAGAGAGATTGGGTGAGAAGTGTCCTAAGTGCGGCTCGGAGCTGGTCTTGAAGAAGGGAAAATTCGGTGAATTTGTGGCATGTTCCGCCTATCCTGAGTGCAGCTACACCAGAAACGTTAGAGCTCGGGGAACGTGTCCCAAATGTGGGGGTATTGTTGAAAAAAGAAGAAGTAAGAAAGGCAGATACTATTGGGCTTGCGTTGAATGTGATTGGATGGGGTGGAACGAACCTTCACAACACTTCTGCCCTTCTTGTGGAAGGAGACTCTACTACAAATCGCAGAGAGGACAGGAAAAGCTTTACTGTGAGGAAGAACGCATGTGGTTTGATCCGTCGCAAGTGTTATAGTGTTATATAGGGTGTCTCAAAAATCAGTGACAACGAACATAACAAAGAGGAGGAAGTGGTGAATCCCTCACGATCATGCAGCTCGCACTCGCTTTTTCCCTCGTTCGCATCCACAAAACGACCCACGCGAAGATTCAGCGTCGTGCTT
>Ga0180300_10001174_pt1 | contig 12090 bp, 8 predicted proteins | sample GuaBasSediGuay15_FD_121798 | JGI IMG/M metagenome (GOLD analysis project Ga0180300, IMG submission 121798) | Subseafloor sediment microbial communities from Guaymas Basin, Gulf of California, Mexico - Guay15, Core 4569-2, 21-24 cm | ecosystem: Environmental > Aquatic > Marine > Hydrothermal... | reverse complement strand
TATATTGTCCAGGCTGTACAGAGAACTAATTGTTATTCTGGACTTTGGGTCACAGTATAATCAACTTATCCTAAGAAGAGTGAGAGAGATGAGGGTTTACTGTGAACTTCTTCCCTGCAATACCCCTCTTTCTCGCCTCAAACAGTTAAAACCTAAAGGAGTTATCCTTTCAGGAGGACCGGCCAGTGTGATTGAAGATGGTGCTCCCCAGCCTCCTTCTGGAATCTTCCAGATGGGCATCCCTCTGCTTGGTATCTGCTACGGAATGCAAGTTATGGTTCACCTTCTGGGAGGAAAAGTAGCTCCAGCCAGGAAAAGGGAATACGGAGCAAGCCAGCTTCTGGTAGATAAAGAGGATGAGCTTTTTTATAAGTTGCCCCGAAAGCTTCTTGTATGGATGAGTCATACGGATAGAGTAGTTAAAATTCCCCCTGGATTTGAGGCTATAGCCCATACGAGAAACTGTCCCTATGCTGTCATAAGGAACAAAAGTGGAAAGTTTTATGGAGTTCAGTTTCATCCTGAAGTTGCACATACCCCTCAGGGAAAAGATATAATCCAGAATTTCCTTTTCCGCATCTGTGGTTGCTCGGGGAACTGGACCATGAGTTCTTTTATAAATCACTCGGTAAACTCTATTAAAAAAAGGGTGGGCAAAGGTAAAGTGATCTGTGCCCTCTCAGGTGGAGTTGATTCCTCAGTAACAGCCATGCTGGTTAACAAAGCTATAGGTAAAAATCTTACATGCATTTTTGTCAATAATGGTCTTCTGCGGGAAGGAGAAGCTGAGGAAGTTTTGAGTACCTTCAAGGATCACTTCCATCTAAACATCCGGTACGTAAATGCTGAAAAAAGATTCCTCCAAAGATTAAAAGGGATAAAGGAGCCGGAGAAAAAAAGAAAAGTTATCGGAGAGGAGTTCATCCACATTTTCACCGAGGAGGCTAAAAAGCTGGGAAAGATAGATTTCCTGGCTCAGGGAACTTTATATCCTGATGTAATTGAGTCCCGTTCAGCCAAAGGAGGACCATCTGCTACCATAAAATCTCACCACAATGTAGGGGGACTACCCTCTTCAATGAAGCTCAAGCTTATTGAACCTCTTAAAGACTTATTCAAAGATGAGGTTAGAATGGTAGGAAGAGAACTGGGTCTTCCTGAAAGAATAGTAAATCGCCAGCCTTTTCCTGGACCCGGTCTTGCTATAAGGATTCTGGGTGAGGTTACCTCACGTCGCTTAAACATTTTACGTCAGGCTGACAGAGTTGTTCAGGAAGAAATGGAAAAATATGAGGGTATAACCCGGATCTGGCAGTCTTTTGCTGTGCTTTTACCCGTAAGAAGCGTGGGAGTAATGGGAGATGTCCGGACATACGAGTATACAATTGCCCTTAGAGCAGTTATCAGCCAGGATGGTATGACAGCAGACTGGGCAAGACTTCCCTATGAACTTCTTGATAATATCTCCCGCCGAATAGTTAACGAGGTAAAGGGAGTGAACAGAGTAGTTTATGATATAAGCTCAAAACCTCCAAGCACTATAGAGTGGGAGTAATTTCGTTAGGGCGTTCGACGTTCAATGTTCGAGGTTCAAGGTTCGACGTTCGAGGTTAATAGGTAGTAGATAGGTGGATGTGTTTATGGGTAAAAAAGGTGGGAGAATTTTACGAGGTGAAAAGGTGATCAGGGTAAAAATATATATCAATCTTAAAGAAGGAGTAGCTGATCCTCAGGGAGCAACCATAAAACATGCCCTTGATTCTCTTGGTTATAAGGGAGTGAGTAGAGTAAGGACAGGCAAATATCTCCAGATAGAGCTTGGTATCGAAGATAGAGAAAAGGTCAAAAAGGAAATTGAAGATATGTGCAGGAAAATTCTCGTAAATCCCGTTATCGAAAATTATGAGTATGAAATTGAGGAGGTCAAATGAAGTTTGGAGTGGTTGTTTTTCCGGGATCTAACTGTGATTATGACTGCTGGTGGGCAATAAAGCAGGCTACAGGAGAAAAGGTTGATTTTATCTGGCATAAAAAGAAAGACCTTTCAGGATACGATTGTATTGTGCTTCCCGGGGGATTCTCTTATGGAGATTACCTTCGTACCGGAGCTATTGCTCGTTTTAGCCCGATTATGGAAGAAGTTGAAAAATTTGCCCGTCAGGGAGGTTTTGTCATAGGAATATGCAACGGTTTCCAAATCCTCCTGGAAGCAGGTCTTTTGCCAGGAGCAATGAGAAAAAACAAGAACCTTCTTTTTATATGCAGATATATTTATGTTCGAGTGGAAAACCCTGATACGCCTTTTACCAACCTTTGCAGAAAAGGGCAGGTTCTGCGTATACCGATTGCTCATTTTGAGGGAAACTACTATGTTGATAGCAATACTCTTTCAAGACTGAAGAAAAACAACCAGATTGTTTTCAGGTACTGCAACAGGAAAGGAGAGATCACCGATGAGGCTAACCCTAATGGCTCCTTAGATGCTATTGCCGGGATATGTAATGAAAAAGGGAATGTGCTGGGAATGATGCCTCATCCAGAAAGATGTGCAGAGTCTATACTGGGTTCCGAGGACGGAAAACTTATCTTCAAATCCATAGTAAAAAAAACAGGAAAACAAGGAAAAAGATAAATTAAAAAAGTAGCCTGTCCCCTTTTTATAAAATGGAAGAAGAAGAATATAAAAGGATAAAGGAAATCCTGGGAAGAGAGCCCAATTTTACAGAACTGGGCATTTTCTCTGTAATGTGGAGTGAGCACTGTAGCTATAAAAGCTCAAAGCCGGTGCTGAAGAAATTCCCCACCAAAGGTAAAAATATTCTTGTACAGGCAGGAGAGGAAAATGCCGGAGTGGTTGATATAGGGGACGGTTTCGCTGCAGTTTTTAAAATAGAATCCCACAACCATCCATCGGCAATAGAGCCTTATCAAGGAGCAGCCACAGGAGTGGGAGGAATTATAAGGGACATATTCACCATGGGAGCCCGTCCCATTGCCCTTATGGATTCTTTAAGGTTTGGCCCTTTGAGCGATCCCAGATCAAGATACCTTTTAAAAGGGGTAGTAGGGGGAATAGCATTTTACGGAAACTGCATTGGTGTTCCCACTGTAGGAGGAGAAACTTTTTTTGATGAATCTTACAGGGCAAATCCTCTTGTTAATGTTCTTTGTCTGGGAATAGCTAAAAAGAACAAAATTGTTAAAGCACGTGCAAAAGGAGAGGGAAATACCGTCTTTTATGTAGGTTCATCTACAGGAAGAGATGGATTGGGGGGTGCGAGTTTTGCCTCCAGAGAACTCACAGAAAGCTCCTACAAAGATAGACCCTCCGTTCAAATAGGGGACCCTTTCATGGAAAAACTACTCCTTGAGGCAACGCTGGAACTTATAGAAAGAGGAGTGGTGGTGGGGATGCAGGATATGGGAGCAGCAGGACTTACATCCTCTACTGTGGAGACAGCTTCCCGCGGAGACTCAGGTGTAGAAATAGATATATCTCTTGTCCCAAGAAGAGAAAAAGGAATGACTCCCTACGAGGTAATGCTCTCTGAGTCTCAGGAGAGAATGCTCGTTATAGTAAAAAAAGGCAAAGAAAAAGAGGCTGAAAAAATCTTCCAAAAGTGGGACCTGCATGCTGTCCCCATCGGCAGGGTTACCTCTGATGGCATCTTTAAAGTAAAAGATGGGGAAAAATTTGTGGCAGAGATTCCGGTTAAAGCTTTAACAAGTGATGCTCCTGTTTATCTGAGAGAAAAAATAAGACCCAGATACCTGGATGAGGTAAAAAAACTTGATTTATCAACTTTGTCCTTACCAGAAGATTTAAACCATGTATTTATCGAAATGTTATCATCTCCTAATATTGCCAGCAAAAGCTGGGTCTTTGAACAGTACGACCATATGGTTGGAACAAATACTGCCCTTTTGCCAGGCTCAGATAGTGCTGTGGTCAGAATAAAGGGGACAAAGAAGGCTTTAGCTTTAAGCTGCGATGGAAATGGACGTTACTGTTATCTTGACCCTTATAAAGGAGGAAAAATTGCCGTTGCTGAAGCTGCCCGCAATGTCGTCTGTGTTGGAGGACAACCTCTGGCTATCACCAACTGCCTTAACTTTGGAACACCTACCGATCCCGAGATTTTCTGGCAGTTTACCCAGTGTGTGGAGGGAATGGCTGAGGCCTGCAGAGAACTGGGAACCCCTGTAACTGGAGGAAATGTCAGCTTTTACAATGAGAATCCCCGGGGAGTGATAGACCCAACCCCTGTGGTAGGAATGCTGGGCTTAATTGAGGATGTGAATTTTCTCTGCACCCCCTGGTTTAAACAAAAAGGAGATCTAATTCTCCTTCTGGGTGAAGGAGAACTCAGCTTGGGTGGAAGTGAATATCTTTACCACATCCATAAGTTAAAAAAAGGAGACCCACCCGGATTAGATCTTACCAAGGAAAAAGCTGTGCAGAGAATCTGCCTTGAGTTTATTAGAAAGAGACTTATCAATTCGGCTCATGATATATCTGAGGGAGGTTTAGCTATAGCTCTTGCTGAATGTTGCATTTTAAACCAGGAGGAGCTAAAAGGAGCATGTGTAGATTTAAAACAGGTAAAAGATGAAAGAGAGGACCTTTTGCTATTTGGTGAAGTCCAATCTCAGATACTTATCTCCTGTCCTGCCCAAAATCTTCCCCTTCTTGAAAAAATAGCCAGTGAGGGTAAGGTTGCACTTAAGTTATTAGGTAAGGTAGGAGGAGAAAATCTTATCATTAAAAAAGAGGGGGAGATATTAGTTTCCCAGAGTATTGAAAGAATTTATAAAAGCTGGAAAAGTACCCTACCCCGGCAACTGGAAATATAATCATTGCTTTAAAAAATTCTAACAGCTAAATGAAACCCAAACTGAATGTTTGAGATTTGAATTTGTTCAAGATTTAGAATTTAATATTTTTCTTTTTTTGTCTGTGCAGTTTTTTAATAAAAATTTCAATAATTATCCCTGCTCCTATCACTGCACAGGCCATCAAATAAGGAGCTCTCAAACCCAGGTGTTGAGCAACTATCCCTCCCATCAAAGGTCCTAAAAGAGCTCCTGTTCCCAGTACAGTTTCATGAATTGCAACTCGAGGTCCTCTCTGAAAGATGGTATTAACACTGTGGAAAAGGCTTGAGGAATGAGTCATCCCTATACCTGCTCCTATAAGGACAAAAGCTAAAAAAAACAGGAAAAAAGAACCGCTGCCAAAAATTATTCCAATACCAAAAAGAGCAAAAAGCTGAAAAAGAACAAGAGCATAAATACTATATTGCCAGCGAGAGGCAAGTCCCAGCCCATAGAAAGTAAGAGTCTGAGAAATAAAAAGAGTAGACATCAAAAGGCCCAGAAGGTAAGAAGGCATTCCTAAATTTGTTGCAAGCTTGGGGAAAATATACCTTACAATCCCCAGGGAAAACCACAGTGTAAAATTGGCCACTCGCGAGATATTAAGATAAGAAGATGGTATAGAGTCTTCAGGGTAAAAAGGCTTGCTGGAAGGTGTTGTATTTTTTGCTGAAAAATTTTCTGAGGCAGCTTTCAGAAGAATGAAAAAACCCACCCAACCTGCAAAAAAGGCGAAATAAAAAGGTAGCTTCCGACTAATCCCAAAAAGTACTCCTCCTGCGAGAGGACCTAAAACCATTCCTATACTCCAGGAAGCGTTAAAAAGCCCCATCTTGTGGGCAAGATGTCTCTTTTCCTCCCTCTCAGCAACCCAGGCTTCCATGGTGGGCCAGAACATAGCTGCTCCTACACCTATAAGCAACATCGATAGACAAAGCTGGTAAATACGGGAAGAGAGGCACAAAATTAAAGAGGATAAGATATAAAAAAACAATCCCAGGCCTACAAGATTTTTTCTGGACCAGGTCTCGGATAATTTCCCAAAAAGAAAACATAAAGATATGTAGACAATCCCCGGGAAAAAACCCAGAACTCCCAGCATTAATGGAGAGGCGCCCAGGAATATAGCAAAAAGGGAAACAGCTATTGCGGCGCCCCCCATTATGAAATCTACCAGGAAAGGAAGAAAATATAAGACGAAACTCATCGGCTTTGCATTTTTCTATCATACAATTTTTTTGCCTTTTTCGCAATATGCTCAGCAGTAAGCCCGAATACTTTCATAAGTTCCCACGGTGATCCAGACTCTCCAAATTTGTCCTCTACACCAACCATATCCATAAGCAGGGGAGAGCTGTATTCTTTACCCTGTGCTATTACTCCTGCCACAATGTTTCCAAAACCACCAACCTGGTGCTCTTCTGCCGTTATGATGATGCCTGTTTCCTCTGCTGCTTTTATAATTGCCTCTTTATCTATTGGTTTAACTGTATGGACATTTACAACTCTTGTCTCAATTCCATACTCTTCCTTTAAAATATAAGCTGCCCTCATTGCTTCCGGAACCATAGGTCCACATGCAATTATGGACAAATCTTCGTTTTCTCCCTTATATTCAGAAGAAAGTTTCACCTCAAAAGCCTGGATAAAATCTTCTCTTTCCCCCCTGTACCTTATCACATTGGCCACACCAAATAAGTAGGGTGTATCCTGAGTGGTTACTATGGGAGTTGCCTCTCTTGCATATCTTACCACACAGGGTCCTTCAATAGAAGCTATCGCCCGGGTTGTTTTCTCCACCTCTACTGCATCGCAGGGAACAGCCACATGCATGTTGGGTAGATAGTATGTGTTGGTGATCTCCTCCAGTGCTTGATGAGTTGCTCCATCCGGTCCAACGGATATACCGCCATGGGCATCGGCGATTTTTACATTGAAGTTGTTATAACAAACAGTAGTTCTGAGCTGGTCCCAGTTTCTTCCAGTAACAAAAACTCCATAAGAGCCTATAAAGGCAATTTTCCCTTCCTTGGCCAGGCCCGATGCTACAAGAGCCATGTTAGCCTCAGCTATCCCCACACTGAAGAATCTGTTTTTTCTCTCTGGATGATTCTTATAAAACCTGCTCATTCTTATAGAATCTGTAATATCAGCCCCCAGGGCAACAACTCTTTTGTTATCACCTAATTTTTCTATAGCCCTACCAAAACCATTTCTGGTGGCATCCATTTGTACTTTCATTTTATCAGACAAGTTCCACCAGTAATTTCTGCTAAACTTAGGCATTAAGGATTCTACCTTTTCATCAACTTTTTTTTGATAATCATCGGCAATTTTTAAAAGTCTATCTACTTTTTCTCTGGTAAATCCCGGATCCCCTATATCTTCCAAGGCTTTATCCAGTGACTCTTTTCCTGACCTTCCATCCTTAGGAGCTATGCCGTGGTAACCTACTACATTCTCAGCAAAGGATACACCCTTGCCTTTGACTGTTCTGGCAATTATTACTGTTGGCTTTCCTTTTATTTTTTCTGCCTCATCAAGGGCATTCAGTATTTGCTTCATATCATGGCCATCAATCTCAATAGTGTGCCACCCAAAGACTTTCCATTTGTGAGCAAGAGGTTCCAAACTCATAACTTCCTCTGTAGGACCATCAATCTGCAGACCATTTCTGTCAACAATAGCTGTAAGATTATCCAGTTTATAATGAGCAGCACACATTATAGCCTCCCAGATAGACCCCTCATCAAGCTCCCCATCTCCATTGATGCAGTAGACTCTGTATTTTTTCCCCTCCAATTTAGCATTAAGTGCACACCCTACCGCTACACCCAGACCCTGTCCTAAGGATCCAGCAGAAAGCTCAACTCCCGGGAGCCTTAATCTGTTGGGATGACCTTCAAACCCGGACCAGAGTTTCCTCAACTTTACCACCTCTTCCACTGGAAAATATCCTGCCTCACCCAGAGCTACATAAAGGGCGGGAGCTTTATGACCGGTAGACCAGAAAACTCTATCTCTGTCTTCCCATTCGGGGTTTTTCGGGTCATGCCTTATTTTCTTAAGATACAGAGCCGCAGCAATATCCATAATTGATAAAGTTCCCCCGGTGTGGCCTGAAGAAGCTGCACAAAGGGCAACCATATTATAAGCTCTCATCTCTCTTGCTTTTTCCACCAGCTCCTCAACTGTATAATCCCTTACTACCTTACCCGTCTTTGAATCTATAATTGGCATTTGATAACTCCTTTATATTTTATCTATCTTCTTATATGTTTAATCTAACCCAGGCCTCTCTTAAAACTCTCTTGGCATTGGCAATAACTACCTGCGCAGACTCATCAGCAAGAGGCTTTATCTCAAAACTTACCATAGGTGGGTTATCTTCGTTTAAGAAACCAACCTCAAACAATACCTCCAAAAATTTCACCACCTCCTCTACATCATTTTCCCCTCCCTCAATACCAAAACGGGGATGGGAGTCTCCATAGGCAGGATGTTGTGCATCCTTTAATACGCAGTTGCCAAGATGGGCATGGACCAGATAATCCTTAACAGGCAAAATAGCCTCAGCAGGAGTTTCATTTAAAAGAGGGATATGAGAAAGATCGACCAGCAGACCAAAATTATCAAATTCCCTCCTCACCTCCTCTGCCACCATTCTTGCCTCATCTGCTGGCCCAATAAGGCATCTTTTTTCTACTTCCCGATCGAATATCTCCAGCGTTATCCTGAGATCCCCCCTGGATTTAGCATAGGCGCAAATATCTTTAATAGAAAAGGTAAGGAGCCTCCGAGCATCATCTCGTCTTTCTTCTCCAGGGTCTTTGCCACTCAGGAAAATAAGCTCCTCTGCTCCTATCTCATATGCCTCATCAACTGCTATTTTTATCTGATCAACTGCTTTTTTTCTTTCTTTCTGGCTGAAGGAGTTGAGATCAAGACTTCTGGTTAAAATTTTCGGATGGGCACAATAAGCTACACTCAAATGAGCTGTTTTTAACAGCTTTTTTACCTTCTCTTTTACTCTATCATCTTTAACTTCACAAACCTCAACTGCTGTGAAAAAATCATCTTCAGCTATTTTCTGCAGGGTTTCAAGATAACTGCCTTCTTCTTTTAAAACTTCTGGATAGGCCATGAAGTGAAGAATTCCTACCCTCATGTACCTATACATTGACTCCTGCATTTTTCTCTCCTTCTTTTATTAAAGGAACTGCATAGGGACCTTCTTTCACAAAAGCCATTTCTGGGTCTTTTTTTAGCTTTTGCCTTAACCTTCTCACAGCATAAAATATTGCATTTTGCACCATCTTATCTATTTCTATCTTTTCTCCCTGTACAAACTCATAACCGCTTCTTCCCGGCAATTTTTTCAACTCTTCGCGAGGTATACCGGTTGTGCAGTAGATAAGGTTGTCAAAAAAGGCAATTTTTTTGAAAAACTGGTCCCATTTCTGTACCTGCCACTGATCAGGTATAAACTGCCAGTCTTTGCTTTTGATAAACTCGGTGAATCTACCAGGTCCTTTTTCCTTTAAAACTTCCAGGACTTTCTTATAATCCTCTTTCCCAACGGGTTCTTCATCACTGTTGTGAGCGACCAGAATAACCATTCCACCTTTTTTGATGATAGGACAGGTCCCATAAGCTGCCTTTGCAGCCTGATAGTGATTGACAGCTACTTTTCCTCCCTGAGTTAAAACTATATCATATTCATGGTCACAAAGTATAACCGACGATTCTTTCAGCCTCTTAACTGCTTCAAGATGGGATTTTTCCAGATCACCTGCAAAAACTCCTGTGAGATTACCATCTCCGTTTATAGTAACATTTATACTGAAATCCACTCTTACTTTCCGGGCAACTTTCAAAGCAAACTCATGGCAGGGATTATTTTCCAGAACCAGATTTGTGGAGCAGGGATTATCCATAAACTCAACACCATGGAAAAGATGGGTTGCCTCAAGATTTATAAGTCCAGGACAGATCGCCTTCCTTCCTCCTGATACTCCTGCCATAAAGTGAGGCTCTACAAGACCGGTTACAATATGAATATCCGCCTCCATAAACTCCCTGTTTATCCTCACCTGAGTCCCTTCCACACTGCCTATGGGAAAAAGGTCAGATGATGTTGAGTCGTGGTCTATTATTCTGTACTTTGTGGTTATAGCCTCTCCAAAGGTCTCTTTTTTCCAGGTATCGGAGGTGGGAAGATGTGTACCGGTAGCCACAATAATTTTAACATTTTCATTCCTCACCCCTGCTTTTTTAAGCCTTCTTAAAAGAGGAAAAAGTATCCCTTCCCTGCTATCCGCATTATATGGAACAGGTCTTGTATTATCAGAGACAGCTATAGCAACAACTACTCTGGAGGAGGGTTTTTTGCAGGATGCAATAATATCCTCAAGGGTTGAACTTCCAACAGGATGAGATAAAGCATCCTCTATGTGCTCTCCAGGGTCCTCCAGGGGAGGAACATACCTCATCTTTAATATATCACAATATGGAGGAAGCTTTACAGATAGGCAATCTTTTCCATATCCAAGCTCAACACTCTTCCAGTCTCTGATGTTCATTTTATAATCATAAATCCATCAAGAAGGCATATTTTTTATCCTGGTAAAATCACCGCTTCTTATTGCATCTATTAAAGAGCCCATATAAGTTTCGATATTCTCTTCTGTTTTTTTCACATCAATATTCCCATCTACCCCTCTTGTGATTAAAGATACAGGAGCCTGCTCCAGTTTGCTCCAGAGTTGAGGATTTTTAGCAGCTTTCAGGATTCTTTCCTTGTCTTCATCATCCACACCCACTTCACCAAAGGTAGTGGGGAAGTTTATCCTTTTTAAAAGGTTTATCATGCCCTCTGCAACTACCATACCCAAATCTCTCCCCTCGTATTTTTCCACATCTTTTCTTATGTACCCTGCTTTTTTAAGTATCCCGCCAACCATTCTCAACTGCTCCTTAATCGCGGGAGCAAAAAATACTGTAGCGTATGGATTTACCAGCGCACAGGCTCTTCCATGGGTTAATTTATTTACCACAGAGAAACTGAAAAGATGCCCATAATTGGTTCCTCCAACCATAATAGCGTACCCGCCAAGATCAGTGCCAAGACCTATACAAATTCGTGCATCCTCATCCTGCGGATTATCTATCACCTTCGGGAGATTATTCACAATCAGGCTAATTCCCACCTCTGCTATCTGCATTGCCTTAGTAAAAAAGGGCTTTCCTGTTGCTCCATAGATAACTTCAAGGCAGTGAGAGATACCATCTAAGGCTCCATCTGTTGTAATTGCATAGGGAGCTCCTATTGTTGTCCTGTAGTCAAAAACTGCCCGGGGAGGAACAATAGCCTCATCAATAATTAACTTTTTTTGACCTGTTAGAGGGTCGGTAATATTTGAATATTTGGTGAGGTGAGCTCCGGAGCTTGCAGCAGTTTGAGTTGCTATTACAGAGGGGAGCTTTTTCCCTTCTTTTTTTAATCTCTCCGTCACCAATCCTGCACCAAAATAAGGCTCCACATCATCAGAGTCCAAAGTTGCAAGTACTGAGGCGGCTTTTACAGCATCTATGGTGCTTCCTCCTCCCACAGCTATAATACTCGCAGGTTTTTTCTTGCCTATCTGGTTGGCAATTCTGTAAACATCCTCCCGAGGTGCATTTGGCCTTGCTCCAGCAATGATATCTAAAATAGCAACACCTCTTTTCTCAAGAGAAGATTTAACCTCATCTATAAACGGTTCAATCCATTTCTCCTTTCTCCATCCGGTTACAACAAGCATACAGGATGTACCTTCCTGCCGGGCAAAATCTCCCACGCCCGCCAGGCAGTTGATGCCGAACATGTAATTTTCCTTTTTCCACTCTTTGAGAAGACCTGCAGCTTTTTCTCTGTATCCTTGCGTATCCATCATTTATCTCCTTTTTTATTTCTGAGAAAATCTATATTAGCTACATACTTTGGCTCATTTCCCCGAAGAACATCAAGCACTCCTCTGGCTACTCCGGTAGCCATCCTGACCACACACTCCCTGGTAAGAGCAGCCATATGAGGGGATAAAATAATATTTTCTGCTTTGAGTAAAGGGTTATCCGGTGATGGAGGTTCTTCAGAATAAACATCCGTAGCAGCACCAGCTATCCACTTCTCCTTAAGAGCCTTATACAGAGCCTCCTCGTCCACCACTCCACCTC
>Ga0180300_10001173_pt1 | contig 12091 bp, 7 predicted proteins | sample GuaBasSediGuay15_FD_121798 | JGI IMG/M metagenome (GOLD analysis project Ga0180300, IMG submission 121798) | Subseafloor sediment microbial communities from Guaymas Basin, Gulf of California, Mexico - Guay15, Core 4569-2, 21-24 cm | ecosystem: Environmental > Aquatic > Marine > Hydrothermal... | reverse complement strand
GCCAGGACGCCGATGAGGGTTGGAGGCCCGGCTTCAGCCGGGGAGGGTTGGAAGCCCGGTTTCAGCCGGGGAAACCCCGATAAATCGGGGCCTCCGTCGCGTTTTGTACTGGAAACTACCTGGGCGCTGCCAGGACGCCGATGTTGGAGGCCCGGCTTCAGCCGGGGAGGGTTGGAAGCCCGGTTTCAGCCGGGGAAACCCCGATAAATCGGGGCCTCCGTCGCGTTGTGTGCTGGAAACCACCTGGGCACTGCCAGGACGCCGATGAGGGTTGGAGGCCCGGCTTCAGCCGGGGAGGATTGGAAGCCCGGCTTCAGCCGGGGAAACCCCGATAAATCGGGGTCTCCGTCGCGTTTTGTACTGGAAACTACCTGGGCACTGCCAGGACGCCGATGACGCCTGCACCGGCGTGGGTGGCCAGTACCGCCCCCGTCTCCCGCACCCAGATACGCTCCCTGGGGAAACCTATGCGCTCTGCCAGTCGGTCGGCCACCTCCTCCGCCACCTCCTGCGCCCGCGTATGCACCACCGCCAGATGTTCCAACGTCCCCAGTTGCTCGATCTGACTCATCACACGTTTCAGCGCACCCCGAAAGGAGCGGGCCGCGCCTATCAGCCGCAGTTGACCCTCCACCAGGTTGATGATGACCTTGATATTGAGCGCCCGCGCCATCCGGTCCACCACGGCAATGAACCCGTCGGCCCGTCCCCCACGTCGCAGGTTTTCCAGCGTATCGAGCACGATCACCAGGTGCATCCGCGTTCGCATATCCTCCAGCAGGGCGAGGATCTCCTGCATCGAGCGCCCGGCCCGCGCAGCCTGAGCCGCTGCCAGAGCCTGGAGCCCTAGACCCAAGGAAAGCGAATGAGAGTCGAAGACCTTCACCGCCTCGCCGAAGCGTTGGGCGGCCAAGCGGGCTGCGTTGAAAGTGCCACTGTGCTTTCCGGTGATGGTCAGGCACAACACACGCTTCCCCTGCGCGACCAACCGCTCGAAGATTTCCTCGAACGTGCCGACCGAGGGCTGGGAGGTCTGAGGATGGTGTGGCCCGGCGGCCTTCTCCCAGAACTCATCTGCCGACAACTCTCCATCGCGGTAGACCTCCGCCCCGAAGCGCACGATGAGCGGCACTACCGCGATTTTGAGGCGCTCCACCAGTCGTTGTGGCAGATCGCAACTGCTGTCGGTCACGATTTGTATAGCCTGTTCCATTTCAGTCTCTTCCATCCTTCGCCTCCTCATATCATGATACTCGATACTGGATACCAACATCCAGCATGCGGTTATCCAAGCATGCCGCTCCAGCGCAGCAGCCGTCCTAAGCGCGAGAATTCCAGGTCAATCGCAGCCTCGGGACATATCTCGTGGCAGCAGTAGCAACGGATGCATCGTGCGTCGTCCACCACGGCCAGCCGATCCACGATGGTGATGGCCTGCAGAGGGCAGATGCGCACGCAAGTACCGCAGGCCGTGCAGCGTCCACGCTGGGGGACGGGGCGCGGGGTGAGCGCGCTGGTCGCCAACTGTGAGAGCCGGCCACGGCCGGTGCGCCGCGTGGCCGCCTGGGTGGTATCGGGCAGGCGGAAATCGGGCACGGTGACCTCGGCCACCGGAGTGCCGGTTACTGTGACCTCCACCGGCCACCACCCGCGCCGTGCCGCTGCGCGAAACAGCGACAGCCGGTCGGGGTCCAGGCCGATGATCCGGCAGACGACGGCATCCATCGCCACGGCATCCCGGCTGGCCAGCAACACGCCGACCTGTCGGGGACTTCCGTGCAAACTAGGGCCGTTCCCCTCCATCCCCAATACTCCATCCATCACGAAGAGCGCCGGTCGGACACAGGCTACGATGTCGAGCAGCATATCACAGAAGCGATCTAGGTCGGCTAACTTGGCGTGATAGCCGGACTTAGTCAGGCCGGGCACCAGCCCGAAAAGTATCTTGGTCGCGCCGGTGATGGTGGTGAGACCGTGCGTCTTCAATTTGGGGAGCGCGATAACGACATCGGCCTCCTGCCACACCTCGAGCAGATCGAGCCGCTTGAGCAACACGCCGTCGGGCGTGGGTACTTGAACGGCTGTGGCGTCATAATGCAGCGTGACCTCTGTTCGCTCAGCCACCTCCTGCAGGCCGGTGTCCCGATACACGCGGTGCATCCCAGCCCGAGTATGCAACGGGCCACCGGGGCTATCGGCGACGAACGGCTCCCCCCCGGCCTCCCGCACCAGCCCGATCATCGCCTCGACAACGACGGGATGGGTCGTGATCGCCCGCTCCGGCCGGGCCGGCAGCAGCAGGTTGGGCTTGAGCAGCACGCGCTGGCCCGGTCCAACAAAGGCACCGATGCCCCCCAGCGGTTCCAGCAGCCGGTGCAGGGCCGCCTCGACTTCGGACGGATCGTAGGTAGGACAACGGGCAATACTGACGGTTGGCATATTGCAATTGTACTACGCCTTGACAGAGAGGCAAGTGGACATGCTTCAAATCCGCGAGCGTATCACGCCGGGGACAAGAATAAGCGAGAAAGGGGACTGATTTCTCGCACGTCCGCCCGGCGTTGAACCACCGGGCTCGGCCGGCAAAGTCCTGCGGGCTCATCTCAGCCCCGAAGGGGCTTCGCTTTTGAGCCGGAGGCTTGAGCGTAGTGGAGCCTCCGGCGCGCGAGCCCTACTTGCGCGCTTCGAGACCTGTGGTATAATATAGCCGCTTCCGGCGGGCGTGGTTCAGTTGGTAGAACGTCTCCTTGCCAAGGAGAAGGTCACGGGTTCGAGTCCCGTCGCCCGCTCTGTTTTTTTGTGGATCTTTGGGATTTCCCGTGGCCAATTCGGATGCCCCAACCTGTTGGGGTTGCCCGCCGGCAAGCCCGAACAAGTTCGGGCCTCCATTGTACCCACCACAGCAATTCCCAGAGAGCCTTTTTTGTTGTGTTATGGCCAAGAGGCGGAACCGGATGCGTGGATTTCTCGGCCCCTTGGTCTTTTTCTTTACCCTCGCCCCTGCGCTCCTGGGGGTACGCCAATGAGCGCGAGCGCAATTTTAGCCCTCATCCCCGCCTGGAACGAGGCAACCCGCATCGGCTCGGTCGTGGAGGCAGCGCGGGCTCACTTGCCGGTGTTAGTCGTGGACGACGGCTCCCGCGATAAGACATCTGCTGTGGCCGAGGCTGCCGGTGCTACGGTCGTGCGTCATCCTCGCAATCAGGGCAAGGGCGTGGCGCTGTTGACCGGCTTCGCCTGGGCGCTGGAGCGGGACTATGAAGCCGTCCTCACGCTCGACGCCGACGGTCAGCACGATCCAGCCGACATCCCCAAGTTCCTGACCGCTTACGAGACCGGCGCGGGCGACCTCATCATCGGGCGGCGTGATTTCAGCCAGATGCCTTTCCCGCGCCGCTACACCAATCCCTTCGGCTCGTGGCTGCTCTCGCTGGCGCTGGGTACGCGCATTTATGATAATCAGTCCGGCTACCGGCTGTACAGCCGCCGTCTGCTGGAAGGGCTTAATCTGACCACCACAGGCTTCGAGTTGGAGGTCGAGGTCATCATCCAGGCGGTTTACAGGGGGATGCGCATCGGCTGGGTGGACATCCGCACCATCTACGACACGGGTAAGGTGAGTTACTTTCATCCGTTGAGGGACTCGGCCCGCTTTTTGAGGATGGTGTGGTATGCGTGGCGGCAATGGGGTTTCCCACGATTGAGGCTGGGCATTGAGTCTTAGAGATCTGCTTCATTTAGTGATCAGCAACCTGGGCCGGATGAAGGCCCGTGTGGCGATGACGGCCACCGGCGTGGTCATCGGCACGGCCGCGGTGATCGTCCTCGTCTCGCTGGCGGCTGGCCTTCAGCGCAGCGCGGCCCGCGACTTGGGCTCCATCGGCGAATTAACCGAGATCACCATATTCAGCAGTGGTGTCATCCGCTCCTTCGGTGGCTCAAGTCAGGCCCAGGATGAGGCCGTGCTGAACGATCAGGCGCTGGACGAGTTCCGTAAACTGCCCGGTGTGGTGGCCGTCACGCCCCAGGAGCCGCTGCTGGGCGGGGGTACGCTCCGCCTGAACCGACTTCTGGGCAGCGCGCGGATCGTGGGCATTGACCCCACGCAGGTAGAGCATCTGGATTTCGCGCTGGCAAGCGGGACGGATCGGCTAGGGCGTTGGCAGGCGCTGGTCGGCGCTCGTGTGGCCGAAAGTTTCTTCGACCCCCGAACACAGCGACAGGTGAAGGAGCCTCCCGATCTGCAAGGGCAAGGGTTGCAATTGATCCTTAGCAAGGTGGGCGACGACGGTCACCCGGTGGAGCGAATCGTGCGTCTGCGGGTGACGGGCGTGCTGGAGGAAGCGGGCAGGCAGGAGGATTATACGCTCTACCTGGCACTGAACGATGTGCTGGAATTGAACGGCTGGTTTACCGGCCGTCGCCCCAACCCGGGTCGCGAGGGGTACAGTCAGGCGCTGGTCAAGGTCGCCGACCCCGACCAGGTGCTGGCCGTCGAGCAGGAAATCCTGAGACAGGGCTTCGTCGCCTACTCAGCACGCAGCATGCTCCAGCAACTCAACATCTTCTTCCTGGTTATCCAGGGCATCTTCGGCGGCATCGGGGCCATCGCGCTCATCGTGGCCGCCTTCGGCATCGCTAACACGATGACGATGGCCATTTACGAGCGTACGCGGGAGATCGGGCTGATGAAGGCGGTGGGGGCGACCAACCGGGACGTGATGTCCGTCTTCCTGGCCGAGGCGGGGGGCATCGGGTTGCTGGGAGGCATCGGGGGAGTGCTTCTAGGGATGGGCCTGGGGAAGTTGCTGGACCTCATCGCTGGCACCTACCTGGCGGCGCAGGCAGTACAAAGCGGAGCGTCACCCGAGGATGTGGTCATCTCCATCATATACACACCTTTATGGCTGCCCATTTTCGCGCTCCTGTTTGCCGCGCTGGTGGGCGTGGTCTCAGGGGTCTATCCAGCAGTGCGGGCGGCTTCCCTTAGCCCCATCGCCGCGCTGAAGTACGAGTGACTTTTTGGCATTGATCATCGGTTGTGCCACACTTTTACCCATGACCTCAAAACAGAAGCGCGTCATCGCTATTCTGGCCCTCGCCAACACCATTGTCATCCTGACCTTGGGGGTGTTCATGACACGCTCTTCTGACGCCATCCCCTTGCCCTTCTCAGGCTCCCGTGTCCCCGTACCCTCGCCAGGGGCCTGCCAGTGGGAAGCCACACGACTTCTGGCCCAGGCCGGGCTGGGCGGTACGGTGATGTTGACCCCTGGTGGCCAACTTCGCATTGAAATTGTCTACTCTCTTGCGCCGAACCAGAGGGCAGACGAGGCCGCCCAGTTGGTATGGATAGCCTTCGACATCGCGCTGGCTTTGCAGAAAGACGAATGCGGCTCCTTCACCCAGGTCGAGGTCGTGATCCTCGCCCAGGGCAGCCAAACCGATACGCTGATCAAGGCGAGCGTGAGCACAGCGGATCTGGTGGCCTTCGGTGCCGGTGAACTGAGCGAGGGGGAGTTCATCGAGCGCGTGGCCTATACGATTGATTATCGGTAGTTCAACCCCGGCAGAAACGAGGGCAGGGGGAACAACGCCGCAATGATCTCGCCCAAGGCGCCCGACGCAACCGGAGCCTCGTGTGCTACTTCCGCTGGTACGCCCATCACCAGCCGCGTCATTGTCGCCCCGTCGAGTTCGAGCCGTTCCTCTCCTCGCACGATGGCATATCGGTCCCCCTCCTGCTGGAACCGCAGGCCGCGCCGCTGGCTTCTCGTCAGCCGCGCTCGCACGTAGGGCCGCAGGTCCCGCATCAGACCGGGGAAGTTGACGATGCGCATGGTATGGCCGACGAGGGGAATATGATCCCCGGTGACACCCCGCTCGTGAAGGAGGTGGAGGAGGTCCACGTCCTGCCACGGTACGGCCAGCCGCAGTTCTCGTAGATTCAACCGCGCCATCACCTCAGTCAGTGCCCCGACCAGCGCCACCCGGCTGCCGGCGTACTCGATCACCTCCCGCGCGTCTGCGCCCGACTCGCCCCCATACTCCCACGGAAGGCCGGTGAAGAGATAGGCTACCGGCCGTCCCGTCGCTTCGATGATCCAGTCCTCCGCCTTGGTGAATTCCTCCGGTCGCCGGAAGTGGGCGGCAAACTCCTCCACGCGCCGCGCGAAGTGAACCGGCTCCGTCTGGTAGAGACGGTCACAGAGTGGGGCGTCGGCCTCGGTCGCCGGGCGCAGCGAAAGATCATCCACCCCCGGACGGAGTTGGCCGGGCTTGAGCACGATGTACTCGAACTTCTGGGCAGTGACGCAGCCGGCTCGAGTGTACAACCCTCGCATACCGGAGATGAGCATCAGCCGTGCACCCTCAGCCGTCAGTTTGCGCGTGCAGTAGTCGAGCAGACGGGTGGCCAGTCCCAGACCCCGATAGTCGGGGTGAGTGCACACGCCGCCGATACTGGCAACCCGCAGGAGGCTGCCATACACACTGACGCGGCTGTGGTAGACGCCGATCTGGGAGACGGGCACGCCTCGGTGGCAGATGACCTGGATGCCTCCGCGCCGGGGTGGGGTGTAGGTGCGAATCTCTTCCATCACTCCGGCCGCATCGGGGAAGCACAGCCCTGCCAGCCGCCCCGACGCCGCCAGTTCCTCCCGCCGGATCGGTCGCGGCCCATCCAACTCCCCTATCTTTAATCTTCGATCCCCGATCTCCACTTTTAATCCTCCAGCCGTTCCAGATGCGCCAGGCTCGCCATCAATCGCTTCAGCCCGACCTCCTCGAAGAGCACCGTCACTATCTCGTCGCCTCCATCAATGCGACTCTCCATCACCAACCCCTCGCCAAAGGTCGCGTGTCGCACCCGCTGCCCGACGCGAAATTGCGAATTGCGAACTTCTTCCTGCCTCCTGCCTCTTGCTTCTTGCCGTTTCCGCCACGAGCCGCCGACCAACTGCGGGGGGATATCGTCCAGGAAGCGGCTGGGCACCGAAGGTTCACTATCGCCGTAGCGGGTGCGCATAAAGGCGTAGGTCAGGTAGAGCCGATCCTTCGCCCGCGTCAGGCCGACGTACATCAGCCGGCGCTCCTCGGCCATCTGCTCCGGGTCGTCGAAGGAACGGATATGAGGCAGCATCCCCTCCTCCAGCCCGGTGATGAAGACGACGGGAAACTCCAACCCCTTAGCGCTGTGAAGTGTGAGCAGTGTGGGCGCGTCCACCTCATCGTCCAGGTTGTCCACATCGGAGACGAGCGCGACATCGGCCAGGAAATCGGTCAGCGTCAGGTCCTCGTACTCGGCGGCCACGTTGCGCAACTCCAGCACGTTGGCCCAGCGATCCTCTCCCTCCTCGGTGCCGTCGCGGAGATAGTCGGCGTAACGGGTGTCCTCCAGGACGCGATCTATCAACTGCGCCACCGTCAGGTGCTCCCGCGCCGCCATCCAGCCCTCCAGCAGTTCCAGGAACGATGCCAGCACCCGCCGCGCCCGCGTCCCCAGTTTTGGGCTTTGGGCTTTGGGATTTGGGATTTCCTTGAGCACTTCGTAGACTGAGACGCCCCGCTCCCGCGCCGCGTCCTCCAGCGCCGCCACCGTCTTCCGGCCGATGCCCCGGGGAGGGACGTTGATCACGCGGGCCATGCTCACCCCGTCGGTGGGGTTGTGGATCAGCCGCAGGAAAGCGATCAGGTCTTTGATCTCGCGGCGGGCGTAAAAGCGGGTAGCCCCGACCAGCCGGTAGGGCAGCCCGGCGCGGATGAAGGCATCCTCCAGAGCACGGGACTGAGCGTTGGTGCGATACATCACCGCGCAGTCGCCGGGACGCACCCCTTCTTGGGTTGCCAGTTGGGCGATGGTGTCCACGACGAACTGAGCCTCGTCGTCCTGATCGTAGGCTTCGTGGACGACGATCTCCGGCCCGCGCCCCCGCCGCGTGAAGAGCGCTTTGTCGGTGCGGTCGGGGTTGTGGCGGATGACGGCGTGCGCAGCATCCAGAATCGTCTGGGTGGAGCGGTAGTTCTGCTCCAGGAGGATGGTCACCAGGTCGGGGTGATCATCCCGCAACCGGCGGATGTTGCGATAGTCTGCGCCACGCCAGCGGTAGATGGAGTTGTGGACTACGACGCCATCGGCGATATAGTTGTGGACGATGTCAATGTCCAAATCGTAGATATCCCCCTCGTAATCGCTCCAGGTGACTTCGTTTACCTCGTCCTCCACGATACTGCCGTTGTGCAGCACGGCAACGAACATACTCGGATGGATGTGAGCGGCGGGATGAAAGTCGTATTTGAGAGTTTGCCCCCCAGGCTTCCTGGCGTCGGTCAGAAACGCAGCCTGATGAATCTCCAGCCCGCCCCCTGCGTCCGAGAGCGCCTTAGTCAGAGTTAGCGCATCTTCATAAGACAGTCTGCACGTCCCGATGTACCACGTGTTGCGCCGTCCTCTGCGCACCGAATACCCTTGATCCACCATCTGTTGCTTGAGGGATGGATCACTCGTGTTCAGGGCGATTCTATGAGCGTGCCAGGGGCTGGTCGCGCTGCTGCGGGTGTCGCCGAACAGCGAAAGGTTGACTACCACACGATGAGGTGCTCTCTCCCCCGCGATACCTCGGGGCCGGTGGTGAGGATAGTCGGGGTGCAGGTAAAGTTCCTCCATCAGCCGCTTGGCCCGCTCTCGTGTGTCTATTGAGGCATACAAACGGTCTATGTACTCCTGGGTGAAACGCATTCGCCGCCCGGCGGTGTGGAACACCATCGTTGGGATGCCATACTCGTAAGCAAAGTACTGCTCATAGTAGGCTGCCTCATCCTTTGTGTCGCACACCCTGAGCACCCAGATCTTATCAGCGTTTTCCTGGTTACCTCGGATGCTCAGCCCGCTGACCTTGTAGTCGCGTATGCCATCGCTGCGGGCACCTACGGTAGCGCCGATACGATACCCCTTGTCGTGCCGATACATCAGGTATACGTAGTACTTATCCGTGGGACGTCCCATCCGGGCAAACAGCACGTGGTTGGGGGTGGCTCGCAGCACGTACCCACCGACGGTGCGAATCTCTACCAGTTTACCGGCGTATGACTTTCGGTATACCTGTTTGACGGTGACCGGGATTGTCGCGCAACGCCCCGCAGCGGCCAGAATGACGTCACCTGCTTTGATCTCCTCGACCGGACGGACACCGTCTGGTGTGGCAACGGTTGTGCCTGTGGGCAGGCACTGATCCTCATCGGCCACGCAAAAGAGGTTGTGATGCCGCCCCGAAAGTTGCCGCAGCAGCACGTACTGCGCCTGATTGGTGTCCTGAAACTCATCCACCAGGATGTGCCGGTAACGCTCCTGGTATTTCGCCAACACGTCCGGGTTCCGGTCGAACAAGCGCACCGTCACCATCAGCAGGTCGTCGAAGTCGAGCCCGCTGTTGGCTTCCAAAAGCGCCTGGTAGCGCTCGTAGACCCGTTTGACGACCTCGCCGTAGTATGAGCCAGTGGAGTACGCCTCTGGCGGGATCAACTCGTTCTTGGCGCGGGAGATAGCGCCGTGCACCGCCTGGGGGCGGTATCGCTTGTCGTCGAGATTCAGGTCGCGGATGGCCTGCTTGACCAAGCGGAGTTGGTCATCGGCGTCGAAGATGGCGTAGTCGCGAGGGATGCCGGCGGCTTCGGCCTCGCGGCGCAGGATGCGGGCGCAGGTGGCGTGGAAAGTGCCCAGCGTGAGGCTGCGGGCACTGGAGGGGCCCAGCAGTCGCTCCAGCCGCTCCCGCATCTCGCGGGCGGCCTTGTTGGTGAAAGTGACCGCCATGATGCGCCACGGCGCAACGTCGCGCTCCAGCACCAGCCAGGCGACGCGGTGGGTGAGCACGCGCGTCTTCCCACTGCCCGGACCAGCCAGCACGAGCACGGGGCCGTCGGGGGCAGTGACGGCTTTCTGCTGTTGGGGGTTAAGTCCTTTGAGCAGGTCCATAATGTTGGGAATTAACCACGTTGCGTTTCCCGCAGCCGCTGCTGCCACTCGTTCAGCACTACCAGCGCCTGCACCGGCGTCAGATTGGCGATGTCCAGCCCGAACAGTTCCCGCACCACCGCCCAGACCACCTCGTCATCAGCAGGCACCAGCAGCCGTTCCTGCCCCTCTCCCACCATATACGACGCACTGATCTCTCGGAGTGCCCTCGCCCTTTGCTCCCTGCTCCTCTGCTCCCTTGCTCCCCTGCCCCCGTGCTCCCCTGCTCCTTTGCTCCCTTGCTCCCTTGTCAGCCGTGCCATCACCTCCCGCGCCCGTTCGACCACGTGGTCGGGGACTCCCGCCAGCCGGGCCACCTGGATGCCGTAACTGCGGTCGGCCCCGCCCTCCACCAGCCGGTAGAGGAAGACCACTCCCTGCCCCTGCTCTTTCACCGCCAGGCTGAAGTTCCGCGCCCCGGGCAGTTGGTCGGCCAGGCCGGTCAGTTCGTGGAAGTGGGTGGCGAAGAGGGTGCGTGCCCCGATGCGGTTGTGCAATTCCTCTCCCACCGCCCAGGCCAGGCCCATCCCGTCGTAGGTGGAGGTGCCCCGTCCCACCTCGTCCAGCACCACCAGGCTGCGGGGGGTGGCGTGGCGGAGGATGTAGGCGGTCTCGGCCATCTCTACCAGGAAGGTGGAGCGGCCCTGGGCGATGTCGTCGGTGGCGCCGGCGCGGACGAAGATGCGGTCCACCAGTCCCACGCGGGCCGACGCGGCGGGGACGAAACTACCCATCTGGGCCATCAACGCGATGAGGGCCACCTGGCGGATGTAGACCGATTTCCCGCTCATATTCGGCCCGGTGATGACCAACAGGCGGTGGCTCTCGCCGTCGAGGTGCGTCTCGTTGGGGACGAAGCGGGCCCCCTCCGGCATCATTCGCTCGACGACAGGGTGGCGACCCTCCCGGATCTCGATGACGGCGCTCTCGTCCACGACGGGGCGGGTGTAGCCGTAGCGGGCAGCCACCTCCGCCAGCGCCGCCAGCACGTCCAACTCGGCCAGGACCCGCGCTGCTCGCTGGAGACGGTCGGTGTGGGCTGCCACCTGCCGCCGCAACTCCACGAACAAGTCGTACTCCAGTTCGTTGGCCCGGTCCTCGGCGGAGAGGATCTCCGCTTCGCGGGCCTTCAATTCCGGGGTGATGAACCGCTCGGCGTGGGTGATGGTCGCCCGTCGTTCGTACTCCGGCGGCACGAGGTGGGCCTTACTGCGGGGCACCTCGACGAAGAAGCCGAAGACTTGATTGTAGCGCACCCGCAGGGTGGGGATGCCGGTCCGCTCCCGCTCCTGCGCTTCATACGTGGCCAGCCAATCGCGGCCCTCGGCGGCGGCTCGGCGCAGTCGGTCCAGTTCGGCGTGATAGCCGGGCCGGATGAGGCCGCCTTCTTTCAGGAGGATGGGTGGAGAATCCACCAGCGCCTGGCCGATGAGGGCTGCTACGTCTCTCAGTTCGTCCATGTCGTCGTTCAGCGCCCGCAGGCGCGGGGAGCGAGCCTGCGCCAGGAGTCGCTTGATGCGGGGGATGCGTTCCAGCGTCCGGCGCAGCGTTGCCAAGTCGCGTGCATTTGCTAGGCCGGTGCCCACCCGTCCCACCAGCCGCTCTACGTCGTGGAGGCCATCGAGGAGACGGCGCAGGTCGGCGCGGAGGAAGGGCCCTCTCCCCTCCCCTGTAGGGGTGGGGCATAGTTCTTCCACTGCATCCAGCCGCTCTTGAATGCGCTCCAGATCCAACAGGGGCTGCTGGATCCAGCGGCGCAGGAGCCGGGCCCCCATCGCGGTGACGGTGTGGTCGAGCACGCCCAGCAGGCTTCCCTCCACCTTCCCATCCCGCAGCGTACGGGTCAGTTCCAGATTGCGGCGGGTGACGCTATCGAGGCCAACGAAAGAATCCGGGCTATAGGTCTGCAGGTTGCGCAGGTGGGCTAGGTCGGAGACCTGGTTCTCTTGAAGGTAGCGGAGGGCGGCTCCGGCCGCAGCGATGGCCAGGGGCAGGTGCTCACAGCCGTAGGGTTCCAGCGAGGCCGCGCCGAAATGCTCGAGAAGCCGCTGACGGGCTGTTGCGGGGTCGAAACCAGATGGG
>Ga0180300_10001172_pt1 | contig 12106 bp, 10 predicted proteins | sample GuaBasSediGuay15_FD_121798 | JGI IMG/M metagenome (GOLD analysis project Ga0180300, IMG submission 121798) | Subseafloor sediment microbial communities from Guaymas Basin, Gulf of California, Mexico - Guay15, Core 4569-2, 21-24 cm | ecosystem: Environmental > Aquatic > Marine > Hydrothermal... | reverse complement strand
GTTGCCAACTCGACCAGTTTAGATCAGTTGTACACACCAAGAAAGCCTGCTCCGCCCCTCGCGCGGCAGGCGAAGATGGTCGGTTCCCGGCCGGTCTGCTCCCGGTAGCGGCGGGGTACCTCGGCCTCGAAAGTGGGCACGGCCTCCTGGCGCACCAGTGCGACGATGCAGCCGCCCCATCCCGCGCCGGTCAGCCGCGCTCCAATCGTCCCCTCAACGGCGCGGGCCGCCTCCACCAGCGCCTCCAGTTCGGGGCAACTGATGTCGTAGTCGTCGCGGGCGCTGGCGTGGGCCTCGCTCAGCAGCCGGCCGACCGCCGCGATGTCGCCCGTCTCCAGCGCAGCGACGGTGGCCCGCACGCGCTCGTTTTCGCTATGGACGTGGCGGCAGCAGGCCCGCACGCGCAACTCGGCAGCGTCTGTGGGGAGCGGCACGTCGTTCAGGTCGGCTCCACGGGCGCGGGCCTCGGCCACGGTCAATATCTCCGGCAGAAGCGGGGCCAGTTCGGCCCACGCCACGTCCTGCACATCGCGCAGATGGGTGATGCCGGGGTAATGCGGACGCAGGCAGGCGACGCCAGCGCGGCAGGCGGCGACGCGCAGGTTGAACTCGCCGCGGACGTTGGCGTGGCGCACGCCGGTATCGGCCACCAGGATGCGGTAGCCCGATGGCAGCGGGACGTGGGCGAAGGTGTAGCGGTCGGGTCCCTGCGGGCGGCAGTCGAGAAAGAGAGCGTGACCGGGGCGGGCCAGGAGCGCGATAAACTGATCCATAATCCCGCCCCGCGTGCCCACGTACCACTCGGCCTCGCTGCACAGCCGGGCGAAGGGGACGGGGTCGGGTTGCCAGTCGTTGAGATGCGCCAGCGCCAGGGCCGCCACGACGGTCAGCGCCGACGACGAACTGACCCCCGCGCCGCGTGGGACGCCGTGGGGTGGGGCGCTCTCCACCAGCGCGTCCATCCCGCGCACGTGTGGGCCCACCTGCCGGGCGACCATCTGCGCCGCCCCGCGCACGTAGTTCGACCAGTCGCCCCGGGGGGCCGGGGGGATGGTCGGCCCGATGACGAAAGTGGACGGTGGGAAAGCAGGCTCGACGTTGTACAAGCGGACGACCTCGTCGGGGCGTGGGCGGGCGAGAAGCAGTACGTCGCGGTCGAGCGCCACCGGCAGGACGAAGCCGTGGTTGTAGTCGGTGTGCTCGCCGATGAGGTTGACCCGGCCGGGGGCGCGGAACACGTGGACGGGGCCGGGGCCATAGGTGCGCGCAAAGATCGCCAGGGCAGCAGAGTAGTGGGCCTGCTGCACCTTCGCCGCTTCACCGTAGATGCGCTCAAGGACGTTGGACAGGGACATGGGCTAGTGCTCGGTGCGAAATATAGTTGGAGGCCCAGCCTCAGCCGGGAAAACCCTGATGAATCAGGGCCTCCGTCGAGTTCCGTACCGGAAACCAGGCTACGTGAGAGTGTCGGATACCGGGATGTCGAGCGGGCCGACTTCCTGAACGACGACGTGGATGGTGAGTTCGTGTGGGCCGGGATCGAGCGTCTTGCCGGCGACGCGCAGTATAACGGTCGCGCCGATGGGAAAGAGGAGCGGCGCTTGGGCGGAGACCTGGCTCATCGTCCGCGGATCGCCGCTGGGTGGGACGACGGTGACCTGTGAGGGGTCTACCGGCTGACCGTCCACGTCTAGGCCGGTGAAGGCGACGATATTGGCGGGAGCGATGGTGTTCTCAATGTCAAAAGCAAATCCATCGCCCTCGGTACGCAGAGAGCCCTTGACGTAGAGCTTCTTGAGCACGAACGGTGGGATGGCGGGCATAACGACCTCCTTTTATCGTGATGCTAATGTTGTAGCACAGGGGTTGCGAGTTGGCAAGTTGGCTGGAGCGGCTATGTCAGCAGCAAGAGCGTGGCTGCCGTCGCTGCAACCAGCAGTGCAGACGGCGCGATGCGGCGGTAGATCGGCCCCCACTCGGCCTGAAAGTAGACGCGGGTCAGCGCCAGACAGAGGTGAACAGGGGAGAACATCACCCCCAGGAAACCCCCTGCCATCAGCCAGGCCACCCACGCCGGCGCAATGGTCCCCCCGTTCGCGACCACCAGTGGCAGTACCACCGGAAAGCCGATGCTGAAGGCTGCTGTAGATATTCCGGTCAGCAGGCCGGCGATGAAAGGCACCGCAAAGGTCACGGCCACCAGCGGGATGTGCAAGGCTGTGAGAGCATCCGAGGTGGCGAGAACAGCACTACTGTTATCCAGTATACGGCGGAAGGCCAGTGCGCCGAAGATGACCGCCACCGTCTGCCAGGGGATGCGCTCGCGCAGTACCGTCCGCAGGTCGCGCAGTGGGATGTGCTTGACCACCATCATCAGCGCGATGGTCACCAGTGCGCTGAGAACCAACCGGAAGCGCTCGTCAACGGGGAGGGTAAGTGAGAAGACGATGGTGAGCACTACGGGCCATACGCTCGTCGCCAGTGTGCGCAGGCTTCGTGCTCGAGGGGGCGAAGACGGATCGTCGGTGCCACGCCGGGGGAGTCCCAGCAGTCCGAAGAGCGTCCCGCTAACTACCGATGCCACAGTCAGGGGCCACGCTGCCCCCGCCAGTTGGGTCGTCGTGATGCCCAGCACCGCCGCTGCCAACATCATAGAAGGATAGACCGGGAAGATGTACTCCCAGATGTGGCGGAACCAGTAATTGATAAAGGTCTTGTGTTCCTTGTCCGCCCCTAGGCGGTCGCCTACCTCGTTCACCATCGGTGCCGAGAACATAGCCCCGCCCATCATCGGCAGAAGTCCCACCAGGGCCGGAAGTGCGGCGATGACGATACGCCCGTTGGGGATCAGCGCCTGGAGTGCTTCGACCATTCCTTTCAGTCCGGCGGTCTGACGTAGCAGTTCGCTCAGGGTCATAATCAGCACGACGGCCAGCGCGAGCCGGAGTGTCAGCAGGTCCACGGCGGTCAGGAGAACGTCACGCATGATCTCCGGCAGGGGGTAGCCAAAGAGGAGCCCGATTGCCACGGATGCAAGGATGAGCACCAGCCCCAGGTTCCACTTGCGGCTCAGGAGTATTACGATGCCGGCGAAGACGAGGGTCAGTTTAAGCAGGGCGATCACGATGAATCCTGTAGCAAATCTATGAGAGGATCACACTTCGTACACCAGGTCCAGGAATCCTTTGAGAAAATCACCTACCACACTCTTGAGGGCAACATTAGCGGCCATACCGTACACCGGAGTCATGCTCCCTCGCACGTCCGGATGCGCTTTGACGTAGTCCACAGCCGATTTCAGGTCGGCGACGAATCTTTCCGCAACACCTGACCGGGTGTGCCTCAGTGTCACGCAGATGTGCAGGCTTGGAGGCTTTTGGAGAGCGTTCAAGGCCCACCCCTTCTCGTTCATATAATCATTAATCGCGTAGACGTCCAACGTCTCCGATGCAAAGGCGATGACCCAGAGAGGGTCTCCGAGTACCTGAAGTTCTGGGATTTCCTCGATTCCTCTCTTGATCACCGAAGCCGTCTCCAGTATTCTCTTCGTGGCCTCCATGTACCCTTGCTCCCCCATTGCCACCATGGCTGCCCAACACGCGGCGCTCAGTCCGCCTGGCCGACTGCCGGCGAAGGTGGGGGTTAAATACAGACCGCCCGGCCAATCCGTGGTCACGTAGTACTGATAGTGGCGCAACTCCCGACCACGATACAGAACGACCGAGGTACCCTTGGCGGCATAGCCGTATTTGTGCGTATCGGCTGACATAGAGGTCACGCCTGGCAATCGGAAATCGAAGGGCGGCACGTCGTAGCCAAGTTTCTCCGCCCAGGGGAGCAGGAACCCGCCCAGACAAGCATCGGTGTGAAACCCTACCCCGGCTTCCCTCGCCAATTCGGACAGTTCCTCGATGGGGTCAATGATGCCGTGGGGAAATTGAGGGGCCGATCCCACGATGACGATGGTGTTCTTGGTGATGGCGTCTCCGGCTGCGGCCACGTCGGCCTTGAAGTCGGCGTCCACCGGGACACGGATCATCCTGATATTGAAGTATTGAGCCGCTTTGTCGAAGGCTGCGTGGGCAGTGGTAGGGGCAATCATTTCAGGCTCGGTGATTCCTTTTTTGTCTCTGGCCCAATCTCGATACGTCTTCATGGCCAACAGGATGCTCTCCGTCCCACCCGACGTAACGGTCCCGACGATTTCATCGCCGGTCTTGTCTGCGCCCAGCATATTCGCCGTCATCGCCACCACTTCCGCCTCGAACTTCGTAGTACTGGGCCACAGGTCGAGGTGGAGGGGATTGCTCTGCGAATTGATGGCATAGGCCCTGTTCTGAAAGGCGATGTGCTCGTCGTCACCGTGATACACAGCCCCCGAAGCGAAGCCATCTTTCCACCGTGCCTCCTCCCTGGCTTTGAACGCTTCCATCAGATTGATGATCTCTTCCCTATCGAGGCCGACCTCGGGAATACGATCGTGGGTGACGAAATCGTCCCTGTACGGTTTGAGGGCATGCCTCAGTTCTTCCATCATCCTGGCGAATTCGCTAGCATCCATCTCCCCCTCCCTATGTTGACAGCCCGGTTCCCCGATGTTACAATATGAACGAGGTGGTGAAGATGAAGACACTGACCCTTAAGGAGGCACAGGCCTCCTATCTCTGGAGCAAGTCGAGGAGGCGCTGGTTTATTACAGGTTGCACCGTGACCTCATTGAATCAGAGGCGCGGGAAGAGGCTGCGCGTTTGGCCGCAAAAGGATACATGGTGAAACCCGCTCTCACTCTGCAAATCGCACTTCATTGACCTCCCGGTACAGGTCGCGCAAGGAGCGGTAGAGCCGCTTGTAGGCTCGGAACAGGACGCCATAGACCTCGGCGTTACGTGCCTGGGGCTCGAACTCCCGCTCCACGCGCACGACGTTCTTGAGCGCCTCGAAGTCGGGGTACAGCCCCAGCCCGACGGCGGTGGTGAGAGCAGCCCCCACTGCCCCTGCCTCCTGAGGATTGACCACCGTCTCCACCCGCCGCCCGGTCACGTCGGCGATGATCTGCATCCACGGCGCACCCCGCGCCCCCCCGCCGATGACCCGCAGGACCGGCAGCGGGAAGCCGAAGGTCTTCTCCACGATCTCGACAATCCAGCGCAGGTTATAGGCCACCCCCTCGTACACCGCCCGCAGGAGGTGCTCGCGGGTGTGGTCGGCGCTGATGTTGAAGAAAGTGGAGCGCACCCAGGTGTCGGCGATGGGGGCTCGCTCGCCGTACATCCAGGGGGTGCAGACCAGGAAGTCAGAGCCGGGCAGGATGCTCTCCACGTCCCGGTCCATCAGCGCATAGACATTGGGGATGGCCGGGTCGGCTTGTTCGTGGCGGTAGAACTGGTCGGCGATCCACTTGAGGCACGCCCCAGCCGTCTCCATCTCGGCCAGGAGGAGCGCCTTATCGGGGTCGGCGGAGTGGATGCAGGCGACGCCGTGGCGACCGGTAGGGGTCTTTTCGGTCACCACTCCCACCCAGCCGGAGGTGCCCAGGTAGATGTGGCCTTCCCCTTCGCCGACCGCGCCGGAGCCGACCGCTGCTATTGGGACGTCTCCCCCGCCGCCGAAGACAGGGGTTCCCTCCAGCAGCCCGCACTCCCGTGCCGCCTCCGCCGTCAGTCCACCTGCCCGGTCAATCGAGCGCACCAGCGGAGGGAACTTCTCCGGGTCCAGCCCGACGTAGCGGATGATGCTCCGCAGCCAGTCCTTTTTCTTCAGGTCAAGCCCGAAGGCGGAGGCACACGACCACTCGAAGACCGTCCGACCGGTGGCCCGGTAGGTGAGGTAGCCGTTGACGTCCAGGAAGCAGGCCATCCCCTCGTAGACCTCCGGCTCGTTCTCCTTGAGCCAGAGCAACTTGGGCAAGCCGTCTTTGCCGGAGAGTTCTGCGCCGGCAATGAGCGCGAAGACCCGCTTGCCTAGAAACTTGCGCATAATCCGCTCCGCCTGCTCAGGTGCGCGCCCGTCCAACCAAATGATGGCCCGCCGCAGCGGCTGCTCGTTCCTGTCCATCGGGACGATGCCCAACATCTGGGTGGTGTAGACCATCGCCAGCACGTCCCGAGGCGCGACGCCGGATTGCTCCAACACCTGGCGCGTGGTGGCGGCGACGGCCTGCCACCAGTCCTCCGGCTCCTGCTCGGCCCAGTTGGGGCGGGGGTAATGGACCGGATAGGGCTGAAAGGCACTGGCGTGGATGTTCCCTTCCGTATCCACCAGCACCGCTTTATTGCCGCCGGTGCCCACGTCGTGGGCGATGATATACTGTGAGTCCATCCTGACGCCTCCGCTTTTCGCAGATCAAATTCAAAAACTGGACACTGGCGATTTTGCTCGTAGTAACGACTTCAGTCGTTCAGAGCGAGGCCAGAGCGACTGAAGTCGCCACTACGCCCTTCCCTCTCCTTGCGCGCCCCGGCGATGACCCTGTCCATATACCAGCGGACCAGGGCGAAGGCAGGGTTGGTGAGCCAGAAGTAGAGCGTGCTCTCGAAGCCAGGCGTGATGACGTAGCGATTCTTCTCGATGCCCCTGACCACCGCCTCTGCCACCTGCTCCGGCTTCATCAGACCGGCGCTGCTGGCGAGACGTTTGGTCTCTAGCGGCTTGAACTGCTCCTCATAGTGGAACTGCGGTGTATCGGTGTCGGGTGGAAAGACGATGGAGACGTGCACGCCGTGGGGCTTGAGTTCCGCCCGCAACACGTCGGAGAAGCCACGGATGGCGAATTTGGCCGCGCCGTAGGCGGTGTAGCCGAAGACGCCCAGGAAGCCGGCCACCGAGGAGAAGTTGACGATGTGCCCGCTGTGCCGCTCGATCATCAGCGGCGCGACCAGTTTGCAGGGATAGAGTGTGCCGAAGAAGTCCACCTCCATCGTGCGGCGGAAAATCTCGATGGGCAGTTCCTCGAAGTAGCCGGGGTGGGCGAAACCCGCCGCGTTGATCAAGATGTCGGGCATGCGCCCGTCCGCAGTGAGGGCGTTGATGGCGGCCTGGGCCTGCTCCCAGTCGGAGAGATCGGCGGAGAAAGCCTGGAAGACCTGGGCCCGATCCACCCGCACGGCTTCGAATTCCTCCAGCGCCGCGTCGAGCAGTGATTGCCGACGGGCGATGATGGTCACGTTGGCCCCGCGCTGCACCAGCAGCCTGGCCGTCGCTTTGCCGATGCCGCTCGACCCACCAGTGACAATGACATTTTTTCCGTAAAAGTCCATGCTTCCCTCATGTCGCAGTAATCTGCCTCGCCAGCCTGGCCGCGCCGCGCAGGACGAAGACCGCTGCTACCCCCGCCAGCCCCGTCACGATCCCGGCTGTCACAAAGACGGTCTGTACCTCTATCAGGGAACCGAGCAGGGCCGACAATCCTTCGGCCATAGCGGTAGCGGCGACGACGAGGAGGTTGACCGCCGATTGCACTCGCCCCCGCACTGCATTGGGTGAGAGCGCCTGGGTGATCGTATCCAACGCCCCCCGGGCCATCACAACGCACAGGCCGATGACGGCGACGCTGACCAGCACGACGGTATAGTTGGGTGCGAAGGCAAAGGCGACGATGGCCGCTCCCGCCAGGACCAGCATCGCACCCACGATGGTACTCGTCGAAAGCCGCCGTGAGAGCCGGTTGACCATTAAACCACCCATCACAGAGCCCAGGCCGAGCATGCTCATCGCGATCCCATACTCTAAACCGCTGGCCCCTAAGCGCGCTTTCAGGTGGGGGATGGCCAACAGCACAATCGCCCCAATCCCCAACGTGGCGATGGCCGTGACGACCAGTACCTGGCTCAGAGCCTGATTCTGGCGGATGAAGTTGAGCCCGGCTTTCATATCCTCCCAGACGCTGTTCTCCTCGGCTGTGTGTGGTTGCTCCGGTATCGTTTTGGGGATGTTCATCACAGCGATGAAGATGGCGGAGACGAGGAACGTCGCGCTATCAAAGAGGATGGCTGCCGGCATCCACAACTCAACCGCCACGCCAGCGACGGCCGGCCCTACGATCAGGGCGATGATGTAACTGCCCTGGATCAGACCGTTAGCCGCCAGGAGGAGTTCGCCCGGCACGAGATTGGGAATGACCGCGTTGCGCGCCGGATAGAAGAACACGCCCACTAAAGCCAGTCCCGCTGCCGTGAGGTATAGAATCCATAGGTGCTGGACGTTGTTGACGAGAAGGATACAGAGGACAATGAGCCCGCGCAGCACGTCGGACCCGATCATCACCAGTTTGCGGTTCCAACGGTCGGCCATCACCCCGCCCACCAGCCCGAAGATGAGTTGCGGGAGCGCAATCGAGATGGCCGGGATGAGCAGTGCCAGTGGTGACCTGGAGAGGTTGGAGATCAGCGTGATGGCTGCGATCAGCAGGCACTGATCGCCGACTTGGGAGAGCAACTGTCCGATCCAGAGCAGTTTGAAGTCGCGGTTGCGGAATAGTTCGTGGAGGGCCAGGTATTGATCTGCCGGGCGGGAAGGTAATAACTTCTCCGACACTCTACAGTCCCTTGTGAGATCCTGTTTGAAAAGTCAACAAGGTTAGTCCTCTCTTATTGACAGGACTTACGCAGTTCCGTTCATTCTCACCACGGAGACACAGAGGACACGGAGTTTCGCAGAGCATTTCAGGCCTCCCGGTGTTTCTCCGTGCTCTCCGTGCCTCTGTGGTATTCCATCTGCCACAAGTGCGTAACTCCTGTTGCAGCCCCGGTCGGCGTGCAATATTGTACACCATAGCGACGCTGACGCAAAATCGCGACTGCCCTGTCAGGTCGTCGTGCGCCGATGAGAATCGGCTCTTGGACGGGGGTGGGTGGTGAGTGTGCTCATCGTTGCGGGCAATGGGGGTCGGAGTCGCCGAACTCGCCGCCGAAGGCCATCGCTACGGCCGGGCAGCCCCGGCACAGGCTGAGATAATCGCAAGCGCGGCACGGCCCACGCATGGTGTCCTCCAGCGCCCGGAAGCGAGCGAAGATGGCCGACTCGCACCAGGCACGCATCACATCACCATCACCCACATCCGACCAGCGCACATGGCTGCACGGCAGCACGTCCCCCTCCTGCGTCACGGTGACGAACTTGCGGGCGGCCGAGCAGCCCCACACGCCGGCGCGGTAAAGAGTCCGGGGTTGGTGGGCGGTGAGGAGGAAGGTGAGCGAGGCGTCCACCGTCAGACGGGTTTCAGGTTGCAATTGGCAGCGCTTCAAGATGTACCCCACCTTCCGATAATCCCTTGCGGTGGGGGATTCGCGTTCCAGCCAGTCGCCCTCGGTGGTGGGAGGTTTGGGGCGCAGGAGGTTGACGGTGGCCGCTCCTTTGGCCTGCCCCAGATGGATGACTGCCTCCAGATCGTGAAGGCTGGAGCGGGTGAGCAGGAAGTTGATCCCGAAGCGCAGGCCCGCCGTCTGGCAGGCTTCTATAGCCGCCATCGCTTGGGCAAAGTTAGGGCGGGTGGCGCTGTTCGTCTCCTCTGACGCGCCGTTGAGCGAGATCTGCGCCTGGCCCAGCCCGGCCTCCTGCAACGCGACGGCCACTTCGACCGTCAGGAGGTTGCCGTTGGTCGTGAGATTGGGAACGATGCCACTCTGGCGGGCCAGGCGCACCATGTCGAGGAGGCGAGGGTGCAGCAGTGGCTCACCGCCGCCCAGGGCTATCTGGAAGACGCGGGCCTCGGCGGCCTGCCGCACCACGCGCTCGAACAGTTCGAAGGGAGCATCGGTGGCAGCGATGGCAGAACCAGGCCGGGCGGAGTAGAAGCAGCCGGCGCAGGCCTGATCGCAACGGCCAGTGACGGAGAAGTGGACCGTCTCCGGGGCCGCCAGTGCGCGGGGGGGGGCCGTCGTTGTGGGGGCCATGTCGCGCACTGCCGCCACCCGCTCCAGGGAGCCGTCGGACGGCCCCATCACCACGAAGCGATGCGCCCGCAGGTAGGTGACGAAGAAGGGCGAATAGTCGCGCCCTTCCCCCTTGAGCAGGAAGTAGAGCGCATCCAGCCCCTCCAGGTCCAGCAGAGCCGTCTCGGCCGTCTCCTGTTGAAAGAGCAGCGCCCCATTCGGTTCGGGACGAATGACCGTGTAAGGTGAGAGGGCAGGCATCAGTAGACGGAGTAAGTATCGAGTTCCACTCCGGCTTTCCTCGCTGCTAACTCCAACAGGTAGTCGTAGTAGGGGAAGATGAACTGGCCGTCGTCAAACCAGCGGCCGGTGACGGTGAAAGTGGCGTCGGGGTTGAGGCGCACTCGCAGGCTCAGGTTCTGGCGCTTGTTGATGTCCTCCTGCACATAGTCGCGCGCCAGCCCCCGGCCCATCCCTTCCAACTCATCCAGCAGCCCGACCCGTGCGTAATTGTCACGCACGAGTTTGTAGGCCCGCTTCGCTTCCCGAGGCTCGAGTTTGCTGGAGGGCACCAGAGAGCAGCCCAGGTAGAGCACGATGCCGTCCAGGGGGATCTCCTGCTCAGAGTAGTAGTACTGCTCCTTCACCAGGCTGCCAGACTCGAACTCCTCGTCGTAGCCGTAGTCTTCCATCATCTCCTTCTGCTCCTCGGTAAGTTCGAAGCGGAAAACCCCGGCCTCCAGCAACGCCTGTCGGTGGGTGCCGACGTAGTTGAGGATGGCCTCGGCGGCACGCACGCCGATGCGGCTGGCCTTCCAACTGGTGGGGTCGAACTTGGCGATCTGCTTCTCCAGGTGCTCCAACGCTTTGGCCGTCAGTTTGTCCGCCACATCGCCATGGGCGACGATGAAGTCACGCAGCCGAATCAGCGGCTCCTCGAAGAGCAGGTAGTAGGAGCGGGTGAAGTAGCCGGAGGTAAGCAACCGCCGCACCACCGTGCCCAGTTGTTCCGGCTGAGGAACTTGGGCCTCGTAGGCCGCCTCTGATGAGTCGATCTCATAACCATGCCAGTGTGCCCTGAGCATCTTAACCTCCTGGTCTGTCTGTTTAGAGCCTATCCCAAAGATGCTGTTTCAACCGCTTGGGGAACGACTGAAGTCGTTACTACGAATTTTTCGGATAATCTTATTATCCGTTTACCCTTGACGACTATCCCGACCAAGTGTGCCGGTAATCATTCGCTCACATAGCGGGCGAACGCTGTCTCGGCTAAAGGGCGAGGGGAGAGAGTGGCCTGCGTGGCGGGGGAGGCGAGGGGGGAGCCGTCTTCCGCGACCAGCCACACGTTCACCCGGCACTCCGCCCCGCGCTCGTCTGTGAAGGTGATAGCGGTGGCGTGGGGGGGGACGCCGACCGGCACTGTGGGGATGTCGGCCTGAAGCCAGGGCCGTTCGGTGTAGCGAGCCAACGGGCGCTGTGGGCCGATCACAGTGATGGTATTGGGGCCGGGCACTCCCGCAGCGGCGAAGATGGCAATCCACTCGCCGTCGGCGGACAATCCATACCGCACAGCGATAGCGCGGGCGTAGTAATCCAGCACAGTGGCCGCGTAACGGCGGGTGACCCGCAGGTGAACCTGGTCCCACCCGCCGTTATAGGCAGCCAGCGAGTAATATAGGTCCCCCTTGCCATCGCGGATGGTGTGGGCCAGTGCCCGCGCGCCCCAGAACACATTCGTCCACGGGTTCTCCAGTTCCTCGGCGCTCGGCCGCCATTCAAATGGCATCAACCCCATCAGTCCGATGGCTCCGGCTGGACCGTGCTCCTTGGGTCGGCCCATAGATTCTTTCCAGATCACAGCCGCGATGAGGTCAGGGTCCAGATTCCGCTCCTCGGCGTAGTGGAGGATGATGGGTTCCCAGCGGCTGACCGCATGGTTCCAGTAGGGGGAAAGAGCAGGTTCGTTGGAAGGACCCTCGCTCTGTGCGAGAGCAGGGTAGGGGAATGCAAGAACTGTTATCGCCGTCAAGAGAGCAACGGCGACGTTCAAGCGCCAGGGTCGCATTGGGGTACGGCTACTCCTTCACCCCCACCATAGGATGCGGGGGACCTGTATGTACTATATCGGAAAGTGTGTGCTTTGTCAAGGCGTTTGCTTATCCAGTTTCCGGTGCAAAACCCGACGGAGGCCCCGATTTATCGGGGTTTTCCCGGCTGAAGCCGGGCCTCCGGCTCTG
>Ga0180300_10001171_pt1 | contig 12119 bp, 16 predicted proteins | sample GuaBasSediGuay15_FD_121798 | JGI IMG/M metagenome (GOLD analysis project Ga0180300, IMG submission 121798) | Subseafloor sediment microbial communities from Guaymas Basin, Gulf of California, Mexico - Guay15, Core 4569-2, 21-24 cm | ecosystem: Environmental > Aquatic > Marine > Hydrothermal... | reverse complement strand
GCGATAAAGGTTACTTATGAGGCCGTCCAGATATTCGGAGGTTATGGGTTCAGCAAGGAGTACGATGTGGAGAGGTACTACAGGGATGCGAGGGTTGGAACGATATACGAAGGGACGAGTGAGGCCCAGAGAATCGTTATAGGCAGAAGGTTGGCTGGAAAGATTAAAGTTTAGGTTACCAATTTTAATTTTTGTTTTAAATTATTTAAATTTTCCAAAATGAGAGGTGGTAGAATGAAGGTAGATGATGTTAAGGTTGTGGGAGTTCTCGGAGCGGGAACGATGGGAAATGGAATAGCCCAAGTCTGCGCTGCAGCAGGATTTGAGGTTGTGATGAGGGATATCGAGCAGAAATTCGTTGATAGGGGAATGGAGACTATAAAGAAGAGCCTTTCAAAGTTCGTTGAGAAGGGGAAGATCTCCCAGGATGATATGGACTCCATCCTTTCGAGGATAAAACCCACTCTGGAGATGAAAGATCTCGAGAATGCAGATTTGGTGATAGAAGCTGTTATCGAGAACATGGATGTGAAGAAAGCCGTCATAAAGGAGCTGAATGAACTCGTTAAGAATGATGATGCGATATTTGCATCGAACACATCGACTCTCAGCATAACGGAAATGGCTGCAGTATCCCGAAAACCTGAGAATTTTGTTGGAATTCACTTCATGAATCCGGTTCCCTTGATGAGGGGTGTGGAGATAGTTAGAGGTTTGCTCACAAGCGATGAAACTCTCAACTTTGCTGTGGAGTTCGTAAAGAAGATTGGAAAAGAACCGGTCGTGTGTAAGGATTCTGCAGGCTTTATAAGCAATAGAATTCTGATGCCATGGGTTAATGAAGGAATATACGTTCTCTACGAAGGAATAGCAACGAAGGAGGAGATCGATAAGGGAATGCGGCTCTTCACAAACGTTCCCATGGGACCGCTCGAATTGGCAGACCTCATTGGACTGGATATCGTGCTTGCTGCTGTCGAGACCCTACACAGGGAGCTGGGAGACAAATATAAACCCTGTCCATTGCTTAAGCAGATGGTTGCGGCTGGCTTGCTCGGCAGAAAGACAGGGAGAGGATTTTACGAGTATAAGTGATTTTTGGTTGAATTCTTGAGCCGTTAAAATTCACCCATTTTTTTTGGACTATTCCTGAGAAAATAGATCTGAAATCTTTCGTTTTCCTCTTACCACGAATTAACAAGAATTATATACCATCAATTTATAATAGAGTTGGTTAACTAAATCAAGTTCCGAGGTGGTGCATTGTAGCCATAAGCTCTGTTTACATGGACAAAAGAGACATCAAAGAAAGTATATTTGCTCTTTCTCTTGTAACAGTAGGGAACCTTGTCACCGGTTTTGTACTGGGATTCTCTTCGGATACACTTAAAATTCTCCCGGCATTGATACTACTCATCCCTGCCAGTATAGGACTGAGAGGAAATATTTATGCCTCTTTAGGATCAAGACTCAGCTCTTACCTCCATACAGGAAGGATAAGCCCGAGTTTTGAGCCAATTCCGGAATACACCGAAAATTTGATATCGTCAACATTTCTTTTGATGGTATTCAGCATCCTGAGCAGCTTGTTTGCTGCTATAGCCGCTCATCTGATGGGTCTCAACACATTCAGAGGAGAGAACATTTCATTCATCTCTTTAACCTCAGATCTCACCACAATCTCTGTGCTTGCAGGAGTGCTCTCCGCCTTGCTGATGATCCCGGCAACCTTCTTTCTTGCTATAGGTAGCTTTAGATATGGCTGGAATCCAGACAACATTACTGCTCCGTTTATTACTTTGCTGGGGGACATGATCACTTTGCCCATCCTCTTCCTCTCTGCTCATCTCATATTTGTTTCATCCTTTGAGATTAGAATCTTCATTTTCTCTATTCTTTTGATTATAACCATTCTATTCGGCTTTCTGAGCTTTTATGGATCCTCCCTGCAAAAAAATGAGAGATTTAGGAGAGGGAAAATTGCAAGAAGGATTATAAAAGAGAGTTTCTGGGTTCTGTTCATCTGCATAACCCTTGATCTCTTTGCCGGCTCAGTAATCGGAACAAAAATCGAGAGGTTCGTTGTCATAGCTGGACTGCTGACGGTAATTCCATCCTTTCTTGAGGATGGTGGGGCAATCGGTGGAATCCTTTCCTCAAGATTTGCATCTCTCCTCCATCTCGGTATCCTTGAGCCAAAATTAAAGCCACCGTCAGAGATCCTCAAAATCTTTGCCACTTTTCACCTCATTGGATTCTTCATATTCGCCCTCATAGGGATTACTGCCCAGCTCCTTAACCTCACGGCAGGCATCCAGACGATTCCAACGCCCGAAATAGTTGCGATAACAGTAATAGCGGGCCAGATTTTACTTTTACCCCTTAATTTCATGGCGTACTATTTCTCCATCCTCTCCTTCAGAAAAGGCCTCGATCCTGACAACATCGGAATCCCGCTAATTACCTCGATAATGGATCTGATCGGTTCGGGCTGCTTTATCCTCGTTTTGATTGCATTCTCCGTTATCTGATTAAATGAGAACCATCGCAGCTCTTTGCTTTGAAATCGAATCCTTCTCTGCAAAAAGCATAACTTAACCCGTACCTCTCACAGGCTCGCTTGACCCTATTCAGTATCTTCCACCTGTATTCTCGTGGGAGATAAAAGGAATTCTGTATCTTTTCGCCTTTCGCATAAAGTTGTCGATAGTATTCAAGGTCAGGAAAGTTCTCGATCATCCTCTTCAACGAATCAAAACGGAGCTTCAATGTTGATGAGACTACGTGAGAGACAAAAGAGCACTCCTCAATGATATTTTCTATTTCTCTCTCAGTTTTCCCTGGGATAACTGGATCAAGGCGTAAAATGACTGGAATTCCCTCAGAATGGAGTTTTCTTAATGCTTCGATCCTTTTCATAGGCTCCGGTGCTCCCGGTTCCAGTTTGGAAGCGAGTTTTTTGTCTAGGGTTGTAAGGGATATGCTTACGGCTGCATTCATTTCAGTGATCAGATCGATGTCTCTTGTGACGATATCGCTTTTAGTTACAATCATCAGATCCATCTCGTATTCCTTAAGCAACTTTAGAACACCCCTTGTCAGTCCAAGTTTTTTCTCGAGAGGAGGATAGGGGTCACTTGAATTGGACATCGAGATCGGGGAACGCTTTGGAAGTTTGGAAAGATCCTTTTCCACTCTGGGCAATAAATTCTTCTTAACCCTAAGCCTGTAAAAATTGGGGATGTACGTTGAATAGCAGTAAATGCATCGATGGGAACATCCGGTGTAGGGATTGAGGGAGTATTTTTCCGGACACGTGCAGAGAGGAGATTTCCAAGGATCGAATGGTTTTATGAGGTATGTATGGCCCATAAACATACAAACATATCTAGAACTTCTTTTCCATATCGAAGTAGTATTCCCCGTTTATCCATGGAATCAGTGCGGTGGTTACAGACAGCCTTGTTAGATCAGTCCTAGAAATTTTACCTTTTGTGAGAAAGTGGATGGCTCCGGTCTTTTCCCCTAGATTCTCGATTCCGGTGAATTCATCCATTACGTCTCCAACCTCTTTCCCTTTCAGAACTTCCTCAACCACTAAAGGTGGATATTCGAAACCGGGACCGAAGCCTACTGAAATCCTACTTCCATCGTAGATCGCCGAAACCTGAAAGTCTATGAATCCCGTAATTGTTCTTTTAACGGAGAAAAGTCCAGCCTCGACACCAACAGAGAAGTCGAATTCCTCAGAGTAGGAGTTCAGAGCCCTGTTTATCGCTCCCTTTATCGAATCATCGTTGAAAGGCTGACTTCCCACTCCAGAATCAACCTCTCTTGAACTAACTTCAACCTCATCAAAATACTGCAGAAAGGCCTGTCTTACTCCTTCAACCTTCACCGGATTTTTTGAACCTACAACTACCTTGACCACACCAAATCAATTCCAAAGGTTCATAAATTAGTTTCCCTGATTCGCGGATTATCGGTGTTAATTTTGGGTCATAACTGGGGTTACAGGTTATAGGTTATAGCTTCGTTTAAAAAAGATAAAAATGCGTTCTACGTAGATCTTGATAACCGGTTTTTGAACTGAGGAAATACCAGGAATCTCTTTAAGAATCTCTTTAAAAGTGATAGGAAACCGAAGACTGCTACATGGTGTGTAGGAGATATGAGGAGGCCTCTTAGACGTGCAAAATCACTCCAGATGAGTAAAAACAACCGTTGTGAAGAAAGCAAGAAACTAAATCTCCAGAACGATACACCCGCATCAAACCGTAGATTAACCACCAACAGAAGCTCTAAATTAACTTCCCATATCTATCAATTTCTCCTTTTTTGATTCTCGTGGACGATATGGGCTTTCCATCCTCAGCCATAAGGAAGTCAACCTTAACAACCTTTATCTCTTTTTTACCTAATTCTTTCCTCTTTTTATTTATTTCAACAGCCATTCTACATGTTTCAGGGGAAACAACCAGATAGTCAAAGTCAATTTCAAGGGTTCTACCATAGGGATTGTCTATTTTTACAACTGAAGGGGTAAAACCATACTTTGCCTTAACGTACCTTCTGATGTTCTCAGCCCTAATTTCGAAAGGAAGGACGCTTCTTATCCTCATCCTTGCCATTTCGTCGCTGGTAACACCGATCATAACATTCTTTCCGCCGATTTTTATTGCTACATCGATTAATTTCTTGTGTCCCTCATGAAGAGGTTCGAACGTTCCCCCAAGAGCCACCTTCATCCTAGGGGAAAAGGAAGGCGTTGACTATAAAAGCTTATTTATTTTCCTCTGGTAAACTACCCGGTTGGGGTTTAAGCAGGTTTAAGCAGACAATCTAATGAAGGTTACTCATTATTGTCGAGAAAACCTGATTTACTATGTCGATACCGTTGAGTTTCAGTACGAGATTAAGCACGGCCCCTACTATCGCCCCAACAACCAGAGCAGAGATGATTCTAACCTTTATTATTAAAATTATCGCTATTACCAAGAGAACTAAAGTTGAAACAGTACTAAGCTGGGATAATTGAGCTGTTGCCTCTGTTATCACGTTGCTCATTATATTAAAAAGAGTTGCAATCCCACTAAGGCCAAAAAGAAAACCCACTATAACTCCAATTATCGTAATTGTGGTATCACTTCCCATGAACCCTAGTTGCAGTGAGAAAATATAATTCTTTTGAAAATTAAATGATGTCTCGAAAATTAAATGATGTCCACATTCAAGCCCTTTCGAATTTTTCCTGCACCTCCCTATACATCCTCGGGAACTTCGGGCTAAAGAACAGGAAGGGTAAAACCGGATAGCTGATGTTGGCACCCTTACCAGCTTTTTTTAGTCCCTCCAAAATTCTGTCAAGCCAACCGTAAGGCATTGAAAATATCATTTCATTCTCATCCAGTCCAGCAAAAACTCTGTCTCCTGCTCCCGGCACTGAAACTGACGGTTCTCCATTCAAGGATGGAATTAAAGCTTCGGAACAAGAAGCCGTTTTTGCAACAAGCTTTGCTTCAACCTCTCCACCAAAATAGGTTTTTGCCTGAATCAGCCTCCCTATCTGAGCTGGAGACCCAAAAACCAGTATTACCCGGGGTTCGATCTTCATCTTCGTTAGATCCCCGAAAATAAAGGTCTTGTACTTCCCTTGGGGTAAGAGATTCCCAAGAATCTCCATCGATTCATTCTGCAGCCATCCAGCTTTTACGAGTATTTCCTTTAAATAATTCCTTAGTTCTCCTTTCACAACGCCATAGATTATCATCGAGGGCGGACATCCAAAGTCATCATACTTCAGAGCTACAGTTCTCCCAGTATACCTTGCAAATCCGATAGCCTGGCAAACCGCCATTTTCATCCCATATTTCGAAGGTTGAAAAGAGTCTTCGGGAATTTCCTCATTCTCAGAAAAAACCACTCCAACTGGGGGCGTTCTTAGTCGCAGAATTCTTAACAGCTCCTCTCCTTTTTCGTTCCAGTTCATACTGTTCTATCAGGATTATCAATTAAAAATTTTTCCAAGTTCTGCTGAAGGTCATAATGAGGAAAACGAAAACGATAATAACAAGGAAAATGAATTTTTCTCGATGCTCATAGTCTGTGATAACTGTGGAGGAGACGAATTCAGAATAAATGAGAAGATGATAGCTGTCTGTATCCTATGTGGTAATAAGATAAAGCTGTGTGATGGTGACAGACTGAAATTAAAAGAGGAGGAAGAAAAGAAAGGTGAATTTGAAGAAGAAAAGAAAGATGAATTTGAGGCTAACACAGAAGACACCCATAGTGAGGAAGAGTAACTTTCGGTTTTGGGTAACTTGGAGTTCTGAACTTGTATCTAAATCTTTTCAAATTCACTCTCCATTTTCCCTTAGCTTTTTTCCACAAAGGTGGATAAATCTATTTTTAAGTAAAGTGACAATTGCAACAGGTAAAGGTTAACAAAAACGTTATAAGTGCTCACTTCCCAATGAAATCGATGCCAAATTATTTAGAATTAGTCCATAACCCCGACAAATTTTTCAGGGATGCCAAAGAAGAGCAGATCGGGTTTATGGCACCTTTTGCGATACTACTCATTGTGGCAATACTCTCCTCCTTTTCTGCAGCACTGTTTGCAGATCTTTATGCAAAGGCTGGAGTCGAGCTGGCTGTTTCCAAAGGGGTGCCACCAGAGCGGGCAGAGGCGATCTACGCGATAACGTACTATTCCACAATAATCTCCCCATTTGCCTTTGTTTTCATAATGTGGGTGATATTCTCCGTAATTCTTTATGGAATTTCTGCCATCTTTGGAGGAAAAGGGGACTTCTCAACAACTCTGAAATTTGTTGCATTTTGTTTCATCCCCAGTATAGTCCTCTTTCCTATGAGCCTAAAGATAGCGATGGATACGGCTGCGGTTATATCAGTCCAGGGCTTCGAAGGATTGATGGATAAATCGATAAAAATGGCTGGAGCTGGACTTAATACAATAAGCTTGGGATGGCAGGTTGTACTATGGACTTTCGCAATCAAGCACGCAAGAGAGCTTGACTTCAGAAAAGCTTTGAGTACTGCAGCAATTCCCGCAGTAGCCTACCTGATATTAACATGGTATTCTCTCATGCTTTTCTAATTCTATCCATCCCAAACCAAGAAAAATTTTTTAACCTATATGTTGCAAGGAGTATGCTAATTCGTCTAGCAGCTCATGAGTATCCAAAAAGCCCCGTGGGGTAGCGGTCGATCCTTTCGGACTCTGGATCCGAAGACTCCGGTTCGAATCCGGACGGGGCTACTTTTATTTTGCCTCTTCATATCTCTTTTTATTTGATTTTTAATATACTTGGGGAATAAACTGTGATATTACAGATCAAACCACCTCAGGATCTCAGGCTTATTAGTTTCATATTTCTTAAAATAAAATAAATTTTATTTTGTATAACACAAGATTTAATAATGATGAAAATCATTGATTTGAAACTAAAAAAGGAGGTGGAAAAATGAGTGTGATTTACATTGTAAAATGGACGATTAGGCCAGAAAAGGCGGAAGAATATCCCTCATGGGTTCAAAATGCCATATCTAAGGTTTTGAGTGTTCCAGGTGTTAAAGAGTTCCGTGCGTACAGGATTGCTGCTGGCGCTCATAATCAGGCAAGCAGCACCTATGAGTTTGAGAACATGGAAAGCTGGGCCTCCTGGTACTCAAATGAAGTCACTCAGAAAGCTCTGGAAGAGCTTCACAATTATGCATCCCACATAACGATGGAGCTGTGGAGTCCGTCGCCACTCATTCCTGAACCGATTCGTCCGGGATGAACAATTTAATTTTTAATTTTTTATATCTTTATATTTTTATTATATTCTAGCCTCTTTTAAAATGCCAATAACTTCAAAAAGGAAGAATTAGCACCATTTTATGCAAATGATAGAGAGATTATTAATCTCAAGAAGAGAGAACTGCTCTATCATCGCTGAACATCCAGCTATCATCTCTCATAATCCCCATGATCCCCGAGATTGTTTTAAAAAAGCTTTTTATTTAAATCCAATTATGGCGACATAACTAGACCTGAGAATCAAGCCGAAAGAAAGAGATGGGTTATGAAAGCTAGAACTAGTTAGAATAAAATAGTAAGGGTAGGGGATGAGGGAACTACTTTCTGCGATTGTTTAACAACTTGGAGAGTAGTTCCCTCTTAGAATTCTTTTTCTGGGTGCTACCGATTCTTACCATGGCCACCATGCACATCTATTTTCACCTTCTGCCTTAAAGATAGTTCAGAAAACTAAAGATAAAGATTTCTAAATTTCAAATGATGTGATTAAACGTTAACTTTAATTCGTTCTAAAAGCTGTGAATTTCCGGATTCCAGTCCATTGTAACATAAAACAACAAAATAAAAACAAAATAAAAAAATTAGAACAGTTCGTGCAGATTGATTAAATGCTGTCCAAGCTTTCCGCCATAGTTTCCGGCTGTAATCTTCACAACTCCAGGTATCTTTGTTGCTGCTTCTATCCCTACTTTTGTTGCCTTTTTGACAGCATCGATGTTCAAACCGTTGATAACAAGCTCATAAACAGCATTCACATTCTCTGGAATATTGGATCCTTCTACCTTATCCTTTAACGTCGGTGCAAATTTCTCGTTTGTCGTTGCCTTCAGAAACTTGTACTTATTAGCTCCCACTTTTGAACCTGAAGCAACAATCCCACCTGGGAAAGGTGTTATAACACCCTCAACATCCATTATGGCTTGCACTGCTGCTTTAGCCGCCGCGAGTCCCGATGGCTGAGTTTCTGCAAGGATGAAGAAGTTTCCACCAGCAACACCATCAACGTATCCGATATCATTCTCAATTATGAATTCTCCCTGCATCATCGGCACAGCCCAGCATTTTCTTCCTCCCATCTCTAGCTCTCTTTCAAAACCGTCTGCAAAGAATTTTAGCTTGAAACCTGTATCGAATTTGTTTTCAGCATCTGGCAAACCGTTAAATGCTGCTGTTGTTGGGGCCGTCAGGACGCACTGTCCAAGTCTCGCGAGTAACTGTTCCTCAAGTCCTTTCTTTGACATGTGGCATATTTGGATGTATACTCCTGGCCTACCATCGGGTGTTTCTGAGGGTGGAACTTTCATTTCAACTCCTGCCTCCGCCGGGCACATTATGACAGAAGTTCCAAAACCGGTTGCCTCTGTTGCTGCAACCATCGCCCAATCGTAGTCGTAGGCCGTAATCAAAACCCTTGCGATTTTAATACCAAACGCCTCGGCAAATGTATCTTCCACCTCAACTCCATTTACTTTCATCCAATCACCTTAGCTTAAGAGGGAGTGAATTGATATTAAAGTTTTGATTTTAATCAGCTCTAACTGTTAGAATTAATTATTAAAAAAGCCTTAAAAAATTGTTAAAAAATATAAATGGTTTAAAAAGAGATTAAAATTCTTTTGCGGCCATCTTTACGTCTTCGGCCTTAACAGTCTTCCTGCCAGCGTGATTGGCAAGATCTACAGCTTTCTTCGAAACCTTCAGAGCGTATTCCTCCAAAGCTTCTGCGAGAGCTTTTTTTGCATCTTCACTGACTCTCGGGGCGCCAGCATTTCTTATAATTCTCTCAACAGGTGCCAATGGCAATTCCATTCATTACACCCCCAAAATTTGGTTATCATTCGATTTCTTACCCTTCTCTTATATAAATCTTTAGGTTGATTGGAGTGTGTTACGGATTTTTTTAAGTAAACCGGCAAGATGTAATTTATAAAAGGAATTGTCGAGGAATTTTAATAAATGATTTTGAGTTGAGGGTTAGGAAAAAGTTTTATAGAGTTTTTATTACCGGTAAATTTTTCTAATGAATTTATTTTTTATCAGAATTTAGAAGAAAGAAAACTCATTATAATTATGGGTTCAGTAAATCTTTTATTTATTCTCAGTTACCTGTTTAAAAGGTGAAAAGATGATTGAAAGAGTTCTGGCAGAATTTCAGAGAATAGAGGGGGTTAAAGCTAGCATTCTACTCTCAGAATCGGGAAAAGAAATTGCATCTCTAACCTATGATGATAGCCTAGTTGAACCTTTCAAAAACTTCACACTTCCCCTCCTCAATTCTGCCAGAAGGTTATGCGAATCATTAGGAGAAGATTTGGAGAGCATCCAGATCAGAACGGATATGGGACAAATAGTAATCTTTAAGGTTGATGGGTTCCTACTGATAATCGTTTCCGAACAAGTAGTTAATCTCGGTCTCATAAATCTCCAGCTCAAACAGGGGATAGAAAAATTCAGAGAGGCGATCTAATGCCGTTATATGTTCCCAAGGGGGAAAAAATAAGGTCTGGAGAAAAAATTGATGTTTCTGAGTTACTCGAAGAGCTAAAAACCATGGAATTCACGGGATACATCGAGGTTGCATACAAAACCAAGGAAGGATTCTACTTGGGTTTTATCTTCTTCTCGAAAGGGGAGGAAATCATAGCAGGGGTTGAAGAGGTATTAAAAAAAACTGAGTACCTGGGAAAAGAAGCGTTTGACAAAATTTTAAGCTTTAAAGAACCAATTGTAGATGTTACCGAGCTTGACAATGAGAAAATCTCACTATGTATCGAATATAATCCTGAAGAGGCGTTTCTTAAATCCCTGGATGAACTGAAAGAAGAACTAGAAGAACCGGAGTATCCCACGTTAAGATTCGGGATAAAAGCTGAGAATCTCGTCGAGAGTGTAGAATCGAATGTTAAAACATACATCTCGAGACTGAAGAATTTCACTGGCGTAATAAACGCAAAAGCCGATGATGGAGAGGTAATTATTCTGCTCAAAGATGGGAAAATCAGGGGCGCTGCCTATTTCAACACGAGTGAGGCGATAACCGGAAATCTCGTCCTAAACCTTCTCAATTTCAGGGGTAAAATAGATGCGTACCTAAAAAGACCGGAAGAAATAGAGAAGATAATAAAAAGAAATCCAGAACTTGAGATTGTTGATAGATCGGAACTTTTCAAGAAGTACAGGATTAAACCTCCCGAAGAAGAGGAAATCGAAAGTATCCTCAGAAGAGTTATAGAGGATGAAATCTTCGAAGAGGAGTTAAAAAAAAAGACTCCGATCTAGCAAACTTGGTTGTTGAAGAACTTAAAGAGGTTGCAAGGAAGTACCTCGGCTTTAATTCTGAAAAAATTGAGAAGATTCTCGAGTCCTCTGCTGATGAGGGAATTGAGGAGGCTATAAATAGGGCAGAAATTTACTCATACTTTTTTATCGACAAAGAATCTGCATCAAAAATGGGCAAAGAGATGAGAGAGATAGTCAGAGCTTACAAAATTGGAAATTAGTCAAATAAAAAAATAAATAAAATAAGCTAATAAAAACGAGCAATCGTTTTTATCCATCGAAAAAGTAATTTAATTGCTAGGACAACATTATATTGTGGATACCGTAAAATGTTCAGTTTGCGGAAAAGAAATGGATTTTAAAAACGCAAGAGAGTGTGAAATCTGCGGGAAAACCGTTTGTTTAGATTGCTTAGGTTATTTTGCCGTTTATAAAAGATCGGTCTATAGAGATTATGAGAATCTAGTTCCCGTCTGTCCAAACTGCAAACCAAAAGCGATGCTGAGTAAGAAACTTCTTAAAATTATGGACGAGGTTTTCAGAGAGGAAAAAGAAGTGAAATAAAAATTAGATGTAATAATAACCAAAATACAGCCAAAGTAAATACCAAACTGGGGGTAATTTTATTAATTCAGTCTTCGACTCTCGAAAGTGGAAGTCGTTTACAGGTATGCTGGAATCCTGTCTCCTCTTATAGCCTTCGTTAGCATTTTTCTAGCAATATCAACTCATCCCCGGTTTTCTTTCCAGAATAATGCGATAAGCGATCTTGGAAGGGCAGGGTTGGAAGGTAACTACATTTTGAACTACGGTCTGATTTTATCCGGTCTGTTTGGCCTTGTTTTTGCTTATAAACTGGTAAAATCTCAAGAAAGGGTACTTGGCAAAATTGGAAGCTTTATTTTCGCCGCCGGTATTTTCTCACTCTTCTTAATCGGCGTTTTCCCGGAGGGTACTCCGCCACACTTTCCCGTTAGCCTCGGTTTCTTCCTTCTTTCAAGTTTTGGAATGC
>Ga0180300_10001170_pt1 | contig 12127 bp, 8 predicted proteins | sample GuaBasSediGuay15_FD_121798 | JGI IMG/M metagenome (GOLD analysis project Ga0180300, IMG submission 121798) | Subseafloor sediment microbial communities from Guaymas Basin, Gulf of California, Mexico - Guay15, Core 4569-2, 21-24 cm | ecosystem: Environmental > Aquatic > Marine > Hydrothermal... | reverse complement strand
AAATATGTCTTTATTTTCACATCTTACAGAAAAAGGCAAAATTTATATGGTAGATATAAATCAGAAGGCTTTTACTAAAAGAGAAGCTATTGCAAAGGCAGAAGTAATTTTTCCAGAGGAAATATATTCTAAAATAATTTCTCAGGATATACCAAAAGGTGATTTTTTAACCTGTGCCAAAATAGCAGGAATACTTGCAGCTAAAAAAACTTCAGAACTTATACCACTTTGTCATCCTCTACCTATATCCAAAATAGATATAGATTTTAATTTTTTTCCAGAGAGATTTGCTATAGAAGTTACTGGAAAAGTTAAAACTATAGCACAAACAGGAGTAGAAATGGAGGCACTTACAGCTGTTTCAGTAGCGGCTTTAACTATTTATGATATGTGTAAGGCTTTACATAAGGGGATAAAAATAACAAATATTCGTCTTATTTATAAAACAGGTGGTAAAAGCGGTGAGATTATTTTAGAAAATGATTAAGGAGGAGTTTATGAAAAAAGAAAAACTTGAATTTTTTAAAAAACTCCTTTTAAAAAGAAAAGAAGAAATTTTAAAAGAGGTTTTAGAAACTAAGAAAGGATTAACAGAAAAAGGAGAACCTTTGCCTGATGCTTTGGACCAAGCAACTCGGGAGAGTGATCTTGCTTTTGAACTAAGATTAAGAGACAGAGAACAAAAGCTTTTGAAGAAAATAGAAAAAGCTTTAAAAAAAATAGAAAATGGAACATATGGAATATGTGAGGTCTGTGGATCTGAAATAGATGAAAAAAGACTTATGGCTCGTCCAGAAGCTACCCTCTGCATAGATTGTAAAAGAGCTCAGGAGCGGATTGAAAAAATCAAAGGCGAATGAAATTCATTGAAATTCTAAAAGTCTCACAAAATAATCTTAAAGGTTTTGATCTTAAATTACCTTTTTATAAGCTTATTGTAGTTACTGGAGTTTCTGGAGCAGGTAAATCAAGTTTAGTTTTTGATACCCTCTATGCTGAAGGACAAAGAAGATATTTAGAAACCTTTTCTTCTTATGTAAGACAATATTTTGAAAAACTTCCTAAACCAAAAACAGAAGCTATAAATAATATTCCACCTGCTCTTGCTTTTCCTCAAGGAAATTATATCAAAACTTCTCGCTCGACAGTTGCAACTTTAACAGAAATCAGTCATTTTACCAAAATGCTTTATTATAAAGCTGGTATTCCAAAATGTCCCAGATGTAATCAATATATTTATATAAAAGATCCTCACTCTATTGCAAAAGAAATTATTCAAAAGTTTAAAAATATTCCTATTTATTTACTTGCACCCCAAAAAGTCAAATCTAATTTCGATTATCTTAAAATGGGACTTCTCTCTGCAGGATTTAGTAGAATTTTTTGGAATGGTAAAGTTTGTGAACTTGACGAAATAGACGAATTACCTTCTGTAGAAGAAGTAGAAATAGTTATTTATAGACTTAAACCTACTGAAGAAGATTTTCCAGAAATTGTCTCTGCTATAGAACAAGCTTTTAAAATTTCTGAACAATTGAAAGTAAGAACTTTATATGGAGAAGAAATCTATTATAATCAAGCTTTAGTCTGTCCATCTTGTGGATTTAAGGTCCCTTCTAAAAATCCTAACTTATTTTCATTTAACACCTCACAGGGTGCCTGCCCTGAATGTAAAGGATTCGGTAATCTTTTAGTGGTAGATTTTAAATCTTTAGTAAAACATCCTGAAAAATCAATAAAATCTGGAGCAATTCCTCTTCTCGATTATCCTTTCATGTTAGAAGTAAAAATTGATCTTATGGATTTTTTAAAAAACTATGAAATAGATCCAAATTTACCTTTCAACAAACTTCCTGAAGAAATTAAACAAAAAATCTTTTGGGGAGAAGGAGAATGGTATGGATTAAAGGAAGTTATAGATTGGCTCGAAAGTAAAAAATACAAGCAACATGTAAGAATACTTTTATCTAAACTCAGAAGAGAAATAACTTGTCCTGTATGCAAAGGAACTCGTTTTAATCCTCAAGCACTTCTTTTTTATATTCAAGATTTAAATATAGGAGATTTTTATGCTTTAGAAATAACTCAGGCTAAAAAATTTATAATAGAGTTTCTTTCTAAAAATCAGCTTCCAGCTGAAGAAAGGCTTGCAAAAGAGATCTTAAAAAGACTTTCTTATTTAGAAGAGGTAGGACTTTCTTATCTTACTTTAAATAGAGCAAGTAAAACCCTTTCTGGCGGAGAAGCAAGTAGATGTCTTTTAACAAGAGCTCTATCATCTAATTTAGTAGAAACTCTTTATCTTATTGATGAACCTACAACAGGACTTCATCCTACTGATACTCAAAAAGTTCTTAAATTTATGGAAAACCTGGTTGCTCAAAATAATACCGTAGTTGTAGTAGAACATGATCCAGAAATTATTACTCAAGCTGATTTTTTAATAGATTTGGGACCAGAAGGTGGAGAAAATGGTGGATATCTTCTTTATGCTGGAAATCCAAAAAAAATTTTTGAAAAATCAACTCCTACTGCCTCTGCCCTTAAATCTATAAGCTCTCCTCATAAACCTATATCTTTTCCTTCTGAGTCCTATCATAAAAAACTAAGGATAATAAAAGCTAAAAAACACAATTTAAAAAATATAACTTTTTCTATTCCTATAAATGCCATTACTTCTATAGTAGGAGTCTCTGGATCAGGAAAATCAACTCTTCTTGAAGAAATAATTTATAAAGGTATTACAGCTTATAAACAAGGAATAAATTTTGATTTCTGTGAGTTTATTGAGGGATTTGAAAATTTTTCTCAAGTGCTTTTCATTACTCAAGAGCCTTTAGCACGTTCTCCAAGAAGTATAGTTGCTACTTACATAGGAGTTCTTCCTTATATTAGAAAACTTCTTGCCAGCACACCTTTAGCTAAAAAATACGGATATACCGAAACCTTTTTCTCATTTAATTCCGAACTTGCACAATGTCCAGAATGTAAAGGATTAGGTTTTAAGATTGTAGAAATGCAATTTCTTTCAGATCTTGTTCTTCCTTGTGAAGTTTGTAAAGGTAAAAGATTTAGAGATGAAGTTCTTGAAATAAAATGGAAAGATAAAAATATTGCAGAAATATTGGAACTTACAGTTGATTCTGCTATTGAATTTTTTAAAAACCATCCTCTTATAAGAAAACCTTTAGAAATTTTACAAAAGCTTGGTCTTAGTTATTTAAAATTAGGGCAACCTCTTTCAACACTCTCTGGAGGAGAGGCACAAAGATTAAAAATTGCTGAAATTTTGTCTCAAATAAAAAATGAAAGTGCACTTGTTCTTCTTGATGAACCCACAGTAGGTCTTCATATAAAAGATATAGAAAAACTTATCTCATCTTTAAAATTCCTCAAAGAACAGGGACATACTATTGTAGTAGTAGAACATAACCCAGAAATAATTTTATCTTCAGACTGGATAATTGAGCTTGGACCTGAAGGAGGAGAAAAAGGAGGTTATCTATTATTTGAAGGACCCATAAATGAATTTTTAAATCTTAAAAATCAAAAAAGTCCTACTGCTTATTATTTAAAAGAGTATTTAAAAGGTCTTAAACTTAAAGAGAAAGTAAAAAAAGAAAGAGAATATCAATATGAAACTAATTGTATAAAATTGAGAGGTATAAGGCACCATAATTTAAAAAACATAGATGTAGATTTGCCAAGAGAAAAATTTATTGTAATTACTGGAGTATCTGGTTCTGGAAAATCAACTTTGGCATTTGATGTAATATTTAATGAGGGACAAAGAAGATTTTTAGAAACCTTACCTGCTTATTTAAGACAGTTTTTAAAACTTCATGAAGAAATAGATTATGATCTTATTTCTGGAATTCCTCCTACAGTGGCTTTAGAACAAAGATCCGGAGAACTTTCCCCTCGTTCTACAGTTGGAACTCTTACTGAAATACTTCCATATTTAAGACTTCTTTATTCTAAGATAAGCAAAACCTATTGCCCTGAATGTAATACTGAATTGAAACCCCATTCTGAAAAAGAACTTCTTAAATTAGCTTTAGAAATCTTTAAAGAAGAAAAAATTGAAAAAAACGAGATTACTTTTCTTGCACCAATAATAAAACATCGCAAAGGGATTTATAGAAACCTTTTTGAAAAGCTTTTAAATTCTGGATATCATGAAGTAAGAATCGATTCAATCTTTTATAAAATGCCACCTATACCTTCTTTATCAAGATATAAGGAACACACCATTGAGATTGTGATTGGAAAAACAAATTTTGAAAAATTAAAAGTTTTTGAAGAACTTTTTTTGAAAACCTTAAAAGAAGGAAATGGAGAGGCTTTACTTTTGGTAAATTCTAAGGAGTTACTTTTTAGCAAAAAAAGAGCCTGTATAAGGTGTGGAATCAGTCTCCCTGAGCCTGACCCTCTTTTATTTGCTTTTAATTCAAAAATAGGAGCTTGTTCTTATTGTCAGGGACTTGGAAGAGTAGAAAATGAAATATGTCCTTTATGTAAAGGAAGTAGGTATAAAAAAGAAGTATTTTATTATAAAATAAATGGACTTTCCCTTCCTGAGCTTTGCGAGTTAAGTATTGAAAATGTAAAAAAATTTTTAGAGAGCCTTAAACTTGAAGGAAAAGAAAAAATCTTAGCTGAAGGACTCATTTCTGAAATTATATCAAGGCTTAATTGTCTAATTCAGCTTGGTGTAGGTTATTTAACTCTTGGAAGATCAGCAGATACTTTATCTTCTGGAGAAGCTAAGAGAGTAAGAATATCAGCTGAAATAGGGAGTAATCTTACAGGGGTTGCTTATATCTTAGATGAGCCTACTATTGGTCTTCATCCCAGGGATAATGCTAAATTAATAAAAGTTTTAAAATCTTTAAGAAATAAAGGAAATACTGTAATAGTAGTTGAACATGATGAAGATACTATTCTTTCCGCTGATTATATTGTAGATCTTGGTCCAGGTGGTGGTAAAAAAGGAGGAAAAGTTGTTTTTGTAGGTCCTCCTTCTGAACTTTTAAAAAATGAAAATTCAGAAACTGCAAAAGCTCTAAAAAATAAAAATAGAAAAAAATTAAAAAGTCTTAAAAGAATTCCTTCTGAATTTATTACTTTAAAAGAAGTCAATTTTAGGAATCTTAAAAATATAACTGTATCTATTCCTTTAAAAGCTCTTACAGTAATAGTAGGAGTTTCTGGTTCTGGAAAATCAACTCTTATATGTGATGTGCTTTATGAAAATCTTAAAAATCTTTTAAGTAGTAAATCATCAAATATTGAATTATGGGGAGTAAAAAAAATAGAAGGTTTTAAAAATATAAAAAGGGTTTATTTAGTGGATCATTCTCCAATTGGTAATACTCCAAGATCTACACCTGCAACTTATATAAATGTTTTTACTAATATTAGAGAAGTTTTTGCTGAAACTTCTTTAGCAAGAGAGAGAGGATACAAAGAAGGACGTTTTTCTTTTAATACCCGGGAAGGACAATGCTCTCATTGTAAAGGACAAGGATCTATTAAGGTTGAAATAAAATTTCTACCAGAGGTATATCAAATATGTGAGTATTGTAATGGAAAAAGATATAATCCAGAAACTCTTGAAATTTATTTTAAAGGAAAAAATATTTCTGATGTTTTAAATATGAACTTTTCTGAGGCCAAAGAATTTTTCAAACACTTTCCTTCTATTTATCAAAAATTAGATACTGTATGCAAAATAGGACTTGATTATTTAACTCTTGGTCAACCAAGTCCTTCTCTTTCAGGAGGGGAGGCTCAAAGAATAAAACTTGCTAAGGAATTTGTTAAATCCTCAAAATTAGGAACTCTTTTTATTCTGGATGAACCTACTACCGGACTTCATATAAATGATGTGGAAAAATTGATTAGTGTTTTACAAGGATTGATAGATAAAGGACATACTGTAGTTGTAATCGAGCACAATTTAGAACTTATTAAATGGGCAGATTGGATAATTGAGCTTGGACCTGAAGGAGGAGAAAAAGGAGGTTATCTATTGTTTGAAGGACCCATAAATGAATTTTTAAAAGTAAATACTCCAACTTCTGAAATTTTCAAAAAATATCTCGCTTCTTAAAAATACCAGAAAATTGGTTTATAAATTAAAATAATATACTAAAACAGATTGCAAATGAATATTAAGAAAAAATGATGTGCAGGAAATTTAGATTTCTCTTTGCGTTTTAAATTTTTATGGTATAGTATTTTTAAAGCTTTTATGTGAGGAATTAATTTTATGAAAGTCAAAAACTGGATGGTTACAGAAGTAATTACAGCTTCTCCAGAAAATACTGTAGAGGATGCTATACAATTAATGAGACGTTTTTCCATAAGGCATTTACCTGTTATAGAAAATGGAAAATTGGTAGGACTTGTGACTGAAAGTAATTTAAGGGCTTATCTTTCTTCTGAAAAATTACAATTTCCTCTAAAAGAAATTATGATTTTAAATCCTATTACTGTAGATCCTGAAACTTCAATTGATGAAGCAGCAAAAATTATATATAAATATAAAATTGGAGGACTCCCTGTTGTTACTCAAGATAAATTAATAGGAATTATTACTATTACAGATATTTTAGAAGCCTTTATTGAATTAATGGGACTTCTCAAATCTTCTTCTCGTTTAGATGTAATTCCTAAAAAAGACAATTTAGATGAAGTGCTTGATATAATAAGAAAAGGAGGAGGAAAAATTATTTCTATTGGAATGGATGTCAATTTAGATGGAGAAAAAGTATACTTTATAAGGCTTGAAAAGATAGCTCTTGATAAAATAGCTTCAGATTTAGAAGCTTTTGGTCATAAAGTAATTTCTTTAATGGAATAAAGAGAGATTAAAAATGAAAAGTGAGTTTAAGGTAAAAAGAACAATAGAAGAGATAAATAAAAAAATTGAAAAAGGAGATGTTGTAGTATTGACAGCTGAAGAGTTTTCAAAACTTGTAAAAGAAATTGGACCTAAACAAGCAGCTAAAGAGGTTGATGTAGTTACAACTGGAACTTTTTCTCCTATGTGTTCTTCAGGTGCTTTTATTAATTTTGGTCACCCTATTCCTACTATCAAAGCTTATAAAGTTTGGTTAAATGATGTTCCTGCTTATGGAGGGCTTGCTGCTGTAGATTTTTATATAGGTGCAACTGAACCAAGAGAAGATGACCCTCTTAATAAAGTTTTCCCAGGACAATTTCTTTATGGAGGAGGACATGTAATACATGATTTAGTAGCTGGAAAAAAAATTCATTTAAAAGCTTTAGGATATGGAACACATTGTTATCCAAGAAGAACTTATGAAACAGAAATAACTATTCATGATTTAGTAAATGCAGTATTATGTAATCCCAGAAATTCTTCTCAAAATTACTATTGTGCTATAAATCTTTCTGACAAAATCCTTTATACATATATGGGGGTATTGAAACCTAATCTTGGCAATGCTAATTATGCTACTGCAGGTTGTCTTTCTCCTTTACTTAAAGATCCTTATTTAAGAACTATAGGAATAGGAACAAGAATTTTTCTTGGAGGAGCTAAAGGTTATGTAATCTGGTGTGGAACTCAGCATAAGATGGATGTAAAAAGAACTCCTAAAGGTGTTCCAATTCAACCTGGAGCAACTCTTATGGTTATAGGTAATTTAAAAGAAATGAGCCCTAAATGGCTTGTTGGAACAAGTCATTTAGGATATGGTTGTTCCTTAGCTGTAGGATTGGGAATTCCTATACCTATTTTAAATGAACAGGTAGCAGAATGGGCAGGACTTTCTGATGAAGATCTCTTTACTCAAATAGTAGATTATTCTTATGATTATCCTAATGGAATAAAACGTAATTATGGTATTGTAAGCTATGCAGAACTGAAAAGTGGAAAAATAAATATCCTTGGTAAGGAAGTATTTACTTACCCTGTTTCCAGTCTTTCAAGAGCAAGAGAGATTGCAGAAATTATTAAAAATTGGATAAAAAATGGAGAAATGTTTTTAACTGAACCTGTAGCAAATTTACCTGGCACGTATCTTTTTCCTATGAGATAAATTTAAAAGGTAAGATAAAATGGAAACTTTTTTGATTGTCTTTCAAATAGTTTTAGCTATTTTAATTATTCTTATAGTTTTAATAAATGTAACTAAAGGTTCTGAATATGGAGCGGTTTTTAGAGGGGCAGAAGCTATTTTTGGAGGAGCAGGACCTACTAATTTTTTAAATAAAGTTACTATGATTTTAGTTCTTCTTTTTTTTCTTAATTCTATCCTTCTTACCAAAATTTTTACTGAAAAACACAAACCCTCTATTCTAAAAACTAATATTCCTGCTTCTTCAGCTTCTAAGGAAACTTTACCTCCTGTCTCTTCTCCTTCTATTCCAGTTCCTCCTAAAGAACCTCTTTCAATTCCTGAAAATACCACTCAAAAATAATTCAAAATGAAAAACTTAGTTATTTTTGGAGCTACAGGATCTATAGGAAATTCAACAATAGAATTTATAAAGAGTTGTCCTAATAAATTTAAAATTATAGGACTTTCAGCCAGATCAAGAATTAAAGAGCTTAAACAAATTTCTGAAACTTTTAAAGTCCCTTATATAGTTGTAGAAAAAGAAGAAGATGCAAAAATTTTAAGCTCATCTTTAAACTATTCTGCTCAGGTGTTATGGGGAGATGAAGGATTAAAAGATCTTGCTTCTTTAGATTCAGTAGATATAGCAGTTATAGGAATTTCTGGAATAAAGGCTCTTATCCCTACTTATTATGCTTTAAAAGCAGGAAAAAGAGTAGCTATAGCAAATAAAGAATGTATTATAGCAGTAGGTAGTTTTTTAAAAGAAATTGCTAAATATCATAAGGCTGAACTTTTACCTGTAGATAGTGAACATTCTGCTTTTTTTCAATTATTACAAAAAGAAAAAAAAGAGCATATAGAAAAACTTATCATTACTGCTTCAGGAGGTCCATTTTATAAAACTCCTATTAAAGAATTTTCTAAGATCACTCCAGAGATGGCAGTTTCTCATCCCACTTGGAAAATGGGTAAAAAAATTTCTGTAGATTCTGCAACTTTGATGAATAAAGGTTTTGAAGTATTAGAAGCAATGGTGCTATTTGATTTTCCTTTAGATAAAATTGAAGTAGTTATTCATCCTCAAAGTTTGGTGCATGGAATTATAAAACTTATAGATGGTTGTTATTTAATGCATTTAAGCTCTCCTGATATGAAAATTGCTATAGCTTATGCTCTAAATTATCCAGAAAGAGTTAAACTTCCAATAAAAAGTTTAGATCTTACGACAACAAAATATCTTATTTTTGAAAAACCAAATTTTAAAAAATTTTCTTGTTTAAAATTGGCTTATAAAGTAGGTAAGCTGGGAGGAGTCTATCCTTTAATCTTAGAAGCTGCAGATGAAGTAGTTGTAGATGCATTTCTAAATCGTAAGATCACTTTTGATAAAATTTCTTATTTTCTTGAAAAAACTTTAAATGAATTTAAAATACCCTCTATTAATTTAAAAGATATTAATGAAACTTTAGAGTTTCATAAAAAAGTTTGTGAATTTACAGAGAATCTTATTAAGAAGAGTTGTTTATGATTACAACTATAATTGTTGCTATTTTAGTAATTGGTATTCTTATTTTTATTCATGAATTAGGACATTTTTTAGCTGCTAAATGGTTAGGAGTTAGAGTTGAAATTTTTTCTCTTGGATTTGGTCCTCGTATTATTGGTTTTACAAAAGGTGAAACCGATTATAGACTATCTTTTATTCCTTTAGGTGGATATGTAAAACTTTATGGAGAACATCCAGAAACTATATCATCTATAGCAGAAACTGAAAAAGCTTTTGGTTTTAAAAAACCTTGGCAAAAAGCTATTATAGTAATTGCAGGACCATTAGCTAATTTTCTTTTGGCTATTTTTATTTTCTGGTTCTTATTTGTTAGTGTAGGAAGTTATATTTCACCAGCTAAGGTTGGAGAGGTTTTACCTGGTTCTCCTGCTGAAAAAGCAGGTCTTAAACCAGGAGATGAAATATTAGAAATAAATGGAAAAAAAATTAAATCTTTCCAAGAAATTATTTTTTCTTTAAGAGGAAATAATATTAAAGAAACAGTTAACTTAAAGATTAAAAGGAATAAACATATTTTCGAAGTAAAAATTAAACCCGAGTTAAAAGAAGGTTATAATATTTTTGGTAAAAAAACTAAAATTCCTTTTATAGGAATTAAATCTACTCAAGAAATTATTCACCAAAAACATGATCCTATATCTGCTTTTATTTTGGCTATTCAAAAAGTAATAGAAATTACAGGTCTAATTTTTTGGGCTATTTATAAACTTTTTACAGGAGAATTACCCTTTTCTACTCTTGGAGGTCCTCTTACTATTGGAAAAATGGCAGGAGAAACTGCGAGACTTGGAATATTTGCTCTTTTTTCATTTACAGCCCTTTTATCTATAAATTTAGGTGTAATCAATATATTACCTCTTCCTATGCTTGACGGAGGGCATCTTATCCTTTTTATTATTGAAGCTATAAGAAAAAAACCTCTTTCTCTAAAAACTCAGGAATTGATTTTTAAAATAGGACTGATTTTAATAATCGCTTTGAGTATAGCAGTTTTTTATAATGATATTTTAAAACTTCTTAGCGGATGGAAGCTCCCTTAATTCTTGCTATTGAAACCTCTGGAAAGACCGGAGGTATTGCACTTTTTAAAGAAATTTTATTAGGTGAAATAGCTCTAACATCTAAAAAATCTTATTCTACTATCATCTTTAATTCTTTACCTTTTCTTGAAAAAAATTTAGGTTTTTTTTTAAAAGATATAGATTATTATGCTATTGATATAGGACCAGGGAGTTTTACAGGTTTAAGAATTGGACTCTCTATTTTAAAAGGTCTTAATCTTGCATTTCCAAAACCAGTTATTCCAGTATCCAGTTTAGAAGTATTAGCAACTAATTTTATCAACTACTCTCAAAGTATAGTAAGTTTAATTGATGCATATAGTAAAGAAGTTTTTTTAGCCTCTTATCAATGGAATGATTTTTATTTAAAGATTAAAATTCCACCTATTTGTATCTCTTTAAAAGAATTACCTCAATATATAAAAAGCCCTTCTCTTTTTGTAAGCGAAACTTTAGAAAAATGGAATGAATTTTTTGAAAAAAGTTTAAAAAATTTTTTTATCAAACCACCCTTTTCTCCTTATTTAAGCGCTGGTTTGGTTGCAAAATTAGCTTACATAAAATTAAAACAAGGTATAGCAGAATTTAAAAATGCTGAAGAGCTTTTGCCTCTTTATTTAAAACCTTCAGAGGCAGAAAGAAAAAGTGGATTGAAAATAACATGATCATTTTTCTTTTAAGAAGATTTTTAACCCTAATAATTACTTTTTTTGGAATAACCATAATTAGTTTTTCTATTATTCATTTAGCTCCTGGTGGTCCTTTAAGCCCCTTTACTGAATTTAACCCAAAAATTACACCTGAATATCGAGAAAAACTTATAAAAATGTATGGACTTGATAAACCTCTCTATATTCAATACTGGAATTGGTTAAAGGGAATAGCTAAACTTGATTTTGGAAAATCTTTTTCTTTAGATCAAAGACCTGTTTGGGATAAAATAAAAGAAAGACTTCCTATAACCATTTTTATCAATGCCTTATCTTTAATTTTGATCCTTCTATTTAGTATTCCTTTAGGAGTTTATTCTGCTGTTAGAGCTGGAAGTGTGTTTGATAGAATAACAACAGTTATTACTTTTATTGGATATGCAATGCCAAGCTTTTGGTTAGCTATAATTTTGATGATGATCTTTGGAGTAAAACTTCAGTGGCTTCCTATTTCAGGACTTCATTCTACAATAGGATATGAAGAAATGACCACACTTCAAAAAATCTGGGATTGGACTAAGCATCTTATTTGCCCTTTATTTGTGGCTACTTTTGGAGGAGTAGCTGGAGTTTTAAGATATGTAAGAAATTCTATGTATGAAGTTTTAAAAGCAGATTTTATACTTTTTGCTAAGGCTAAAGGTCTTCCAGATAATGTAATAATTTATAAACATGCCTTAAGAAATGCTCTTT
>Ga0180300_10001169_pt1 | contig 12128 bp, 9 predicted proteins | sample GuaBasSediGuay15_FD_121798 | JGI IMG/M metagenome (GOLD analysis project Ga0180300, IMG submission 121798) | Subseafloor sediment microbial communities from Guaymas Basin, Gulf of California, Mexico - Guay15, Core 4569-2, 21-24 cm | ecosystem: Environmental > Aquatic > Marine > Hydrothermal... | reverse complement strand
CTTCGGAACTGCCCAGCGCGCCGGTGAGCGGCGACTTGCCCCCCACCCCGTGCCGCCCCGCGCCGGGAAAATTGCTGCCCTGCATAATGCCGGGCGCGAAGATGAGCAGGTTGTCCGGGCTGAGCGGGTTCGTTCGGGGCGGTAGGTCACGCAGCAACAGGTAAGACACCACCGCCCGCCCGCCGACCAGCAGGCGGTAAAAGTCGTCGTCGGGTCGCTCAACGCGGACGTCACCGGTTGTCAGATCCACATGTAAGATTTTGCCGTGTGTACCGCCAATCATTTTTCTACCTCCCGATGTGACCGTTCAATCGAAGATGAGCCAGGCGAACTTGCCGACGCCAAGCCGGAAATAGAGCACCGCCGCCAGGACGAACAGCAGTACAAAGAGGGCAATGACGGCCCAGTCTGCTCTCCGCAGGACCGATTCGTGCAAGTACGTTCGTTCGCTGCTGCCGGTAAAAGCCTTCGATTGAAGCACGACCTCCAGTTGCTGAGATTTGACCATCGCCCCCAAAATCAAGGGAATTGCTACCTTACTATAGACGCGCACACGCTTCACCGGCCCCATCTTCTCCACCGCCAGCCCGCGTAACCGCTGCGCCTCGATGATCGTCTGGATCTCTTCGAAGAGGAGCGGGAAGAAGCGCAGTGTGGAGGAGAAGATGAAGACCAACTTGTAGGGAACCTTGGCCCGAACGAGCCCCACGATCATATTGTCCACCTCGGTGGTGAAGATGCCCAGAGGGATGACCAGCATCAGGGCTAGGGTCTTGAATATCACCGCCCATCCGTACAGCAATCCCTCCACCGACATACCTCCGCCGCCGATCAGCCACCAGTTGGCAGGGAAGGTGAAGAGAGGCGTCAGCACTTCTTTGCCCGTGAGCGCCTTGACCTGGTCGGTGTTCCAGAACCCGTGGGTGATTAGAAGCAAAATGTAGAACGGGATCATCACCCTGACGACCGTCTTAATATAGGCCGCTTTAACTCCAGCCAGGAGGCAGGCGATCACGAGGACGAGCGCCAGCGCAGCCAGTGCAATAGGGCTCTCCCAGACAAAGGCCACGGTGCTGATGACTGCGATCATCAGCAACTTGGGCCGGAAATCGAGGCGTGTGAAGAGCGAGTCACGCTCGACCGTTTGGAATCTCATCATTCTTCGAGGGTAGAAAGCAGTCGGCGACTTCCCTGGGGGTGAGCAGTTTGAAGTCACGTCCCTCCCGTCGGGCGAGGCGCTGGGCCAGCAGAACCGCCTGGGGCGGGCTGAGGAAAGTGGACCTCAGGAGTTCGGCTTGGTGGTAAACCTCTCGGATCGGGCCATCGAGCAGAATCATCCCCTTCCCCATCACGATCACTCGTTCGGCGTACTCAGGCATCAGATAAAGGTGGTGGGTGATCACGATCACCGTCTTGCCCATCCGATGCAACTGCTTACTGATGTCCAGGATGTACTTCGCCCCGCGATAATCCTGGCCCGTGGTAGGCTCGTCAAAAATGATGATCTCGGGGTCCATCGCTAGGATGGCAGCGATCACAACCCGGGCCCGATCCCCTTTCGGGAGGGAAAAGGGATGTGCGTCGCGTACCTCCAGCAATCCTAAGCCATCCAGGCTTCCAGCCGTGCGTGCTTCGACTTCCTCCCTGGGGTAACCCAGATTGACCAGAGCGAATGCTACCTCATCGCCAACCGTGGCGTTGAAGATCTGGGTATCGGGGTTCTGAGCGACGTAGCCGATGCGTCGGGCCAACTCGCTCACAGTGAGTTCCCGTGTGTCAGCGCCGTCCACCGTGACGAGCCCCTCCGTCGGTTTCAGCAGGCTGAGAAAGTGTTTGACGAGGGTGGTCTTGCCGGCACCGTTCTGGCCGATGATGAGCACGTATTCTCCGGCGCGGATGTCCAGTGACACCCCGCGCAGCGCCTCGGTGCCATCGGGGTAGGCATATCGCAGGTTCCGCACGGAGAGGAGCGGATCGCCGCTGCGCGTCAGCGGCTCAGGGAACACTTGCGGGGGCGCTATCCTGCACTCTCCCCGCAAGGAGTCGAGTGCACGCAGGGCCTGCTCAAGCCGCACCGGCACATTGGGCACCGGGATGCCGGCCTTTTTGACCATGTAGAACGTGGTGGCGACCTGGGGCGGTCGTAGATTATGCTCATGCAGAAGTTCAACCTGGGAGTAAATCTCATCCGGTGTACCAATGGTGATCAATTCGCCGTGGGATAGAAGGGCAATCCGGTCGGCGTACTCGGCCATTTGCTCCGCGGCGTGGCTGGCCATCAAGATCGTCACCCCAAGTTCTTCATTGAGTTCACGTACAACGGCAAATACTTCCTGTTCGCCGATTGGATCGAGTTGGGAGGTCGGCTCATCCAGGACCAAGAGGTCCGGCTGCATCGCCAGCGCAGCAGCGATAGCCAGCCGTTGCTTCTGGCCGCCCGAGAGTTCGTGGGGGTGCTTCTGCTCGGTGCCCTCCAGACGCACGGCGGCCAGCACGCGCGGGATACGTTTGAGTATCTCCTCACGCGGCACGCACAGGTTCTCCAGGGCGAAGGCGATCTCATTCTCCACCGAGGTGGTGATCAGTTGCGTCTCGGGGTCTTGAAACACCGCCCCTACGTGGCGGGCTAGCCGGCTCACTGGATGAGCGAGCGTATCCAGGCCCGCTACGGTGACCCGCCCGAAAAAACGTCCGCCGTAAAACTGAGGCACGATCCCGTTGAGCGTCAGGCAGAGCGTCGTCTTCCCTGCGCCCGTCGGCCCGATCAGGCCCAAGAATTCGCCCTCACGGATCTCGAGCGAAATATCGCGGAGGACCGGCTCTGGTGAGCGCGGGTACATATAGGAGAGCCTGTCAAAGACCGCAATCGGAGTACCCATGACAACGGCCTACCCCCCGCGGGTGACTAAACCTGCGGGGGGTCTTCTGGCACTAATAGATCGCTTCGGTTGGCTTGACTAACCCAATGGCACGCAGACCGGCGATCACGCCGCTGCCGATCACAGCGCCGGTCAGACAACGGAACAGGTGCTCCATCGGGATGACCGGGATGAGGGTGATCCAGACCTCTTCAGGCCAGTTGAACATAAAATATAGGATGACGGTCACGCTCAGATGTGAAATCCCCGCGATCATCCAGGTGCCGAGGAACAGGCCAGCGGCGATCAGGCCGATGTTCTTGCTATTGATCCAGCGGGCGAACAGGGTTCTGGTCGGCAACACATACAGCACGATACCGGACCAGTCCACGAATGAATTCAGGAGCGCCACAGCGACGCCCACGCCGTTCAGGAAGATTGCCCGGCCGATAAACAGAAGAAATTCGATGATGAACAGCACGGATAGTGGGATCCACCATCGCCTGCGCTTTTCCCTCAACGTCATAGAGCCAGCAGCGAAGCCCGCGATGACCGCACCCCATACCGAGGCGGCCGGCACCGGGCCGGCAGTGTGAGGAGCCAGAAAAACGCCGATCAGTCGGCCGATGCCGCTGGCAATTGCCCCGGCGATTGGCCCGAGGATCCACCCGACGAGCGGATAAACACCCTGGCTCATCGGGAAACTACCCCCAAGGGCTAGGATGGCGGAGAAGGGAATAAAGGACAGGGCGGCCACTACAGCGGCCAGCACGACGATGTAGGCAATCGGCGCGCCGTCAATGGTCGCTCCGCTCAGGAATCTGACTTCACGTTCCTCACCGGTGGGTCTCTGAGACATAGTTTACACCTCCTTGGGTTTAGGATTTATCAGTAGTTTTGCAGATTTTACATCCGGGGTCTTGGAGGCCCATCTCCGAGGCTCGTAGCCCCCGTCCCGGGGGCGTCATGGGCGGATTTTGCCCCGCTTTTGGTCGCCCCCGAGGACGGGGACTGAGAGCGCGTAAAAAGTATAGAGTTCTCAGCCGGACGCTACCCGTGCCTTCTCACAAATCGGCGCATGCGCTCCAGCGCCTCCTCGATCTTCTCATAGGCGGTGGCGTAGGAGCAGCGCACATACCCCCGCCCGGCCTCACCGAAGGCGCTGCCCGGGACCACCGCTACTCTCTCCTCGTGCAGCAGTTTCTCGGCGAACTCGTTCTCGTCCATCCCCGTGATCTCGACGGAGGGGAAGGCGTAGAAGGCGCCCTGCGGCTCGAAACACTTCAGGCCAATCTCATTCAGCCCGTCCACGATGAGCCGGCGGCGACGGTCGTATTCGGCCACCATCTCCCGTACGAAGGGTTCCCCTTCACGCAGCGCCGCCAGTGCTGCGTATTGTGAGACGGTCGGCGCACACATAATCGTGTACTGGTGCACCTTGCGCACCATGCTCAGAATCTCGGCCGGGGCGGCCATGTACCCGATGCGCCAGCCGGTCATGGCGTAAGACTTGGAGAAGCCTTGCAATAGAATGGTACGGTTGTACATCCCCGGCAGGCTGGGAAAGCAGACGTGCTCCACGCCGTAGACCAGCCGGTCGTAGATCTCATCGGAGATGACCAGCAGATCGTGCTGCTTGGCGACGGCAGCGATTTCGTTGAGGCGCTCTCGGCTCATCACCGCGCCGGTGGGGTTATTGGGATAGCCGATGAGCAAAACTTTCGTGCGGGGGGTGATGGCGGCTGCGATGGCCTCGGCCGTGACTTGGAAGTCATTCTCGACCGTCGTCGGTATGATGACCGGCGTGCCCCCGGCGAAGATGACCTCCGGTGCATAGGAGACGAAGCAGGGGTGAGGGATGATGACCTCGTCGCCGGGATCGAGGGTGGCGGCCAGTGCCAGGTAAAGCGCCTCGGAGACGCCGACGGTGACCAGTATCTCACTGGCCGGGTTGTAAGTCTGGCCGTACATCCGGTCAAGATGCTCGGCGATGGCGCGGCGGAGTTCCATCAGACCGGAGTTGGAGGTATAGTGGGTCTCCCCGCGCCTGAGGCACTCGATGCCGGCCCGCACGATGGGCTCAGGCGTGTCGAAATCGGGTTCGCCTATCCCGAGACTGATGACGTCCTCCATCGTGGCGGCGATGTCGAAGAAACGACGGATGCCGGATGGGGGGACAGAAGCGATGCGCTCAGAGACAAAGTTGCGTATGCGGTGCATGGTTTCCTCCGTAGTTACATGTTGTATGGAATTACCCGGCAGGATTTGCGCTGTCTGCGGGAATCCTGTGGACAAGATGGCATCTTGTCTTGCGTTGATTGCGGCCGGAGGCCGCGCTATGTTGTGTGATAGGCAGGTTCGGGGCAACGCCATTCCTCCGACCAGTTGTCGCCGAGGACCGTGAGTATGCCGCAGCCGTGGCATTGCTCTCGACAATCCACCAGCGTCTCCCCGCGCTGACTGCGCCGGTACTCTCCCAGCAGGAATTTCCTGCTCACCCCGGTGCTGACGACCTCCCAGGGGAAGACCTCATCAGGTGAGCGTTCGCGACGGGCATAGAAATCGGGATCAAGTTCGGCCTCGGCGAAGGCCCGCATCCACGCGCTAAAGTCCCGTATCTCGTCCCAGGCGTCGAAGTGCGCCCCCAGTTCCCAGGCCCGCCGCACGACCGTGCCCAGCCGCCGGTCGCCCCGCGAAAGCACGGCCTCCAGCAGCGTCGCTTCGGGGTCACTGTAGTCCAACTTCAGACCCCGCCCGCGAAGATGCCGCCGCAGGAGTGCTTGCTTTTCGTGAATAGAAGGGGTCGGCTCCAGCCCTACCCATTGAAACGGCGTGTGTGGCTTGGGCACGAAGGTGTTCACGCTGACATTGACCTGCGCCCGTCGTCCGTGCACCTTCCGTCCCGCCGCCCGCACTGCCCGCGCCAGGTCGGCGATGGCCCACACGTCGTCCATTCGCTCCCCTGGCAAGCCGATCATAAAGTACAACTTGATCGTGCGCCAGCCGCGCTCGAACACCTCCCGCGCTACGTCAAGCATCTGCTCGGTGGTGATGGGCTTGTTGATGATGGCGCGCAACCGCTCGGTGGCCGCCTCCGGCGCGAAGGTAAACCCCGTGCGTCGTCCCCGCGCAATCGCCTCCGCCAACGTGACCGAGAAACTGTCGGCCCGCAGCGCAGGCAGCGAAATGGAGAGGTGCGCGTCGCCAAAGCGCATGGTGAGGGCTTTCACCAATCCACCAATGCCAGAGTAATCGGACGAAGAGAGGGACAGCAGGCCGACTTCCTCAAAGCCGGTTTGGGGCAGAATGGCCTCAACCGCCTCCAGCACCTCCTCGACGGGCCGCTCCCGCACCGGCCGGACGACCATCCCGGCGTGGCAGAAACGGCAGCCACGAGTGCAACCGCGCTGGATCTCGACCATTGCCCGGTTGTGGGCTACATCCACTGTGGGGACGATGAGCCGCGTCGGCGGCGGGGGCAGGACGGGGACGACGCGCTTGAGGACGGGCAAGCGGGCTTCGGGGACGTTGGGCTCGACGGCGGCGACCGTGCCGTCGGCGTTGTAGCGCACATCGTAGAAGCGCGGCACATAGACGCCGGGGATGCATGCCAGTGCCCGCAATTGCGCCTCCCGCGATTCCCCGCATATCTCCCGGTAGGCCCGCACCACCTCGACAATGGTTTCCTCCCCATCGCCGATGACGAAAGCGTCCACGAAGTCGGCCACCGGCTCCGGGTTGAAGGTCGCGTGGCCGCCGGCGATGATGAGTGGATGCCGTCCGTCCCGTTCCTCGGATCGCAGCGGGAGGCCCGCCAGATCGAGCATCTCCAGCAGATTGGTGTAGAGTTGCTCGTAGGGGAGGCTGACGCCGACGATGTCGAAGTCGGTCAAAGGCCGTTTGCTTTCCAGGCTGTAGAGCGGGGTACGTGCCTGGCGCAGCGCCGCGATCATATCCACCCACGGCAGGTAGGCTCGCTCGGCCAGCACGTCCGGCAGCGCGTTGAGCACGTCGTAGAGGATCGCCAGCCCCAGGTTGGACATACCCAGGTCGTAGATGTCGGGGAAGGCCAGGCAGACCCGCGTGGGCGTGGTCTCCCAATCCTTGGCGACGCTGTTGTACTCGCCGCCGACGTAGCGCCCCGGCTTCTGCACTGTGGGCAGGATGCGCTCCAACCGGTTCAGGTCAATCTGCATCGTATGGGTCCACTCGTCTTAAACCGACAACCTGAATGGAACGCGGGTGAACGCGGATTCCGCAGATAAGGGAATCAGCGTGGATCAGCGTTAATCTGCGTTCAGAATCCTGCTCAGCCCGCGATCACCTTAACCAGAACTCTGCGGCGGCGTGGGCCATCGAACTCGGCCAGGAAAATGCCCTGCCAAGTGCCCAGCACCAGTTTACCTCCGGCAATTGGCACGAACTGCGACGCGCCTACCAAGGAGGACTTGAGATGTGCGGGCGAGTTCCCCTCGCCGTGGCGGTATTCCGGCCGTCGTGGGGAGATCGCATCGAGTCCTACGCCGATGTCGTGTTGGACATCGGGGTCCCAGTTCTCGTTCAGGGTCAGGCCGGCGGTAGTATGAGGGCAAAAGATGAAGCATATGCCCTGGCGCACCCCGCTGCGGCTGACGATGGTTTGCACCTCAGCGGTGATGTCGTGGAAAGCCTGGCGGCCCTGCGTCGAAATCTCGATCTGTTCCATGCTTGTATCCTATGTCTCACATCTCACGTTTCACGCTTCACATTCTCAGTATGCAACTACTCAGCCGTTCCGCCAGATTTGAGATCGGACGCAGATTAACGCAGATTTCCGCAGATCAAATTCAAAAATCAGCGTTTGGCGGCGTTCGTCTGCGTCCTAAAGGATGCGCTCCAACGCCCTAACTGAGGTCGGCTGAGCAGTTACCTCAGTATAACACTTTGCGCGTAGTTTGACAAAAGGGGAAAGGCTGGTAAAATTGGGTTCGCATGGCCCCATCGTCTAGTGGCCTAGGACGCCGGCCTCTCAAGCCGGAAACAGGGGTTCGAACCCCCTTGGGGCCATTCCACCAAATACTGCATCGAGATTGACCTCGTCGCTGCGGCTGAGGGGTGGGAGTGAAGCATTGGCTATGTCCCACCGGTCCCACCACCGCCCCACCTCACCAGGTGGGGCTTTCCGTTGGTTATAGCGATTATAACAGTTATAGCCATAGGGCGGGGAAGTGTAGCATAGTGCTACGGTGCTACACTTGCTACACTTCGCATCCCATATTATGGCTTTCTCCCTTCCGCAGAACCGGTAAGACCGGTAAGAGTGGTAAGTGACAATGCCTGACGACTTCAATCCCATGGAATGGATCACCACTAAAGAGGCGGCGGAACTGACGGGATGCCACGTTAAGCATATACGCCGCTTGGTCAAGGAAGGCAAGATAACAGGCACAAAGCGTGGCAGGCGCGATTGGTGGGTAGACAAGGCCAGCGTCAAAGCCTACATCGCCGAGATGAAGCGACTAGGGCCCGCAAAACATAATCCCTAGTTTTTGAGGGTTGGCTGCCTGGCGAGCCACCGGCACGCTCTTCTGCCCTGTGCCGCCATCCCTGCTCTCGCTCGGGCAGCTATCTCGTATCCGGATAGTATTGTAGGGCGCGATTTCAATCGCTGTGCATCCCATTCAGCGACTCTCCAGCGCCTCCAGATTCCTGCGGGGCAAGTCCCACTCTGGCGAAAGGGAGATAGCACGCTCGAAGTATTCGCGGGCGGCCTCCAGGTTTCCCTGCTCGCGAGCGACCACGCCGAGGTTGTTGTACAGACGGGCGTCGTCAGGGGCTTGTAGCAGCGCCCCTCGTAGCACCGCCTCGGCCTCGGCCCACGCCTCCATCTGGATAAAGGCCGCACTCTGCCCCACGGCCACGTCGGCCGGCGAAGCACCGAGAGCCTCCGCTCGCTCGAAAGCCTGTAAGGCCCCATCGGCATCCCCCTCATCCAGCAACAGGTCTCCCAGGCGCAGCCAACGGGCCGGTTCCTTCGCCCGGGCCAGCATATCCTCTGCCTTGGCGGTCTGATCTGGGGGCAGCAGGCGGAGGGCCTCCTGGAGGTGCTGGGTGGCCAGATCGGGGCGGTCCAATTGCAGATAAACGGCGCCCAGGTTGAGATGGGCCAACGGTTGGTTTGGGTCGCGCCGGAGGGATTCGTCCAAAAGTACGTGCTCTGCCTCCTGCCACTGGCCTTGCTCCATAAGGGTTCCGGCCAGGTTGTTCCAGAACAGGGCGTTTCCGGGTTGCAGAATGGTGGCCTTTTCAAAGGCAGCCTGGGCCTCGGTGTAACGTCCCAGATAGAAGAGAGCCAGTCCGGTGTTGTTCCAGGCCATTCCGCTGGTGGGATCCAGGTCGGTGGCCCGTTGGGCGGCCTCCAGGCCGGCCTCGGGGTCGCCTTGTTCGCTATACAACCGCGCCAGGTTGGTGAACGGCACAGAGGAGAGGGGAGCGCGGCGGCCCCCCCACTCCCACAGGGTCAGGTCGCTGCGCCAGAAAGGAAGCACCGTCTGGATGATAAGCACGCTGGCCGCCAGCCACAAAGGGGGAAGCATCTGTCCCAGGACGCCACCTATGGATGAGGGACGAGATTTCCACGCTGCCAGAGGGCGCAGCAGGGGGACGGCCGCCAGCGAGAACAGTGTCAGCGGGAAGAGCAGGAAACGCTCGGCGATGAACGCTCCACCGGTCAGATCCAGCGGAAGAATGTTGATCACCGGCAGCAGGGAAAGGGTGCCGGCCACGGCCAGCCAACCGGAGCGGGGGGCCTTTCGCACCAGCGCCACCAGGCCGGCTACTAGTGCCAGAACCGCAACCAGCGACGCCCACGCCGCAGGGTCATCGGTTGGAATGGGCAGGGTGCTGTAGTGGATGGGGGTAAGGGTGGTGAAGGGCCAGACGATCAGAACCCCGTACTCTGCCAGAGAGCGGGCTACCAGGAGCAGGTGTTGGAGCGGGCCACCCGTGGGAATGCCGGCCAGGGGCAGCAGCAGGTAATGCAGGGAGACGATGCGAACGTACAGGTAGACGCCCCCGCCGGCGAGCAAGGCCCCATAGGTGATCAGGTCGCCCGACTGCCGGAGGCTGTGCCAGAATTGGGAGAGCGGCCACAGGCGACGTCCTCTGGTGGCCAGGTGCCAAAGAGGCAGGACGACCGCAAAGGCGACTGCCATCTCTTTGGTCAGAGCGGCCAGCAGGAAGGCCAGCCCCACAGTCAGCGCGCGCGCGACGGGGTGCTGGCGCAGGGTTATGTCGGCCACCAGGGCCAGGAGGAGAAAGGCCGTCAGCAGCAGGTCAAAGCGGCTGGAGATGAAAGTTACCCCTTCCACCAGGGCGGGATGTAGGCCGTAGATCAAGCCGGCGCCAACCGCAAGCCAGGCACTCCTTGCGTCGTTACCCTCAGCCGACCACAGATAGCAGGCCAGGATGGCGACCAGGCCGGTGTTGAGAGCGTGCAGCAGGATGTTGGTCAGGTGGAAGATGGTGGGGTTCAGGCCGCCCAGTCGTAACTCCTCGATGAAGGTCAGCAGAGCGAGCGGGCGGAAATAATTGGGTGAAATGACGAAGGGCTGGCGCAGTGTTTCCACCAGGAGGGCCGGGTTACGGTAGAGCGGCATGTCGGATAGGAACGTGACGTCGTCCCAGACCAACCCGTTCTGCAACGCCGGCAAGTAGACGAACAGCACGATCAGCGCCGGTACTGCCGCCAGCCAGCGGCGGTCTATCTTCCCGAACCACCTGGACGCTAGCAGACTGTGCATCATTGTCAACTCACGTGATCAACCGACCCAATAGTTATTGATATGCCTGATCAAAAAGATGATCTGCAACGAAAACAGAATGCCGATTGTAAGCCACCTGACCCCTTTCCATTTGTCTTTTGAGAGGACTTCAGCAGCCGCAATGAACAATGGAAAGACGGCGACCAGAAAGCGCGTGTAGGACCAAAATGTACCCGTCATCGGGGGTACAATACCCGCTAGGATAGCAAACCAGAAATACCTCCTGTCAGTTCTCCATATCTTGAACAGAAAAACGACGAGAACCACAAACCATAGGCGGTCGAAGGCAGAGTAAAGAGTCCCGTGCAAGTACCTAATATCGGCGAAAGATCGCACAAAAGCAGGCAGATCAAGAAGGCTCGATATCGAACGTTGACCGATGAAGTATTTCTCAGCCTCGATTCCCTCCAATGGATTCCCCGTTGAAAGGTACATGATAGCGAAGTACATAAACATGCTCGCTACCGGTGCCGTCAGGTATACCAAGTCCTCAAGTCGCACCTTGCCCTTTTCTCTCCATGATTGATAGATGTCATAGAAAAACGGAACGACAGCAAAAAGGCCGGGCTCTCGTGCGAGGGGAAGAAAGAAGGACGCGAGGGCAGCTAAGAGGTAATCACGACGGTACAAGGCGATGAAAAACACCATGGTTAAGAGAAGGAAAAGGGATTCGGTGTACGGAAAAGCGAAAAACAAGGCACCCGGGTAAGCCACAAGCAACAGAGTGGAGAGATCGGCAACGTTTTCACCATGATAATTCCACACGAAGTAATGAAACAGAAGTAACCCGATCAGGGAGAAGAGATTGGACAGCACAAGCGCCGAGATGAGGTGATCACCCAAGAACAGAAAAGATCCCAGTCTGATGCAGATCGGCCAAAGGGGGTTAAGAGCGTTGGAGATTGCACCGGGTTGGTAGCCCATCTCACTCAGATAGAGATAATGATTGCCATCCCAGGTTTTGTAAGCACTGGCTAAAGAAGGTGGATCGTCGGGCGGCCAGTGGAAGTTCTCGTGATAGATCTCTGTGGCAAAGATTGACGGGAGAAGTTGGAAAGTCAGATACACGAGGGCAAGCAGGTAGACTTTATACGAGAGAAGAGGCAGGAGCAGCCTTGTCCACTTATACTTTCGGCGCTCGGCGTTCTCGAGGGCTGTAACGGCTTGCTCCACGTGATCCATAAAGATAAGTTCTCCTCCAGATTGTGGTCGAGAGCGTCCGTTCATCCACCGCTGGTCGTCAGGCGGCTGCTGAAGGTAATCCCAGTATAGCGCAACCCGGTGCGGAAGTCAAACTTCGCAGCGCTATCATTGCCAGCGAGAGCGGTCGTTCCGCCGAATTCACGTGCCGACTTGCGTCTTAGAGCCTTATGTGGTATAAAAGGGTTACATGCCCCCGTAGCTCAGTAGGATAGAGCACCGGCCTCCGGAGCCGGTGGCCCGCGTTCGAGTCGCGGCGGGGGTACAG
>Ga0180300_10001167_pt1 | contig 12130 bp, 8 predicted proteins | sample GuaBasSediGuay15_FD_121798 | JGI IMG/M metagenome (GOLD analysis project Ga0180300, IMG submission 121798) | Subseafloor sediment microbial communities from Guaymas Basin, Gulf of California, Mexico - Guay15, Core 4569-2, 21-24 cm | ecosystem: Environmental > Aquatic > Marine > Hydrothermal... | reverse complement strand
GTGTTATGGGTAATAAAAAAGAAGAAGTCATAATTGATTATCCAGGGCTTGCCAGAATATTGAAGGCAATTGCTCACCCTGTAAGGCTCCGTATTATTCACGAATTAACAGTAGATGAGCGGGTTTGTGTATCTGACCTCTCTGAGAGATTGAAGGTTAGACAGCCAACCATATCACAGAGTTTGAACATTCTGAGGAACGCTGGAATAGTGGATTGTCAGCGTGAAGGGAATAAAAGTTACTTTTTTCTCAAAGTGGACTGTCTCAAGTATTTGATAGGGCTCTGCCAGGAGGCAAGAGATGAAAAAGAGCGGTAAGGTTCTTGTTCTTGGTGGTGGAGTAGGAGGAATACAGGCCTCCTTAGACCTTGCTTCTTCAGGTTTTTATGTCTACCTTGTGGATAAGGAACCCTCAATTGGCGGAATGATGTCACGGCTTGACAAGACATTCCCCACAAATGATTGCTCAACATGTATCCTCTCTCCAAAGATGGTTGAGACTGGAAGGCATTTGAACATTGAACTGCTCACATTATCAGAGGTTGTATCAATTGATGGAGAACCAGGCAGTTTTAAGGTGAAGGTGAGGAAGAAACCCAGGTATGTTCTTGTTGATACATGTAAAGGGTGTGGGGATTGTGCTGATGCCTGCCCTGCAGATAGAATCTTTCACCCATTTGAGGAGAACCTTACCAACAGGACTGCAATATGGAGACCATTTGACCAGGCAGTTCCCTCCGCATTCCTTATAAACAAAGAAGGGATGGCTCCCTGCAGGGCAAGATGCCCCATTCACCTGAATGCCCATGGGTATGTTATGGCTGTGAAGGCGGGGAAGATGGAAAGGGCAAAAGAGATAGTGAGGAATGAGAGGAATTTTGTTTTTGCAGGCACAGCAGCAAGGGTCTGCACCCACCCCTGCGAGACAGCATGCGTGAGGGGTGAGATAGACCAGCCTGTCTCAATAAGAGAGATAAAGAGATATATTACAGACTGGGAGTTTAAGGAGTTTGGTGGACCAGACCTGAAAACTACACCTGACAATAAAAAAGACAAAAAAATAGCAATAATAGGTGCTGGTCCTGCCGGTCTTTCCTGTGCCTATGACCTTGCAATTGATGGATACGATGTTGATGTGTATGATGCCCTCCCACAGGGTGGAGGTATGCTCCTTGCAGGGATACCAGAATACAGGCTTCCAAGGGATATTCTCAGGAAAGAGGTCTCCATTGTTGAAAAGGTTGCTGATGTGAATTATGGGGTGAGGATTGATAGGGATATGTTCAGGAGACTTGTTGAGGATTATGATGCAGTGTTTGTTGCTGCTGGAGCACATAAATCAAGGAAGATGGGTATCCCAGGTGAGGAACTTGATGGTGTGATGAGTGGTGTGGGCTTCCTGAAGAAACTGAATCTTGGAGAAAAGGTTGAACTTGGCAGGAGGGTTGTTGTTGTAGGAGGAGGTAATTCAGCAATAGATGCTGCAAGGTGTGCAAGAAGGATGGGGAGTGATGTAACTGTCCTTTACAGGCGTTCAAGAAAGGAAATGCCAGCAATCCCAGAAGAGGTTGAGGCAGCGATGGAGGAAGGGATTCAGTTTGAGTTCCTGAGGAATCCAGTTGAGTTCATAGGGAATGGAAGGCTGGAAAAGGTCAGGGTTATAAAGATGAAACTGGGTGAGCCTGATGAGTCAGGAAGGCGCAGGCCTGTTCCAATAGAGGGGAGTGAGTATGAGATTGAGGTGGATAATGTCCTTCTTGCCATTGGAGAGAAGCCCGACCTTGATTTTGTTACGGATGTTAAACTGACCTCTTGGGGAACCATTGAGGCTGATGAACTCACCTGCCAGACTTCAAATCCAAAGGTTTTTGCAGGCGGTGATGCTGTAACAGGGCCTGCAACATTTATAGATGCTGTAGCCGCAGGTAAAAGGGCTGCAGAGTCCATAAAGAGATACCTTGAGGGTAGAGACCTGAAAGAGGGCAGGGAGCACGAACTCCCATTCAGGTCTGATGCGAAGGGTGAAAAGAAACTGGCTTATGATAGAGAGAGAATGAGACTGAATGAGATGCCCCCAGAGGAGAGAATCAGGGGATTCCAGGAGGTTATATCATGCCCCTCTGATGAAGATGTCCTTGAGGAGGCAAAGAGATGTATTAACTGTTCAACCTGCGCAGAGTGTTATCTGTGCGTTGAGGCATGCCAGCCAGAGGCAATAGTCCATGATATGGTTGAGGAGATTGTGGAACTTGATGTTGGTGCGGTTATCCTCTCACCTGGTTTTACCCCCTACCCTGCAGAGGAGATAAAGGAGTATGGATTTGGCAGGTTCAAGAACGTGGTTACTTCAGTTCAGTTTGAGAGAATACTTTCTGCCTCAGGCCCATTTTCCGGGAAGGTCTCAAGACCAGGGGATGGGAAACACCCTGAAAAAATTGCATTCATACAATGTGTTGGTTCAAGAAACAAGGAGAACCCTTACTGTTCATCAGTCTGCTGTATGTATGCTGTGAAGGAAGCGGTGATTGCAAGGGAGCATGATTCTTCCATCCATCCCACAATCTTCTTTATGGATATAAGGTCCTTTGGAAAGGATTTTGACAGATACATTGACAGGGCGGAGAAGGAGTACGGTGTCAGGTTTATAAAGGCAAGGCCTTCCTCTGTTGAAGAGGACCCTGAAACAGGGAATCTCATACTAACATATGAGAACGATGGGAAACTTGTCAGGGAGGAGTTTGAACTTGTTGTTTTATCTGTTGGGCTCACATCCCCTGATAGGGATGGCTCACTTTCAAAGGCACTGGGCATTGAACTGAATGAATTTGGTTATGCAAAAACCTCAACAGATGCACCGGTAAAGACAAACAGGGAAGGTATATATGTATGTGGTGCATTCCAGGGTCCCAAGGATATTCCAGAAACCGTTGCACAGGGAAGTGCTGCAGCAGGCCTTGTTCAGGCACTCCTTGCGGATGTTCGTGGACAGGACGTGAAGGAGAAGGAGTATCCAGAAGAAAAATTCATAATGAATGAGAAACCCAGGATAGGGGTTTTTGTCTGCCACTGTGGAATAAACATCGGTGGATACCTGGATGTGAAAGAGGTTGCAGAGTATGCAAAGACACTGCCCAATGTGGTTTATGCCACAGACAACCTCTACACATGTTCACAGGATTCACAGGAACTTATAAAGCAGGCCATTATAGAGCATAATCTTAACAGGGTTGTTGTTGCATCCTGCACACCCAGGACACACGAACCCTTGTTCCAGGAGACAATAAGGGAAGCAGGTTTGAATAAGTACCTCTTCACCATGGCAAATATAAGGGACCAGGATTCCTGGGTTCATCAGCATGACAGGAAGGCAGCAACAGAGAAGGCAAAGGACCTTGTGCGTGCAGCAGTTGCAAAGGCAAGATTGCTTGAACCACTTGAGACAAGCATCATCCCCATAATTAGAAAGGCACTTGTGATTGGTGGTGGTATAACAGGTATGAACTCTGCACTCCTTCTGGCCAACAGTGGGATAGAGACATATCTGGTGGAAAGGGAGAATGAACTTGGAGGGAATGCAAGGAAGTTCAGGTTTACAATAGATGGTATGGATGTGCAGGCGTATCTTGCAAAACTCATTAACAAAGTTGAGAATCATGAGAACATAAAGGTGATGAAGGGTGCAGAGATAATAAGGAGTGAGGGCTTTGTTGGTAACTTCAAAACAACTATCAGGACAGCAGATGGGGAGGAAGAGATAGAACATGGTGTGGTAATCATTTCCACAGGTGCAAAGGAGTATAAACCTGTTGAATATGGTTATGGGAAACATGGGAATGTCCTCACCCAGTTTGAGTTTGAGGAAAAAATCCTTGATGGCTCTCTTGATAAACCGAAAACCATTGTGATGATACAGTGTGTTGGTTCAAGGAATGATGAACACCCATGGTGTTCAAGGGTCTGCTGTAGTGAGGCCATCAAGAACAGTTTACTCCTTAAAGAAAAATATCCTGATGCCGATGTATATGTCCTTTACAGGGATATAAGGTCATACGGGTTTAAAGAGGTGGAGTATCAGAAGGCAAGGGAAAAGGGTGTAGTATTCATAAGATTTGACCAGGATGAGCCACCTGAGATTGTTGATGGAGATGGCAGGTTAAGGATAAAGGTGAAGGACCTTGTACTTGGAGAAGACCTGATTTTTGAACCTGATTACCTTGTTCTTTCAAATGGAATTGTTCCTGATGTTGAGAACAATGAAACACTCTCAAAGTTCTTCAAGGTTCCTGTTAATCAGGATGGGTTCTTCCTTGAAGCACATGCAAAACTCAGACCTGTTGACTTTGCCACAGACGGTGTCTTCCTTGCAGGTCTATCACATTCCCCAAAGGGAATAGACGAGTCCATTTCACAGGCACAGGCAGCTGTTTCAAGGGCACTCATGGTTCTCTCAAAGGAAGGGATTGAGACAGGTGGCCAGTCTGCTGTGGTTAATGAACTTAAGTGTGTTGGTTGTGGTGTGTGTGAGCAGGTCTGTCCATATCAGGCTGTGCATGTTGTGGAAAAGAAGGTTTTTGGAAAGATAAAGAAAGTTGCTGATGTGAACAGGGCCCTTTGTAAAGGGTGTGGTGCATGCACTGCTGGATGCAGGTCTGGTGCAATTGACCTGCTTGGATTTACGGATGAAGAGGTATTGTCAGAACTCACTGCAATTGCAGGAGGTAAATAATGGAGAAGGAATTTGACCCAAAAATAGTTGCCTTTCTCTGTAACTGGTGCAGTTATGCAGGTGCTGACCTTGCTGGTGTTTCAAGGCTCCAGTATCCTCCAAACCCTGAGGTTATAAGGGTTCCCTGCTCAGGCAGGGTGAATCCTTTCTACATCCTGAGGGCAATATACGAGGGTATTGATGGTGTATGGGTTTCAGGGTGCCACCCTGGTGATTGTCATTATCAAACAGGTAACTACTATGCAAGACGGAGGTTCTATTTGATAAAAAACCTCCTTGAGTTTGCAGGTATTGACAGGGAGAGATTGAATTTCTCATGGGTCAGTGCATCTGAGGCAGGTAAGTTTGCAGAAACAGCAAAGAAGGTTACAGAAAGGGTTAAGAAGGCAGGACCTATTGATAAACTGGTAAAAGAGAGGTATCTCAATGACTGAAAAAATCAGAGAGATAGCAAGAAGACTCCTTGAGAATGGTGAGGTGGAACTGGTTATTGGTTTTGAGAAGGGAACCATTCCACTTAAATCCAGACCTGTGTTCATTGAAAAACCTGAAGAGGTTGAAAAACTCATCTGGGATGGATTCTGTGAGAACAACCTTGCAACATACCTTAGAAGATACAGGGGAAGGAAGGTTGGTATTGTTGCAAAGGGATGTGATTCAAGGGCTATTGTGAATCTCATTGTTGAGGGGCAGTTGAACAGGGAGGATGTTTACATCATTGGTGTTCCATGCACAGGCATGTATGACAGGAGGAAGATGATAAGGGATGGGAAGGAGGAGCCATCTGAAGATTACCTGTTTTTGAATTGTAAAACATGTCCATACCCAACACCCGTGCTTTACGATGAACTTGCTGGTGAGGAGGTAAGTCCACGGGACAGGGATTATTCTGATGTTGAAACAATTGAAAAGATGTCCAGTGATGAAAGGTGGGAGTGGTTCCAGAGGGAGTTTTCAAGGTGTATAAGATGTTATGCATGCAGAGAAGCATGCCCCATGTGTTTCTGTGAATTCTGCTTTGTGGACGAAAACAGACCAGAATGGGTTGAAGGGGGTATCCATCCATCAGACCTTGGTTTCTGGAATCTTGGAAGGGCATTCCATCTTGCTGGAAGGTGTGTTGAGTGCGGTGCCTGTGAGAGGGCCTGCCCCATGGAATTGCCCCTTATGGTACTTAACAGGAAGATGGTGAAGGATGTGAAGGAGATTTTTGACTATGAGGCAGGTGTGAGCCTGGATGAGAAACCTGTACTTGGAACATTCAACCCTGAAGACAGAGAGGACTTTATACTATGAAGAGGATAGAGAAAAATAAGTTTTATGAAAAATTGAATGGGATGATTGGTGAATACAGGGTTTTCGCACCTTCTGGTGATAGGTACAGGTATATTGAGGATGTATCAGAGATAAAGTTTGATGGTCTTCTCACAAAGATGTCCCCAAAGGCACACTTCCTTCCGCAGGAGGAGGAACTCTTCAGATGGGATGAGAAGGAGAATATAAAAGTCAAGGATGTTAATGACAGGTATATAGTTTTCGGGATGAGGCCATGTGAGGTGAGGGCAGTAACACTCCTTGACCCCACCTTTGATACAGAAAAGTTTCCAGACCCATATTACATCAACAGGAGAAAAAACACTATAATTATATCCATTGCCTGTAATGAACCCCTTGAAACCTGCTTCTGCACATCCTTTGGATACGGTCCATTCACAAAGGGTGATGCAGACCTGATGCTTGTTGACATGGGTGATTACTTCCTTGGAGAGGGTGATGAGGATATCCTTAATTTGTTTGGCTTCACAGATTCAGAAGAGGACTACAGGGAACTGAAGGAAAAGGCAGAGTCAAGGATTGGGAGGATAGAGATAGAAGGAATCCCTGAGAAACTGGAACAGATTAGGGAAACAGACTTTTTCAAAAAAATAACACAGAGGTGTATAACCTGTGGTACATGCACGTTCCTTTGCCCTACATGTTATTGTTTTGATATACAGGATAGGAACAGACTCAATGGTGGTAAGAGGGTGAGGGTGTGGGATTCCTGCATGTTCAAAATCTATACCCATGAGACATCGGGACACAACCCAAGATATGAGGAACACAGGAGAATGAGGCAGAGGGTTATGCATAAGTTTGCCTATTACCCTTCCCTTTACAACCAGTATGGATGTGTTGGATGTGGAAGGTGTGTTACCTACTGCCCGGTGAACTTTGATATAAGAGAGGTTATCAGGGAAGCAGGAGGTTATAATGGATAATCCATATATCCCTGTTCCAATGAGGGTGAAGATGGCAAGGTTTGAATCGGATGACAGGAGTTTAAAGACCATAGACCTTGAGCCAGTAGAAGGTGAGGTTTTTGATTTTATGCCAGGTCAATTTTGCGAGATTTCAATCCTTGGTAAGGGTGAAGCACCTTTTGGAATAGCCTCGGTTCCATGGGAGGGTATTTTGAGGTTCACCATAAATAGGGCTGGGCTTGTGACCACAGCAATCCATCAACTTGAGGAGGGGGATGTTGTTGGTGTGAGAGGTCCGCTTGGTAACTGGTATCCTGTTGACCTGTTTGAGGGGAAGAACATTGTGATAGTCAGTGGTGGTTTTGCCTTTACAACATTGAGGTCTCTGATAAAATACCTGTTGAAAAACAGGGAGAGGTTCGGGAAACTCACCCTTGTTTATGGGGCAAGGAGGCCTGACCTTCTCCTGTACAGGGATGAGATAGAGGAATGGGAAAAATCCGGTGAAATGGATATGTATATAACCATTGATAAACCTGTTGAAGGATGGGAGGGATATGTGGGTTTTGTTCCTCAGGTGCTTGAACAGGCATCTCCATCGCCAGAGAATGCCTATCTTGTGATGTGTGGACCTCCAGCAATGATAAAATTCACATTACCCGTTATAGAGAAACTTGGTTTCAAACCAGAAACAGTTTTCACATCCCTTGAGAGAAGGATGAAGTGCGGTTTTGGTAAGTGCGGGAGATGTAACATAGGGAAGTACTATGTTTGTAAGGATGGCCCTGTTTTCAGCCTTGACCAGTTGAATAAATTACCAAAGGAATACTAAGGAGGATAAATGAAAACCCTTGTTATTGGTTCAGGAATAGCAGGTATCACAGCAAGCCTTGACATTGCCGAAGCAGGTGGTGATGTTATCCTCATTGAAAAAGAACACTTTGCCACTGGAACCCTTGCTTCACTTGACAGACAGTTTCCAAACGATGCCTGTGGTTTCTGTCAGGTTTATCCCTTTACAGGTGATGGGGTTGCCCAGTACTGTATAAGGAGGGTCTTTACCCATCCAGGCATTGAGGTAAGGACAGGAACAGAGGTTGTCTCCATAGAGGGTGAAGGTCCATACACAGTGAAGTTGAGGAGAAAACCAAGAGGGGTTGTTATAGAAAAGTGTATATCCTGCAGAAAATGTGAGGATGTGTGCCCTGTTGAAGCAGAGGATAGTTTCAACAGGTTCGGGAAGAGAAAGGCAATATACACAGACTATCCAATGCCATTTCCCCAGAGTTATGCCATAGATTGGGAGGCATGCACAAAGTGTGGTGAATGTGTAAAGGTTTGTCCCACAGATGCAATTGACCTTAACATGGTTGAAGGTGAAGAGGTGATTGAGGTTGACAGGATAATCACCACAACAGGGTTTGAGGAAGTTGACCCATCCCTGATAAAGGAGTATGGGTATCAAAGATTCAAGAACGTCCTCACAGGTCTTGAATTTGAAAGACTCCTCTCATTTTTTGGTCCCACTCTTGGAGAATTGAAAAGACCTTCTGATGGAAAGAAACCAGAGAGGATTGCATTCCTTCAGTGTGTGGGCTCAAGGGACATAAGAAATCCGCTGTGCTCATACACCTGCTGCATGTATGCATTGAAGGAGATGCACCTCCTAAAGAGATTCCATCCAGATGTTGAAGCAGTTATGTTCTATATGGATATCAGGGCATTTGGAAAGGGATACTACAAATACTTCCTTGAAACAGATGGTAAATTTATTCCACAGAGGGTCGCAGGTATTGAGGAGGATGAAAACGGCAATTTGATTTTGAAGTATGAGGATGAGAATGGCAGGTTTATAACAGATGTTTTTGATATGGTTGTTCTTGCAACAGGTCAGAAACCCTCAAAGGATTCAGTTATTGAGAGGGACGAACTGGGTTATCCAGTTACAGAGCCATTTGTGAATGTGAAGACAAGGAATGGGATACTTGTTGCTGGTAGTTCAGGAGGACCAAAGGACATTGCAGATGCAGTGATAGAAGCACACTCTGCTGCCCTTGAGGTTGTGAAGGATTTAACCCCGAGGACAATGTTCAGGAATGAACCAGAGGTGTTTGAAGAACCCAGCATAGGTGTTGTTCTCTGTGATTGTGGGGGAACAATGGATGTTTCCGGGCTGGAAGAGAGGCTTGGAAGTAAAGGTACGCCTGTGTTGAAGGTCAGTGACCTCTGCATAAACAGGGAACCAGTTCTTCAATGGATAAAGGAGAATAAACTTGATAGGGTTGTGTTTGCAGCATGTGCCCCTTCATTCCTTGACCCTGTTTTTATGGATTCTGGAATAAACTATGAGGTTGCAGACATAAGAGAGGGAGGGCTGTGGGGTGGTTCTGATGAAAATGCCCTTAATTTCAGGGTGGATGCTGCCTTCAGGATGCTTGAAAACAGGATGTACACACCTTCAGAGGATTTTGAGCCAGCAAAGAAAGTCCTTGTTGTAGGTGGAGGAATAACAGGGATGGTTGCATCACTGGAACTTGCCGATGCAGGACTGGATGTGGTTCTTGTGGAGAAAAGAGAGCAACTTGGTGGGAATGCAAACAGGATTAAGAAACTGCTTACAGGTGAAAACGTCCAGGATTTTCTGAACAGTCTCATTGAAAGGGTTAAATCCCATGAGCATATAGAAGTCAGGACAGGTGAGAACCTCCAGGAGATTAAGGGTTCCCTTGGTAATTTCACTGTCAGGATTTCAGGAGCAGAGGAGAGGTTTGGCGCAGTTCTCATTGCCACAGGTGGGAAGGAGTACAAGCCTGGAGATGGTGAATATGGATTTGGCAGGAGTGAGAGGGTTATCTCCCAGATGGATTTTGAAGATGTGATTGAAAAAGAAGACCTGAAATCAAAGACCATTGTGATGATACAGTGTGTTGGTTCAAGGAATGATGAACACCCATGGTGTTCAAGGGTCTGCTGCACTGATGCAATAAAGAATGCCTTGAGGGTGAAGGAGAAGTTTCCTGATGCAGATGTCTTCATCCTCTACAGGGATATTATGGCCTATGGCAGGAAGGAGGCCTTTTACACCAGAGCAAGGGAGAAGGGCGTAATATTCCTCAGATTCACAAAGGGGAATGAACCTGTAGTAGAAACAGAAAATGGCTTGAGGGTTAAGATATTTGATACTGTTTTAAGGGAAGAGGTTGCCATTGATGCAGATTTTGTTATTCTTTCAACAGGCATTGTGCCAGACAATGATGTTTTGAGAGGTATCGGGATCGAACTCACAGAGGAGGGTTTTGTAAAAGAGGCCAATGTGAAATTTAAGCCACTGGAAACACCAAGGCCTGGAATATACACTGCTGGACTTGCACACTCTCCACGGGACATTCCCGAATCCATAGCACAGGCAAGGGGTGTTGCATCCCAGATAATAGGCGTCCTCAAAAAGGAGAGGATTGTGTCAAAGAGGCAGATTTCATATACAAAGGAAAGGAAGTGTGCAGGTTGTGGTTTCTGCATAGATGTCTGTCCATACGATGCAAGGTATCTGGATGAGGAGAGAAAGGTTGCTGTTGTTTATCCCCATATTTGTCAGGGCTGTGGAACCTGTGCTGGAATATGTCCCTCTGGTGCTGCTGATATGAAGGAGATGGGATATAGAGAAATGTTCTCAGTAATGGATTTAGTTTAGGAGGAGAAATGACCATAAATGTTAAGGACCTTGACAGAGATTTTAAATACCAGGTTATGAGAGAGCCTGGTGGTGAGTATCTCTCAAGGTGTTTTGCCTGTGGAACATGCACTGCCAGTTGCCCTGTAAGGGAGATTGACGAGAGGTTCAATCCCAGAAAGATTATCAGGATGACCCTGCTTGGTATGAAGAAAGAGGTTCTTGAGAGTGAATTTGTCTGGCTCTGCACTGCATGTTATATGTGCCAGGAGAGGTGTCCACAGGATGTGATGATAACAGAACTTATGAATGCAATAAAGAATGTTGCAGTGAAAGAGGGTTTTGTCCATCCATCATACACTGCACAGGTGGAGGCATTAAAGAACTTCTCAAGGTTGTATGAGGTGGGTGAGTTTGAGAACAAGAAGAGGCAGAAGATAGGGCTTCCAGCCCTTGATACAGAGACGAAAAAGGAGTTTGTTCAGGTGATTGATGATTATGTTTCAGGGCTTCTGAAGGGGGGTGAGGAATGAAGTACGCATTTTTCCTGGGTTGTACTGTTCCTGTCAGGGCACAGAACTATGAACTTTCTGCAAGGAAGGTTGCTGAAAAATTAGGTATAGAACTTGTGGACGTTCCTGATTTCAGGTGTTGTGGCTATCCTGTGAAGTCTGTTAATTTCAAGGGACATCTTGTTATGAGTGCAATTAACCTTGCACTGGCTGAAAAGCAGGGGCTCAATATCACCACACTCTGTAATGCCTGCAGTGTCACAATGATTGAGGCAAATGAGGAATTGAAGGCACATCCTGATTTTCTTGAAGAGGTGAATGGAGAACTTTCAAAGTTTGGGCTTGAGTATAAAGGAACAGTAGAGGTGAAACACTTTGCCCGTGTTCTTTATGAGGATTATGGACTGGATAAACTAAAAGAGCATATAACCAGACCACTTGAGGGTTACAGGTTTGCCCCACACTATGGATGCCACTTTATAAGACCATCCAAGGTGTATGCAGAGTTTGATGACCCCCAGTATCCTGTATCACTTGACAGGCTTGTTGAGATAACAGGAGCAGAGGCAGTGGACTATCCAGAAAAGCAACTCTGCTGTGGGGGTGGCATACTTGGAATAAAGGAAGAGGTTGCCCTTGCACTTTCCAATAAGAAACTTGGCATTGTTAAGGAGAAGAATGCAGATGGAATGATTTCCATATGTCCATTCTGTTCTGTTATGTATGAAGGTAACCAGAAGAAGATTGAGAAGACATACGAGAAGGAGTATGGAATACCTGTTCTTTACTACACCCAGATACTTGGACTCTCTATGGGGTTTTCTTCTGAAGAGATGGGATTGAAACTTAACAGGATAAAACCCAGGGCATTGATGGAGGCATTCAGCAATGGATAAGAAACCAAAGGAGATTGCAGAGGATACTGCCTATAACATTGATGAGGAGCAGAGGGGAATAAACTTTGGCCTGATGAAGTTCAG
>Ga0180300_10001165_pt1 | contig 12142 bp, 11 predicted proteins | sample GuaBasSediGuay15_FD_121798 | JGI IMG/M metagenome (GOLD analysis project Ga0180300, IMG submission 121798) | Subseafloor sediment microbial communities from Guaymas Basin, Gulf of California, Mexico - Guay15, Core 4569-2, 21-24 cm | ecosystem: Environmental > Aquatic > Marine > Hydrothermal... | reverse complement strand
TCGAGATAACAAATTCTCCTGATATAAAACAGTGGAGCGAATTCGTGTATAACCATCCACAAGGCAACATATTTCAAACACCTGAGATGGCTGAGGTTTATAAACGAACTAAGAACTACGAGCTAATATCATTAGCAGTTTTAGATACAAAAAATGACGAAATACTTGCTGTTCTGCAAGAAGTGGTAAAGCTGAGATTGCCATTCCAAAAATGAGAATTCTGGTAGACATTGGGCATCCAGCACATGTTCACATGTTCAAAAACATGATATGGAAATTAGAAGAAGATGAGCATGAAGTTAAGATTACTGCCAAGGATAAAGATGTGACACTGAATTTGTTAGATGCTTATGAGTTCAATTACGAGTTTTTAGGAAAGCATAGAACAAGGTTAGCCAGTAAGATCAGCGGAGCTATAAAGACAAATTACAATCTATACAAAATAGCAAAAAAGTTCAAACCAGATATTTTAATAGGAGCTTCTGGTGATTTTTATATAGCACAAGTGTCAAGATTGATGGGTAAGCCTTCGGTAATATTTGAAGATTCTGAACAGGACAAATCAATTTACTGGCTTTGCGAACCTTTTGTGACTGCTATATGCACCCCATTTTGTTTCAAAGGGAAGTTAAATCCCAAAAAACACATAAGATACAATAGTTATAAAGAACTTGCATATTTGCATCCTAACTATTTCAAACCGGATTCAAGTGTTTTAGATGAATTGGATTTGGGTAAAGACGATAGTTTTGTTATCTTACGATTTGTCGCATGGAAAGCAGCTCATGACATTATGCAAAAAGGGTTTAACTTAGAAACAAAATGGAAGTTTGTAAACGAATTAGAGAAGTATCATAAGGTTTTTATAACATCAGAATCAAAACTGCCAGAAGAATTTGAAAAATATAGAATAACCATTCCCCCACACAGAATTCATGATTTGCTATATTATGCTCAGATGCTTATTGGCGACACTCAAACAATGACTACCGAAGCAGGAATTTTAGGGACCCCTGCTATACGTTGTAATTCGTTCGTGGGAGAGAACGATATGGGCAATTTCATCGAACTTGAGAAGAAATACGATTTAATCTACTCTTACAGAGACCCGGATAAAGCACTGAGTAAAGCTTTAGAACTTTTGAAAACTGATAACTTGAAGAGAGAATGGCAAAAGAAGAGAGAGAAATTGTTAAGCGAGAAGATAGATGTTACGAAATTCATGGTGGAATTCATAGAGAATTATCCACGAAGTTTTCATGAATTAGTTCAAAGCCACAAAAAAAAATGAAAATCATGTCTGTTGTCGGCGCCAGACCGAATTTCATAAAGATGGCTCCATTAATCAAAGAAATAGAGAAGAGAAATTTAGAACATATACTTGTCCATACGGGACAGCATTACGATGATGAAATGTCTGAAATCTTTTTTGATGATTTAGGGTTACCACAATTTGAATATCTTGATGTTGGTTCCGGAACGCATGGCTACCAAACGGGAAAGATGCTTATTGAGTTAGAGAAGGTTATGTTAAGAGAGAAACCAGATGTCGTACTTGTTCCAGGCGACACAAATACAACCTTGGCAGGGGCGCTTGCAGCGGTGAAACTTCACATTTCTGTTGCGCATATTGAAGCAGGATTAAGAAGTTTTGATAAACGGATGCCCGAGGAGATAAACCGGATACTAACAGACCATTGCTCCGACCTCATGTTCTGTCCAACAGAAACAGCAGTAAAAAATTTGAAAAACGAGGGTATAGAGGATGAGAAAATATTTCTGGTGGGAGATACCATGGTTGATGCATGTTTTCAGAATCTTGAAATTGCCAAAAAAACTTCTACGGTTTTTAATGATTACAACATCGAGAAGAATTATTTTTTGGCAACAGTTCACCGAGCAGAGAATACAGATGACAAAACAAGGCTTGAAAATATTGTGGATGCGTTTGTTTCTATAAACACTCAAATTGTATTTCCCGTACATCCAAGAACAATTAAAAGACTAAAAGAATTCGGATTGTTTGAAAAATTGGAAAATACAAAAAATATTTTGATGATCGACCCGGTAGGTTATCTTGATTCTTTGATGTTAATTTCAAAGGCAAAACTAATTCTTACGGACTCTGGGGGAATTCAGAAGGAGGCTTTCTTATTGAGAATTCCTTGTGTGACTTTAAGAGATAACACTGAGTGGATAGAGACGATAGATTATGGATGGAATGTTTTAGTTGGTGCGGATAAAAACAAAATACTAAAAGGTGCGACTTTAATGTTGGATAAACAACCAAAAAACATTAAAAACCCGTTTGGCGATGGAAAAGCAAGTGAGAGAATTATAGATGTATTAAGCATTCTCAATCTGGTATAATGGAAGTAACAATAATAAGTGATATAGACCCTTATGCGCCAAAACCTGGTGGTACGAGGTCGTATGTTATGAATTTAATTCTATTTTTATTGGAGCAGGGAATAAAAACAACTTTGATTGGAGTTTCTTATAACAAAAAGGAAAAAATGTCGTTCAAACACCCTTTCAATTTTATTCCAGTGGTAAGAAGTCAAAAAATATCCAGTTACAAATTTTTGTTTAACCTGTTTTTGAAGGCTTCGAGTTTAAATATACCAAAATCTTCGCTAATTCATATTAATCATTCAGATAGTATGCTTCCCTTTGTGATATTTTACAGAAAAAATCGAAAAATATGTACATTGCATGGAATAGGTTATAATGACGTTTATTTTAAAAAAGGCAGGTTCGTAGGTGGAGTATATAGATTGATTGAAAGGTTTGCATTGAAACGAGCAGATCTAATTATTGCTGTTGACGAAAACACAAAAAACTTTTACGGGGAAAAATATCCTTGGCTTAAAGATAAAATAATTGTAATTCCTATTGGTATTGATACTAAATTGTTTAGACCAATGGACAAGCATAAAATACGAGAAAAATATGGATTTGAAAAAGAGGATAAAATTATATTATACGTTGGAAGATTCAAAAGAGAGAAAGGATTAGATTTACTTTTAGAGTCATTTAAATATGTGAAAAGGGAAATGCCAAACTGCAAATTAGTTCTTGTAGGAGATGGACGAGAAAGAGAAAATCTAAAGAATCTTGTGAAAGACCTCGAATTAAATGATGTTATATTTATGGGTATGCTAGAGTATAATAAAATTCCAGAAATCATGAACTGTGCAGATGTATTTGTTTTATGTTCACTATTTGAGTCTGGACCGCTTGTTATACAAGAGGCTATTGCATGTGGTATTCCAGTGGTGACCACTGATGTGGGAAGAGTGAGAGAATTTATTAAAAATAATAAAGTAGGCAAAATTGTAGAAAGAAACAGTGAAGAAATAGCAAGAGAGATACTTAACTTTATAAGCAAAGCAGATTCCGCTGAAATAAGAAATATATGCAGAAAAGTAGGTGAGAATTTCAGCTTTGAAAAAACAGCAAAGCAGACCATTGACGTGTATACAGAAGCTATAAATTGTGGAGGGTAAGAATGATCTCAATTCATTACAACACAAAGGATGTTGATGCTTATACTGTTTATGCAATCGAACATTTTATCAAAAAATATAAAATCCCTATGGAGATAAATAACTCTGAACTCGGGGATGCCTCTATAAAAATAGAAATTCAAAGTTCTGGCAATAAAAAATTCGATTTAAAAATTCAGGAAAATGAGGTTCAAGATGAAATTCAAGGCTGGGTGAAAGCCAAAGATGAAAAGATACCCATATTTGAAAAACCATTACCATTAGAACTTGATTTTGCCAAGAACGTATTGGCTATGTTCTATTCAAATACTAATCAAAAATACCCCTGTATCACATTAAATGGAAATTTTATAAATTTTAGTTTTGACATCTTCAAAGAAGTCGGGTATATTTTAGCTGGACATTTAGAGAGGATATGGAGTTCAAATAAAAATGAAAAAAACATGATAGCAAAGATACCGATAGTGGATTGTTACGAGAAAATTTTATTTGACTGCCTTATGCTTGCATCAGCTAAATTAAACGTTTCATTGGAGCACAAACCGTTCTGGCCGGATGGCAAGAAATTTGCAGTGTGTTTGACGCACGATGTTGATAGAGTTAAAAAAACATTTCAATATGTTACACATACAATCAAAAACTTAAAGAAAGGGAAGATAGGATTGGTATTGGCTCAGTTGTCCTTTCTTCTGAGAAGAGAGAATCCATACTGGAACTTTGATGAAATAATGGAAATGGAAAAGAGGTTAGGAGTAAAGTCAACTTTTTTCTTTTTAAATGAGCGTGGAAAAACAAGTTTGTTCTCACCGAGAGAATGGAAATTGTATTGGGGAAGATATGATATAAAAGATGAAAAAATTGTAGAAACGATAAAAAGATTAGATGCAGAAGGCTGGGAAATCGGGATTCATGGCTCTTATAACTCATACAATAACATAAAAAGAATGGAAGAAGAGAAAAGAATACTTGAAGAATTAACAGGTAAAAAGATTCACGGCGTTTCACAACACTATCTCAATCTGGATACTGTGGAAACCTGGTTATATCATGAAAAACTGGGCTTGGTATATGATACAAGTGTAGGGTTCGTTGACGAGATTGGTTTTAGGCGAGGAACTTGTTATCCATACCATCCTTTCGACCCGGCAGAAAATAGAACTTTATCATTATGGGAGCTGCCAATAACAATAATGGATAGTGTATTTTTTTCTGACAAAAGAGATTTTTGGAAAGAAAGTATAAAAGTTTTAGAAAAGGTTGAGAAATACAATGGTGTTTTGCTCTTACGCTGGCATCAAAGGTTTTTTAACGAAAACGAATTTCCCGGGATGTCGAGCATATACGAAAAAATAATAAAAATCTGTAAGGAAAAAGATGCATGGATAACAAATGCATATAACATAGTAGAATGGCTAACAATGAGAGAGAGATTATAAGGAGAAGTAAAATGAAAACTAAAAGAATAGAGACTTTTGAGGATTTGAGAAAAAGTTATAATGAGATCTACACCAAATCAAAATTTGAATCAAGTAATTATTACTATTCATTTAGTTTATCTTTTATTCCAAGAGATGAACAGAAAGGCAAGAAGTTATTAGACGTTGGGTGTGGCTCTGGTGCTTTATTAAAACTTGCATATAAAAAGGGGTTTTTGACGTATGGAATAGATATATCGGATATTGCAATCAAACAAGCAAAAGAAGAAGTCCCTAATGCTAAATTAGTGGTAGGCAGTGCAGAAAATTTACCCTGGCAGAATGGTTATTTCGATTATGTAACGTGTATTTGCAGTATTGAACACCACTTACACCCTGATAAATCCGTAAGGGAAATAGCGAGAGTGCTATCGGATAATGGAAAGGCATTTATCATGCTTCCAAATAGTTTTTTCGTCCATGACGTATTACGAGCATGGCTGAAAGGAGAGGGATTGAGTCATGGACAAGAGGTAGAAAGGTTTGCAACAGCGAAACAATGGCAGCATTTGTTAGAAAGTAACGGATTAATTGTTGATAAAGTGGTTAAATACAATCAGAAAAAAGATTTATTCACGAAAACAGGCTTCAAACGTTCGCTTAGAAATTTTATTATAAACTTGATTAGACCATTAGTCCCTTTTAACCTCTCCAAACACTTTATGTTTATTTGCAGAAAAAATAGTCAGAGTGAAAAATGAACATTGAAGTGCGAGTAGCGGGAAATGAAGAACTGAAAAATTGGGACTCATTAATAGAAGTTTCACCTTATGGAAGTATTTTTCATATACTTGATTGGCTTAGAATTGCCGAGAAACATACAAATAGCAAATTATATCCACTTATTGGAATAAAAGGCGAGAAAGTTATTGGTGTGTTTCCCATATTTTACAAGAAGAAAGGACCATTAAAAATGGTATTTTCACCACCACCAAAAGTAGGAATACCATATATGGGGCCTGTTCTGTTAGGCTATGAAAAATTAAAACAGGAGAAGAAAGAATCTTTAATCATGGATTTCTTCACAGGTGTTGATAACTTTATTCATGATAATTTCAACCCTGACTACATATCTTTCGAGCTTTCTCCGGGTTTAATTGATTGCAGACCGTTCAAATGGTTGGGATACCAAGCCGAGCCGTTGTATAGCTATCTGCTTGATATTTCTGTTGGGCTTTCTGACCTCGAATCCAATTTCTCGATACAGGCGAGGAGGAACATAAAGAAAGCGGAAAAGGATGGAATGAGTATAGAATTGGGTTCCAAGGAAGGGTTATTAGTTTTATATGACAGGTTGTATGGTAGGTATGAGGAACAAGAGAGAAAGATCCCTATCTCAAAGGATTATTTAATAGATGTGTTCGATAAATTTAACCCAAAAAACCTAAAAGTTTTTATTATATGGTATCAAGAAGACATTATTAGTGGAGGGATTAAGTTGTGCTATAATGACAGGATAATAGATTGGATAGGACAGCCCAAAACGACGGTGCGGACCGCAAACGATTATTTACATTGGGGTGTTATGAAATGGGGAATAGAGCATAAGCTTAACTACTATGAAATACTTGGCGCAAACACGCTTTCGATAAGTCAGTTCAAATCAAAATTTAATCCTGAATTAGATGTTTACTTCGGGATTAAAAAAGCTACGATATCTGGAACTGTGGCAGAAAAATTGTATAAAATCAAAAGAGGAAAATAAAAGAGAAGTGAAAAGATGCATACATCCATAGTAAAACACATTGTTTATCCCGTAAGGGATTTAGTGGATAGATTAAAGGGATATAATTCAATGAAATACTATGGAGAACTGATGAAAAGCCAATGGTTTACCCCAGTTCAGCTTGAAGATTTGCAAAGAAAAAAACTTCGAGTTCTGCTTGAGCACGCTTATACCAATGTGCCTTATTATCATAAAATGTTTAAAGACATAGGCTTAAAGCCAGATGACATAAATAGTATGGAAGACCTATCAAAGCTTCCGGTGATAACGAAGAAGGATATAATAGAGAATTTTTCGGATTTAATTGCGAAGAACATCCCAAAGCGTGATTTAATAACAATAACAACAAGTGGAACGACTGGAGAACCATTTAAAATGTATAGAGATAGAAACGAAGTTGGGAAAAGAAACGCAACCAGATTTCGTATATTTACAACCATAGGATTCGAACCTGGAGATAAATTGGTCACTTTGAGAGTGTATCCTTTTTCCGTAAGTTTTTGGTTAAACGGATTGTTTCTCAAAACGATAAGAAATGAATGGAGACCTCATGATTCTTATTTACGCGTAGAGAATTCAGAGCGTTTTGTTAATCAACTTGTAAAATATAAACCAAAGTTTATCCGTGGATTGCCTTCAACAATATATCACGTAGCGAGGTATATGGAATCGAGCGGGATGGATAGTATAAAATTAAAGGGGATTTTAACAAACGGAGAGTGTCTTTATGATTATCAGAGAAAACTGATACAAAACCAGTTTGATTGCGAAGTTTTTGACATGTTTGGTTTCAGAGAGACCTGTGTTTATTCGTATGAATGCACGGAACATGCAGGCTACCATACTGCAACTGAGAATGGTATAATAGAAATCGTAAAAGAAGGAGAGCACGTTTCTTCAGGAGAATTGGGAGCAACTTTATTTACCGACTTCAATAATTTTGCCATGCCGCTTATACGATATGTATCAGGGGACTTAGCGGTATATTCAGGTGAAAAATGTGCATGTGGCAGGGGGCTTCCTTTGATAATAAAATCAGTAGAAGGGCGTTTTAACGATGGAATAGTGTCTAAAGATGGTAGGTTTATACCATGCAGACCCCTTGTGCAAATATTTGGCAATATTAAAGCGATTAAAGGGTTCCAGATTATCCAGAAAACAAAAGATAAAATATTGATTAAGATTGTAAAAGAAGCTAATTATTCGCAGAAAGATACTGAGCATATACTAAATGGAATAAAAAAATGCGTTGGAAGCGATATTGATATAGAAGTAGAGTATGTAGAAGCTATCGAATTAGCAAGAAGTTATAAATCACGCCTTGTTATTTCTGATTTTCAAGCAAATTTCATCTAACAACTAAATCATATAAAAACCGAGCTAAAAGAATGGAAAATGCGATTTACAAGAAGAAATAAAATATTGTTACTCGTATTATTGGTGATTTTGAATACAGTAATTAGGATACCACTTGTGCCACATGAACTTGGATTGGACTCATTTTATATTCATCAAATTTCCGATTCAATAACGGACTATGGAGAAGTGAAGTGGGTACTACATCCGGTACAATTTTTTGGATTTGGGACGACTCCGCCAGCTTTGCCAATATTGATATCGGGTCTTTCTCAGTGTTTAGGAATAAGTTCAGAAGTGTCTATTTTACTGTTATCATTTATATCAGGATTATTGGGTGCAATTGTCGCATATATATTCATGTATTATGTAACAAAAGATGAATATATTTCATATTTAGGGGCTTTATTATTTTCACTATCGCCGGAATTTTTAAGAATAACGATATGGACAGCAACGACAAGGTCTTTATTTATAGCATTATTGCCATTATTTCTCTATTTATTATTTAGAAGCACGGGCACAAAAAGAAGGATGAGCTATATCATTCTTTTGTTTTCAATTTATGCACTACTTATGGCAACGCATCATATGGGAGTTTTGCTATTATTCTATTTCTGCCCATTGTTTATACTATCATTTTTTAAATTATTCAAAAGGGTTAAATTCATAGAATTAATCAGCAATACAAAGATAAGCGCATTTTTGTGGATTTTTTTATTCCTGTTATTATTCTTACCAGTGGTGTTAAAGATGGGATTTTTAAAGGACTACACATTTTTATGGAGTGGTTACCAAAGTGGACGTTTTTTCGAGGGAGGGGAATATCACGTTATCCCCTTAAACCTGATGATAGATTATTTAGGTAAAATGGGGATTCTACTTCCTTTTGCGATGATTGGAGTTATTGGATTACTATCAAAAACAGGAGGAAGAAGAACAATGTTTGAGAGTTATGTATTGATATTTCTATTGTTAGTTGCCCCGATTTTGGGAGTCAGTGTTTATACACCGATGTTCCTTTTGATAATACTTGCTTTTCTGATTTCTATCGGGCTAACAAGGTTTATGGACATCAATATAGTAAGAAAACAATTAAAAGTATTATTACCCTTATCTTTAGTAGTGATGTTATGTTTTTCGATGTTTATGTTAGCGAACTGGGGAGGCTGGACAGGTAAGAATATTTTTGAGAAGCATATAGAAGAGACAAAAAATACTGCATCCTTTATCGGAAATTATGGAAATGGAACATTCACATCAAATGAAAGGGCATACATATACAAACATTCAGTCTATTCTGGTGTGCCAAGCGCACCGGGGTATGTATATAACTATCGTTTTACCGACAAAGATAATTTAAAAGCAAGACTAAATTTGGACGTAAAGAGTGTATTTGAGGGGAAAGGACAGAATATTATAATTATTGAACATGAAAATGAAGATAATGAAAATTTAAGATTAAGAGACCCCTGGTATGAATTTGGATATGTTTGGGCGAGTGACCCAGATGGTAATAGAGAACTATTAGACAGGTATAATATAAAATACTGTGTGGAGACAAATTTTGAGCTATATCTTTCACAGTGGGCGAAAAAAACGAAATTATTTAAAAAGATGCATGAATCGAGACCGAAAATATATGACAATAAAATGGAGGAAGTCTATTTTATCGGTTGAAAATTTAGAATATGAACAAAAACAGCAAAAGAGAGGTATCACAAAAATGGAAGCAGGAGTTTGGATGAGATTATGAAAGTAGTAATGTTGGGATATTATACTGTTGGCGATACAATTGGTGGTGGTGCTGAAAGACATATTAAGAATATAATAGATAGATTAAGAAATTATAACGACTTAGAAATGCATATCCTATCCATTTCGAAAGAAATCAAAAAAGATAGTGTTTTGAAGAAAGACGGAGTGACTATTCATCAGATTAAGGCGGTTAAACTTCCGATGACCGTCGCGGGTATTACGATATATCCGATAAAAATGATAAGAGAAGCTAAAAAGATCAATCCTGACTTGATACATGGACAAATGATAGGTGCACCTTATGGATTTGCTGCTGGAATATTGGCTAAAAAATATCCGACGCTACTAACAATTCATACGATAATAAAACAAACGTCAAAAACAAATCGTTCTTCTTTTTATGGCAAAATACACGATACTTTGTGGAGACTGCTTGAGAAGTGGGAGCTAAAAAGAATTCCGTATTTAATTGTAGTTTCGCCACATTTAAAAGAAGAATTGAAAAAGGAAGGGGCGAAAAATATAACAGTGATTCCAAATGGTATAGATGCAAATTGGTTTGATGTACCGAATGAAAGTATAACAGGCAGGATATTATTTGTTGGTAGAATTAGACCCGGTAAGGGACTTGAAAATTTAATAAAATCTATAAAACTTGTCATAGATAAGGGGTGTGATGTGCATCTTCACGTCGTTGGACCGACAAATGATTTACATTATTTAAAATATCTTCAGGAACTGGCAAAAAAAATGGAAGTTAGAGAACATGTTGAGTTTATCGGTAGTATACCTGATGATGCTCTTTTAAATGAATATGCAGAATGCTCGATTTTTGTTCTTCCATCATCGATTGAATCAAATCCAATAGTATTATTGGAAGCGATGGCATCGGGAAAACCAGTAATAGCGACAAATGTGGGGGGTATTCCATACATGATAGAAGATGGAAAAAATGGGTTCCTTGTGAATTATGGCGATATTGAGGGATTAGCGGAAAAAATACTTAAGCTCATGAACGATAAAAAATTGAGAGATTTCATAGCAGAAAACGGGAAGAAAACAGCAATGAAGTATTCGTGGGAGAACATTTCAGAGGAAACATACGAAGTGTATAGACATGTTTATGAAGATAAATATGAATTATATAAGCAGAGAAGAGGCTATTAGAAGATTGGAAGATAATGATGATAAATATTCAATATCCAAATTAATGAAAAAAATTAACGAGTCTAAAAATGATGACCAATAAAAAAATTAAAAAATTAATATTAGCATTAAGTATTAGTATCTTACTTTATGGTTGGTTTTTATTTTTTAGACTTCATTATTATATGTACCTAACATTTGAGGCACTCATCATTTACTCCTGCTTGACAATATTTTCTTCTTTTTGTATATATTATTTTTATTTAAGGGGCAGAAGAACAGGGTTAGAAGAATCATCCCGGGAGGAGATTAATGTTTTAAATGTGCTGTTGGGGTTCATGCTAATTTTTATTGACATAACCTTCAATCTGATTGTAGGGGATGAGTTTGGTAACTTTGACATTAGCCTGATATTGTGCGGTATTGGAATAGTGGCATTAAATACAGATTTGCTAAAATTCCTGAAATTGGATGAAAATTTTATCAATTTTGCCAGTAGATTCCTATTCGTTTTCGTGTTGTTGTATGGCTTCCTTTTTTCTGGCATTAAATATCTAACAGGTAACTTAACTGAAAATTATCTGCTGACATCTATGACAATTTTGTCTGGCAGGGTATCATGTTTTTTCTTGAATTTTGTTGGACCAACGGCAATTCACAGCATATATGACCCCTGGTCAGAAGGTATATCAATAAATTTTAAAGGCTTCGAGGTAGGAATATTTTCGCCATGTTCCGGAGTAGAATCAATAGTTGTGTTTTTATCGGCAGTAGCTGGATACATCTTTTCTGAGAAAAATATTAATATTAAAAAAATGGTAATATATACGATAATAGGGTTAATTGCTCTTTTTTTTATAAACGTTTTGAGGATAATTTTGCTTGTGCTGATTGGATACAGTTTTGGTGGTGAGCCAATGAAATTTTTCCATTACAACCTGGGCTGGATATTTTTTGTTTGTGGAATGGCGGTGTTCTGGTTACTGGTAATGCGAGAAGAGGAAGGATAGTAGAAAAATTCAATATCAAATATTACCAAATCCTGATGTAAAAATGACATTAAATGTAGCAATTGGACCGGTTCCTTATGTGAGTGGCACGAGGACCCATATTTTGAACATTGTCAAGTATTCAAAACAAAAGTTTAATTTAATAGGGTATTCACCACTTTC